>Ga0208543_1000140_pt1 | contig 25433 bp, 23 predicted proteins | sample DEB08_DNA_14_FD_185497 | JGI IMG/M metagenome (GOLD analysis project Ga0208543, IMG submission 185497) | Aqueous microbial communities from the Delaware River and Bay under freshwater to marine salinity gradient to study organic matter... | ecosystem: Environmental > Aquatic > Marine > Coastal ...
AGAAAACATTACTGATTTACCCTCACAACTAGATAATATTGTTGCTTTACAGCCAAAAGAATTTGACTATATAGAATCAGAAGGTGGCGGACATCAAATAGGTTTTGTAGCTCAAGACGTTGAGGAAATTTATCCTGATTTAGTTGGAGAAAGGGATTCAGATAATATGAAAACTCTTACAGGTATAGGCAAAATGGAAGCACGATTAATAAGTGCTATCAAAGAACTTAAAACAGAACTAGATGCTGCAAAAGCAAGAATAGAAACATTGGAGAACGCATAATGGCAGGTTATACACGACAAAGTTCATTCGCAGATGGTGATACAATCACTGCTGCTTTATTTAATGATGAATATAACCAACTCGTAAACGCTTTTAGTAACACGACAGGGCACAGTCACGATGGTACTGCTGCTTCAGGTCCTGTTATTGGATTGATTGGTGATGCTGGAGAAACTTCACCAAACAATAAAGTGCTTATTGATACTACAAATAATTACATTGAGTTTTATGTAGAAGTATCAAGCAGTCCGGTACAACAGCTTTATATAGCTGATGGAGCTATCGTTCCTGTCACTGATAGCGATGTTGACTTAGGTACAAGTTCTTTATACTTCAAAGACTCTTACATTGATACAGTTACTACAACAGGTAACGTTTCAGTCGGTGGTAATCTTACAGTTACCGGTAATGCCACGATATCCGGTAATCTTACTTTTGGTGATGCAGATACTGACAGCATTAACTTAGCTGCTGAGATTGATTCAAATGTTATACCAAACACAGATAACACTTATGACTTAGGAAGCTCTACAAAAGAATGGAAAGATATTTACATTGATGGTACAGCTTACTTAGATGCGATTAACTTTAATGGTACTGCTATTACTTCTACTGCTGCTGAACTAAACATATTAGACGGAGTAACTTCAACAGCTACAGAACTCAACATTGTCGATGGTGATACATCAGCAACTTCAACAACGTTAGCAGATGCTGACAGAGTTGTCGTTAATGACAATGGCACAATGGTTCAAGTAGCTCTTACAGATTTTGAAACATACTTTGAAAGTGCTTTAGATACTTTATCAAACGTAACAACAGTCGGAGCACTGAATAGTGGTTCTATCACATCAGGCTTTGGAAGCATTGACAATGGCTCATCAGCCATAACAACAACCGGTACAATAACTTACGGTTCATTAAGCGATGGTACGATTACCATTACAGCTTTTGCAGATGAAGACGATATGTCCTCTAATTCTGCAACACTTGTACCGACACAACAATCTGTCAAAGCGTATGTAGATAGTCAAGTTACAGCACAAGATTTAGATTTTCAAGGTGATTCAGGTGGAGCATTATCTATTGATTTAGATAGTGAAACATTGACAATTGCTGGTGGAACAGGTATAGATACTACTGGAGCTACAAATACTTTAACAGTTGCAATAGACTCTACAGTAGCTACACTTACAGGTTCTCAGACTTTAACTAATAAAACATTGACAAGTCCTGTTATTAGTTCAATATCTAATACAGGTACTTTAACTTTACCAACTTCAACAGATACTTTAGTTGGTAGAGCTACAACCGATACATTAACGAATAAAACTTTAACAAGTCCTGTAATTAATGGTTCAGTTTCAGGTACAGCAATACTTGATAATGATGCTTTTGATAATGCTTCAGCAACTACACTAGCAACTTCAGAATCTATTAAAGCTTATGTTGATGCACAAATATTAACAGAAGATACACTAGCTGAGTTAAACGATACTAACATTACATCACCTGCTGGTGGTGCTTTATTATTCTATGAAGCTACAACTGCACAATGGATTGACAACGTAGTATCCGGTGATATTACTATGACAAGTGGTGGTGTTGCAACGATTGCTGCTGGTTCAGTAGAAAACTCTATGTTAGCTGGAAGTATTGCTAACGATAAATTAGCAAACTCTACAATTGGTATAGGTGGTATTGATTTCTCTTTAGGTAGTTCAGATGCTACACCAGCTCTTGATTTAACAGATGCTACAAACTATCCAACATCAAGTTTAACAGGTACAATTACTAATGCTCAGTTAGCTGGGTCTATTGCAAACTCTAAACTTGCAAACTCAAGTATAACTGTAGCTGATAGTGGTGGTGTTAATTCAACAGCTATAGCTCTTGGAGGAACAATAACATTTGCTGGAACTTCTAACGAGATTGAAGTAGCAGAAAGTTCAGGTACAATTACTTATGGTTTACCTAATGATGTAACCATTGGAAACGATTTAACTGTTACAGGAGATTTAACAGTTAATGGTACTACAACGACTGTCAATAGTACAACCGTTACTGTTGATGACCCTATATTTACTTTAGGTGGAGATTCAGCTCCTGCTTCTGATGATAACAAAGACAGAGGTATTGAGTTCAGATGGCATAACGGAAGTGCTGCTAAAGTAGGTTTCTTTGGTTACGATGATAGTGCTTCAGTATTTACTTTTATACCGGATGCTACAAATACTTCAGAAGTCTTTTCAGGCTCTGCTGGTAACGTAGCTTTTGGTAATATTGCAGGTACTTTAACAACAGCAGCTCAAACAAACATTACAAGTGTTGGTACACTTTCTAGTGCTACAATCTCAGGCGATTTAACAGTTGATACATCAACACTTAAAGTTGATAGCACAAATAATCGTGTAGGTATTGGTAACGCATCTCCGGATGTGTCTCTCGATTTAGGTTCTAATACAGACTCAATACACGTACCAGTCGGTACAACAGCTCAAAGACCTTCATCACCAGCAGCAGGTTACTTTAGATATAATAGTACTACAGGTGGTTTTGAAGGTTATACAACTGAATGGGGAGCCATTGCAGGTAGTGGTGGTGATAGTGGTGGAAGCTCATCAAGCTTTACACGAGATGAATTTACTGGAGATGGTAGCACCACAGCTTTCACGCTTTCAAAATCTATCGCAGCTAATAACGAAGATAGACTAATTATATTTAATGAAGGTGTTTTCCAAAGACAAGACAGCTATACGCTTTCAGGTACTACTTTAACATTTGACACAGCTCCTGCTAACGGTAACAAGATTGTTGCTTACATTATGGAAGTTGGAGTTGTAGGTGCTAACCCGACTGTAGCAACTATGACAGGTGATGGTTCAGATACCACACTAGACTTAACGGTTACACCTTCTCACGAGAATGCAACCTTTGTAACGATTGACGGTGTATTCCAGCATAAAGATACTTACAGTGTATCAGGAAGCACATTAACATTCTCAGCAGCTCCACCAAACGGTAGTGCTGTAGAGTGTACAACATTTACAACGACAACACTTACAAACGTAGCAATTGTTCAAGATACTGACCAAGATACTAAGATTCAAGTCGAAGAAAGTTCTGATGAAGATAAGATAAGATTTGATACTGGTGGAACTGAAAGAATGGTTCTTGATAATTCAGGTAACTTGCTTTTTTCTTCAAATGCTAATGATGGAAGATTAGTATTTACTAAGCCATTAGCTGCTGCTGATTATACTCCAATAAAAATACAGTATAGTGGAAGTTGGGGTTCTTATACAGACCAATTAGCAGGGATAGATGTAACAGACGGAACTGGAACAGTAGGTAAGTTTGGTATAACTTATAATGGTTCTGTAGGTAAATTTGCTGTTTCAAATTTATATTCAGGAGGATATGGAGGTAGTGGAGAAGTATTTAGTGTTCTTGGTAATGGAAATGTGGGAATTGGAACTACAAGTCCCTCATCTCAACTCCATCTCAGTGCAGCAACACCATCAATACAATTTACAGATACAGATAATAATGCTGATGCTTACATACAAGGAACAGACGGTAATTTAAGATTTTTTGCAGATGATAGTCAAGAGGCAAGTAGTTCAATGATTACTTTTGCTATTGATGGTACACAACGCATAAGAATGGCTTCAGGTGGGCAATTAGGAATAAATCAAAACTCAGCCGAAAACCACGGAAGACTTGTTGTAAAACCAAGTGTTGTTCAAGAAACTTGTTTCCAATTTAACAATAATGCAGATGCTAGAAGATGGTTTTATATTGTAGATGGTTATTATGGCTATCAAGGTGTGGAACAAATTTATGCAAATGGTGGTGTTAATAGATATTTTAATAATGCTACAGGTGGTACGGTTGGTAGTATTGTTGTTAATGCAAGTTCTACAGCATTTAATACATCTTCTGATTACAGATTAAAAGATAACCCACAACCTTTAACAGGAAGTGGAGACTTTATAGATGGATTACAACCTAAAACTTGGACTTGGAATCATGGAGATGGTGGTACAGGTGTAGGATTTATTGCTCACGAAGCAGCAGACGTTGGTCTTGGTTTATGTGTAACTGGTGAAAAAGATGCAGAAAGTCTTGATAAAGTTTGGAATGAAGAAACAGAAGAATATGAAGAACAAACAACACCAACTTATCAACAACTTGATTATAGTTCAGGTGAGCTTATTGGTAACATCGTTGCAGAATTACAAGCACTGAGAACAAGAGTAGCAACTTTAGAAACAGAATTAGATGCTGCTGAAGCAAGAATTACAACATTGGAGAACGAATAATGGCAGTAACACAAATACCAAACGAACTAATAGAATTTGGAGTCAAGACTTTTGGCACAAGCTCTATTATGCTTGGTGATACTACAACAGGCACGATAGATGCAGCAGATAATAATACTGGAGTTGGTGTAGATATTTTTGCAGCTTTAACTTCAGGTGATAGAAATACAGCTATTGGATTTAATTGTTTAAATGATATAACAACAGGCTCTCAAAATTCATTTGTGGGTAGTTTTTCAGGAGACGGAATAACCACTGGTAGCTATAATGCAGGTGTTGGAGATGGTGCTTTAGGGAACACCACTACAGGAAGTTCTAATTCAGGTTTTGGTAGAAGGGCATTATTTAAAAACACAACAGCTGATTACAATACAGCGGTAGGTTATAACGCATTAGAAGAAAATACGACAGGCACAAGAAATGTAGCTGTAGGTTCTAATGCCTTAGATGCCATGACGACTGGGTATAATTCTACAGCAGTAGGTCATGCAGCTTTAACAGCAAACACAACAGCTAATTCCAATACAGCTATTGGTGCATTTAGCATGGAAAACAATACAACAGGTGCAGCAAACACAGCAGTTGGTGAGGGTGCTTTGTTAAACAATATCACAGGCTCATCTAATGTTGCTATTGGATATACTGCTCTTTTTGATTACACAGGTAACAATACTGTAGCTGTTGGATATGCTTCACTCGCAAATACAACAGGTAATGATAATACTGGGTGCGGACATCAAACTTTAGAAACAAATACTACAGGTTACAGTAATACTGCTGTTGGTTCTAATGCGTTAGGGCTTCTGACTACAGGAATTAGTAATACAATGGTTGGTAAAAGTACAGGAGATGCTTTAACAACAGGCTCTTATCAAACAGCAATGGGTGTAAATGCTTTAGGTGCAGCAACAACAGGTAATAATAATGTTTGTGTAGGTTATGATGCAGGTCGTTCAATCACTACAGGTAGTTCTAATACTTGTATCGGACAAGATTCAGGAGTTGGTGCTGCTGAACTTACAACAGGTAATAGTTGTATTTATGTAGGTGCAGGTGCTAGTGGAGATAATAATTCTACAAGTGAGTTTGTGTTTGGTATAGGTCGTATTGGAGTAGGTGGTAGCTCAATTGCTATTGGTAAAGATACTACAAACAGAATTTATAATGTTTTTACATCTAATGCTACTTGGACAAGAAGTTCAGATGAAAGGCTTAAAAAAGACATCCAAACAAATACTGATTGTGGATTAGATTTTATTAATGATTTAAGAACCACAACTTATAAATGGAAAGCTCCAAGCGAACTACCAACTGAGTTTGATGCTTATGATGCTGACGTAACAGAAGCAGAACATTCAGATAAATTATATGGATTAATAGCTCAAGAAGTTAAACAAGCTCTTGATGATAATAATATTACTGATTTTGCTGGATGGCATACAGATGATGTTACAGGAGTACAAGGTATCTCATACGAGATGTTTGTCGTACCATTGCTAAAAGCTGTCCAAGAACTATCAGCAAAAAATGATGCTCTCGAAGCACGAATACAAACCCTAGAAGGAGAATAAAAATGTCAAATCAAACTGTAGCAGAAGTTTTATCAGCAGCAGATGATTCTGTAACACTTATTAATGATATTAATACTAATGGTTCAGATTCAGAATATGTTATTGAAGGCTCAACACAAGATGAAATAAATGACATGGTTCAGCGTAATGTTGACCATTTAGAAATCATCTTAGCTTATACAGACCCTGATGTAGCTGGAAGCTCTGAAGATAAATCATCTTACACTTCAGCAATCACAACTGGCAACGCATACATCGCAGCTAACTAATAGTGGAACTATCAGCTTACATCATTTGGAATGTTTTCGTAACGCTGGTCCTAGCTCCAATACTCTTTGGAATTAGACAAAACTCTACAGAGCTTAAAAGACAAGATATACTGCTCAATAAGACTCGTGAAGAGATTGCAAAGGAATATGTTACTAAATCTGAGCTAAAAGATGATATGAGTAACATCATAGACCGAATAAAATTAATTGACGAAAAGCTTGACAAACTCTTTGAAAGACAGTAAAATATAAGTGAAGAATAAAAAAAGTAAAAAAACTAAGAAGCTTCCTGCTTCGACTTTAGTTATCTCCATCACTACTGTACCTTCAAAGGTTTTGAAGACGTTACTACGTAGGAAAAAGAAAAATGGCAAAAAAGAAGAATAGGTATAAGAAAAAGTATACTACTGGTGGTCGTGTAGATATGAGCACAGGTGGGCGTGTGGCTAAACAAGTAGGTGGTCTTCCTAGTGCTCCTGAAGGACCAAGTCAAGAAGATATTAAAAAGTTTTTAGATAATCAAGAAAGACAAAATCAACAATTTTTACAAGAGGGAGTTGGTGGTAGTAGAGGAAGAGGGGAAGGATTTAATGATAGAGTAGGAGATGGAGAACCCGGTTTTACACCTCCTCCTGCACCTACACCAGCACCTACACCAGCACCTACACCAGCTCCTACACCAAGTCCTCAAGAGATTGAAAAGCAAAGACAGCAACAAGTAGCTAGAGAAAGTGCTGAAGCTGCTGCAAGAGGAGAAGTTCCTCAAGCTGCTGTTATTCCTAAAGCTATTGAAGTTAAAGAGGATATACCTCAACAAGTAACAGCTATGGATGCACCTACACAGGTTACAGCTACACAGGCTGCACCGGTTGCACCTGAAAAAGTTACACAAGTTGAAGAAGTTGCTAAAGTAGAAACTCCGAAAGAAATTGAAGCTGCACAAATGGCAGCAGCAACAGTAACTCCTGATGTAGAAGTTGAAGCTGCTAGAGGTACAGTATCTGATGAATCATTAGCTGAAGCTGCTGGTGTTCAACGAGTAGCTACAATAGAAGCTGCTGATGTTGAAATACCTGAAGGAGCATTAACAGAACGTGTTGTTGGTGTAATGAGTCCTGATGCAAAAGCACAAGCGGTTACTAATGCTGGTAGCTCTCTTACACGTATTACAAGAGCTAAAAAGCAACTTTCAAAAGCTGGATTAAGTGAATCAGATATTGCAGAACTTGGTAACGATCCTGAAGCTTTAGAAGCTAGACTTGCTGATTTTAGTGAGGAAGAAAGAGGAATTATTGAGGGATTACCAAGAGAAGCTTTAGTCTCTAATCAGATTGATAGTTTATTAAGTGGTATTGAAGAAGGTGAAATACCTGTTTGGGCTAAACCTGCTGTAGCATCAGTAGAAAGAATATTAGCTGAAAGAGGAATGTCTGCTTCAACAGTGGCTAGAGATGCCTTGCTCAATACTATTATACAGGCTGCAATGCCAATAGCTCAGAGTAATGCTCAAGCAATACAAGCAAGTGTTTCTCAGCAAAAGACTATTGAAGCTCAAGAAGCTGAAGCAAATGCACAACGTTTACAGCAAACAGCACTTACAAATGCTCAAAATGTTTTTCAATTAAACTTAGCTCAGTTCAGTGCTGATCAACAAACAGCTTTATCGAACAGTAAGTTTTTACAAACTGTAGGTTTGACTGAATCAAGTAATAGACAACAAGCTATTATTCAAGATGCGGTATTAATGTCACAAGCTAATTTAGCTGAAGCTGATTTCAATCAAAGAGCACAGATACAAAATGCTCAAGCATTCTTACAAATGGATATGCAAAATTTAAATAATGAACAACAGTCAAATGTTTTAAGAGCACAACAAACTCAACAACGTTTACTAAGTAATCAAGCAGCACAAAATGCTGCAAGACAATTTAATGCTGCAAGTGAGAATCAAACTAATCAGTTTATGGCTGGTTTAGAATCTCAAACACAACAGTTTAATGCTCAACAAATGAATGCAATGAATCAATTCAATGCTACACAAGCGAATGCTGCTGCTGCAAGAGATGCACAAAGACAAGCTGATTTAAATAAGTTTAATGCTCAGTTACAAACACAGGTTGATGAGTTTAATGCTAACCAAGACTTCGCAAGAAATCAATGGAATGCTCAGAACCGAGCTGCTGTTGAAGCTTCTAACGTACAGTGGAGAAGACAAACAAACGTAGCAAATACTGCTGCACAAAATGCAGTAAACATGCAAAATGCTCAAAATGCTTTTGCATTATCACAGACAGCTCAGTCATTTTTATGGCAGGAGTTAAGAGATCAGGCAGATTTTGATTTTAGAGAAAGTGAAAATGAACGTAATAGAATTTCACAACTTGTAAATACTGCATTAGCTTCAGACCCTTCTAAATATAATTCAAGTTTAGGAAATTTAAAAAATTTAATAGGTTTGATTGCTGGAGATATAACAGGAACAGGATAAGATTATGGGATTGTTTAAGAAAATAAAAAGAGGATTTAAAAAGATTGTCAAAGGTGTCAAGAAAGGCATTAAAAAAGTTGTTAAAGGAGTTAAAAAGGTTGTAAAAAAGATTGGAAGTAGTAAAGTACTTAAAGCTTTAGCAATTGCTGCTGCTGTCGTAGTGACGGGAGGTGCAGCTTTAGGGGCAATGGGTGCTACAGCAGCTAGTGGAGGATTCACTGGTTGGATGGTAGGTGCTAGTTCAGCTATTTCTTCTGTACCTGTATTAGGAACTGTTATGGCTCCTTTCAAAGCTTTAGGAACTGGAATAGGAACTGTAGGTTCTAAGCTGGGAGTTAATTTAGGACAGACTGCTTCTCAACAAGCAGCAATAGCAGGTCAACCTACAGCAGTGCCAAGTGCTACCTCGGGTTTAAGTCAGCAACAAATACTTAATACAAACCCAGCAAAACTTGCTCAACAAACAACTGCCGGAGGTATAAATCTTCCGTCAACTTTACCAACTGCACAAACAACTGCCGGAGGTATAAATCTTCCAGCAAGTTTACCAAGCGGTGCTGGTGCAACAGGAACGGTAAGTCAGCAGTTAGCTCAAACAGTTCCTCAAGGTTTAGGAGTACCAAGTACTGCATCAACTGCTCAAGCAGCACAAAGCTTTGCATCTAAGTATCCAAAGACTTCAGCATTTTTAGGTACTGTTGGAACTAATGTAGCAACATCAGTCGCAACAGGTTACGCAATGCAACAATTAGCTGGAGACCCTGAAGAAACAGGGTCAATGGCTGGGTTAAGAACTGAAGGAGCAACTAATTTTGATCCTTTAAGAGTTTATGCTGCTGAAAGAGGTATTGCAGATGCAGACATTACTAAATACTTTACTTTTTCAAATGCACCTGAAGGTGGTAACATGCCACTATATAGACAAGAAACATTGGAGATAGCATAATGCCACAACCAAAAAGAAGAGCAAGACCTATTGTTTCAGATAATATTACTGATGTAGCTGCTCAAGCAGTCTTAGATGGTTTAGATTCAGGATATACAATTGATGAGATTGCTCCTGATCAAGGACCAAAAATTAGAGGTGAAGCAAAATTTGATCAAGAAGCTTTAGATGAAATTGTAAATTTATCAGGACAAGGTGGTCCCATTCCGGGACAAAGTTTAGTAAACGACCCGGAACAACCTTATCCTTGGGAGCAACCACCTGAGTTTTCTAATCCTAGAGATGCTTTAGATTATATGGTTGGTTTAATATTCCAACCGGATGCAATGAAGGAAATAGTAACATCTCTTGCAAAAGGAGCTGCTGTTGCTGATATTGCATTAGTTATGTTATATTCTAAATTTGCAGAAGGTAAATTTAACCCTGATGTATTATTGCTATTAACAGAGCCTATTATGTATGTCATAATGGCTATTGGTGAAGAAGCTAATATTAAATATAATATAGCAGATAGTAATGATTTAGATGAGCTTGATGAAGAAGATCAAAATGAAGAGCTTGAAGAAAAAATAAATGAGTTTAAAACAGTTTTTGAAGATATCAAAAACGGTACAGTTAAGAAAGGAATAGAACCTTCAAAAATTACAAGTGGAGCAGTACCTCAAAGTATTCTTGACAAAGTTAAAGAAGAAGGTGATGAAATTAGAAGTTTACTAGGTAAAGGAGAGTAATAATGGCACAAGAAGATTATTTATCAGGTTCAAAGTTTGGACAAGTTGCTGGATCATTATTAGGTAGTAAGCGTAAAAGAGATAAAAAAGATTTTAGAAGGGCTTTATTAGCTACAGCAATATTTGAAGGTTTTGGAGCTTTACAAAAGCAACAAAAGCAAAGTATTATTGATGGAGTAAATGATGTTAAAGAAAAGTATAATGATATATTTAAAATAAATCAAGAAGAATACTCAGCATATCAAGATCAAAGAAAAAGATTAAAAGAGTATCAAAAAGATAAAGATACGTTTTTAAATAAAGAAGCTAAATCTAGAATTGATAATACAGATATAGCTATTGAAACAGGGGTGACTTTTGATAATAGAAGATCAGAGCATCCTATTTTACAAAAAAGTCTTATGGATGCTTTTAATAAAGAAAGAAAGCAAATTGAAAACGAAATGAAAATTTTAGAAAAAGACCCTCGTGCAACATTTCAAAGTTTTACATCTTATAATGAAAAAGCTAAAAATGAATATTTAAAAGCTTTAAAATCTGTAGAAGATGATCCAACTAAAAAAGGTTTAATTAAGGCTGCATTTAATAAAATATTTGGTACAGCTCCTGATGGAACTCCACGTTTTGGTTTGGCTGAAAAAGCTAAACTTGAAAATGATTTACAGATTGCTAAAAAAGAACGTAATACATTTAGAGAAAGAATTGAAGAAGCTAATAGATTATTAAAAGAAGAATATGATGGTGTAGGGAGTACAACTTCAGAGTTAATATCTAAAGGTTTAATTGGTGGAAGAAAACCATTTACACAGAAACAAATAGAGGAACAAACTGATAAAGTATTAGACATTTTTATTGATAAAGATGGTGACTATACTAAATTTGCAAATGAACCATTAGTTGTAGAGACTAAATCAGGAAACAATAAAATTGCATCTGTAGATATATTTAAAAAACTTAGAGATGAAAAATTAATAGTTTTAGATGAAAACGGTAAAGCTAGTCCGATTAGTGCAGATTTGTTTTATACATCAATAGCTAAAAGAAGTTTAGCAAACAACGATGTTTTAATAAAAGCAAATAAAGACCCTATGATTGGTCGTGCCTCTGTACAGGCTGTTTTACAACAATTTGCTGACGAAGGTAGATTTAATAAACAAGGAAGTTCAATTAGTTTTATTTTACCAAGTAAAGATGGTAAGGATATGCCTAACGGGATAGCAACAATTAGTGATATTATTGAAATAAGTCAACAACAAGGTAAAGAATCTGAAATATCTGAATTAAGGGAATCAGGATATAATACTTTAGATATGTTAAATAAGTTATCATCTGATGAATTTCAATCAGCTCCAATTGAAGATCAAAAAGTAACTATTAATGAGTTAAAAGAATTATTTCCTTCAGCTTCAGAAGAAATTGATCTTATTGCAGATTCTACTAAATTAGAATTTTTAAAAATAAAAAAAGATGAACTTGAAAAAATTAGTCAAGAAAGACCCGGTTTAAAAAGATTTTTACCTGAACGTTGGATTTTTAGATTACGTGATCTTGGAACTATAGAAGATATAGATGAATTAATAGAGAAAGAATTATCGCTTACTCAAAACTAGGTTATTTTAAATGACCCTTTCAAAACTAACACAACAGCTTTACTTCGGTATTTCTGAACAAGAGGAAGAAGAAAAAAATCTTATCATGCCTCCTATGGAAACAGAAGAAAAAACAGTTGATGTTCCTCAACAACAATCAATTCAAGAGCCTCCTCAAGGACTTTCCAATCTTACTAGAAAATTATATTCGGATGATCAGATACTAAAATCTGAAGATATTTCGTTAAGTAGAGAATTAGCTTATGGTGCAGCACAGGAAATGACTGTTCTTGGTAGTGCTTTTCAAGTTACTAAAGCTGGTATAAGATCAGCTATTGATTCTGATTTAACTTACGAAGAGGCTAGAGCTGAAGAAGAGGAAAAAAGACAACAAAAGATAGCTGAAGATTTTCCTGAGTTTAAAGGAAGACCTGAGACAGCAGGGGTTATTGCAGGTAGAGTAGGACAAGCATTAGCTGATCCTGCTACATTCTTTATACCTTGGGCAAAAGCTGCAAAAGCAGGTAAAATTGCAAGTTTAGGAACAGCAGGTGCTTTTGGTGCTACAGACTTAGCTTTGCGACAAGAGGCTTTATATGGAGATGTTACTCCAACGGATATTGGTATTGGTTTCGGTTTAGGTGTAGCCGGTGGTATTATTGGAGAAGCTGGTATTTCTTTATATAATAGAGCAGTTAAAAGTAAAGTAGCAGTTAAAGATTCTAATAATGTAGTTATTGAAAAAGAAGTAAACATACCAGCAGCTACTCAAATTCCTCCAATTACTTCACAAAACTCAGCAGTAGTAAATAAAACATTTCAAGAGACATATGATAAAACTATAGATGTTACTGAAAACTTAGGAAGTATAACAACTGAACTAAGAAATATAAATAAAAAACAAAAAGAAATAAAAGAACTAAGAAATAAACTTGAAAAAACTTTTAAGACCACAGTAAATAAAGTAAGTAGAGATGATGATTTATATGATTTACAATTTGGGCAATACAGCAAACTAAAAGATATCCCTGTAAAGAAAGTACAACTTGAAAAAGAGTTGCAAGTATTACAAGAACAAGCAAAAGAATTAGATGATAAATTGTTTATGATCTATACAAAAGATATGCCTAATAATTTATTAGATGTATATGAAACAAGTGTATTAACAGGTTTTAAAAATGGTGCTTTATCAGAAAACTTTGCAAGAGGCTTAGTTAGTGAATTAGTTAAGCCTATTTTTGGAGGTATCACAGGTTTTGGTGTGGGTGCTACATTAACAGGTGAAGATCAGGGCAATGAACTAGCTTTATCATTAGCAGCAACTGGTGTATTGTTAATGGGATTCCAAAAACGTATACAAAGTAAAAAATTTGAATTAATACCTACTACACTTAAAAATTCAATGGGTGAAGAGTTTGTAAGTGGATTAAGAAGACACTACTTTAATAAATTAAAAAGTTTAACCGCATCTTCACATGTACAAGACTTAATGAGTTGGTCAGAGCCTACTGTAAACTATGCTGCAAAAATGTTTAAAATGCAGGGTGGGGGTGTAAAGGTAGGAAAGATTTTAAATCAATTGAGTGTTGAAGAAGAGGCAACAGTTCAATTAGGTTACTGGAGAAATAGATACGCTGAAATGTTAAGTCAGCATGATGATGAAGTTTTAACTTTAGCTGGTAGAATTGTAAATGAAAGAAATTTAGAATCTAAACAGTTTTCTTTTTTAACAGCAGATGATAGAGTTAATCCAAGATATGCCGAAGCGTATGACTTATCTTTTAAGATTGATGAATTTACTAATGATTTTAAAGTATATGCACAAGCAAGAGGGTTAGATTTTACAGAAGAAACTCAGTATGGATTAACACAAATTTTAAATCAAGCTGCTGTTGATGAGGCAAATTATACTCAAGTAATTTCTCAACTACAAGATGCTTTTTATTTGCAAAGAATAAAAGAGTTAAAGATTTCTAAAGAATCAAAAGAATTATTAAGTATTAAAGAAATAAAAGAAAGAGATTCATTTGACCTAGCTGAATTTGTATTAGATAAAAATCAAATTAAGAAAAATAAAGTTCTTAAAAAATTACATGAGAAAGCTAGGAAAACAGCAGGGGAATATTTAAAAACAAGTACAAGACAGCGTAATAATTCTATTTGGGCAAAAGAAGAAAGTGATGCTATTTTTGTAAGTAATGATAATATCGGAAGATCGAGACAACAAGAATTTGTATTGAATGCTGCAAGACATTTTGATAAAGACAGAACTTTATATGATCAAGAATCAAGAGCAATGGTTTCTAATTTATTTGTTGATGATCCTATAACAACTTTAAAAACTTTAACAGATAATACAGTTAAAATAGCTGAATTTGTAAAAAGATTTGGTGCAAAAGGAGAAGGAATAAAAAAATTATTTAGGGATATTGATATAAATTACAAAAGAATTGCTGATCCAAAAAGTAATTATGATACAGTAGAAGATTTATATCGTGAAGTACCCGGTATTAGGGCAGCAGCAGATGCTGAAAAGAAAAAAATTAAAGATTCATTAGAGGCTTATTTTGGTCTTTATGGAATAGAGGGAAGACTAACCAGTGATGGCGGTCAAACTGCGGTCATGTTATTACAAACAGGATTAGCTACAACTCGTCTATTTAAAGTTGCAATACCGAGTTTGGGTGACTATTTAAATACTATTAATAATAGTGGTTATAAAGCTTCTCTTAAGAGTGCAATTGAAGGAATTAGAAAATATTCTAAAGGTAAAAAAACTTTTGCAAAAGAATCTTTAGGTCTAGGTGTTACAAGAAAACAAATTGATGGTCAAGATGTAGGATCAATTTTTGAAGGTAGTGTAAAGGATAGAGCTAGATCAATGTACTATCAGGTCTTAGGTAGAAATCAAGTTGATAATCTTCTAAGTAGAGAATTATCTGATTTAATTTTAATTGATAAACAAGGTCGAGGACTTGCTAAAGTTCAAAAAGGATTAACTAATTTTACAAAAGATTTCTTTGAGGGAGTACAGCTTGGTAGAGTTACTAGAATATCTAGAAACTTTGCGTTTCAAAGCGGTGTATATAGAGCTATGGATATAGCTCAAGCTATAGGTAAAGGTAGGACAAAATTTTTATTTCAATCTAAAAGAGGATTACAAAAGGAAATAGATAGTTTAGGTTTAAATAAAAAAGATTTAGAATACCTAAGTAAGTTTGAAAGACTAGAAGATGCTATACAAGATCAGACAGCTAAAGCATCACTTAAAAAAGCAGGAATAAAAGCTGCTGATAGAGATTCACTTGTTCCTACAGTGGGTAATAGAAGATTATTTTCTCAAAGTAAAAATCCATTTGTAAAATTTTTAGGAAGTTTTTTATCTTGGGCACAAGCAAAAAGTTCACAAACTAATGCTTTATTGTCAAGAGTTGAAGAGGGCGATGCTGTTTTATTTTTAAGAATAGCTGCATCTATGCCCTTATATTATGCTATCAGAGAAGCTCAAATATCTTTATCTTCAAATAAAAAATACAGAGAGTCTGTTGCAGAAGAAGATTATCTTGAAAAAATGGCTGAGACATTTGCTTTTTCAGGAAATGGTAATTTATTTGTTGAGAAGGGAAGAAATATAGCTAAATATGATTCTACCCTTTTTGAATCTATAGCTCCAGTAGCAGGTTTTGCTGAAGATTTATACGAAATAGTAGAAACACCTATAAAATTAATGACAGATGATGAGGCTGACACACTATTAGAAGTTGCAGGTGCTACTGTAAAAGAAGTGTCTGAGGTTACTCCTATTGTTAGAGAAATTGTTCCTTTTGTAGAAGAAGCTTTAGAGGAGGAGGACAAATCTGAATTAAGAAGAGGATTATCAAAAGGTGGAATTATAGAAGGACCGGAAGTACCATTTACAAAGGAAGACCCTGCTGATAGAGTTAATCCATACACAGGGGAACCTTACCAAGATCAGATGGATAGATTAGGTTTTTCAGATGGAGGTAGAAGCCCTAAGTTTGAAGATAGAATACAAAACCCTGATAAATATCCTTACATTGAAAAAGATGGAAAATTTATAACTCATCGCATGGCTGATGCTGATAATATTGTATATCCTTTAGTGCAATTACAAGAAGATGGTAAATTAAAAGATTATGGTGATGATTTTGAAAATGCAAAAAAAGATGCAATAGCAAAAGGAAATTATAAAACATTTAACACAAAAGAAGAAGCTCAAGCCTATGCAAGAGGTGCTTATAAAACCGATGAGTTTAAACAATATTATAAAAATTTAAAAGGATAAGTAATGACATACAAATACTTTAAAGATTCAGAACTAGCTTGTAAACATACAGGTGAAAATGGCATGGATGTTGCATTTATGAAAGTGATCGAAGCGATACGTGAAGAGTGTGGTTTCCCTTTCAGAGTGAGTAGTGCATATCGACATCCTACTCATCCGATTGAAGCCGGTAAACAAAAGCCGGGTTCACATGCTTCAGGTAAAGCTATCGACATACTTGTAAGTATGGAACAAGCCTTTATATTAGTAGAAGTAGCATTAAAACATGGCATCATCGGTATTGGAATCTCACAAAAGGGTCCTATTGGTACTCGTTTTATTCATTTGGATATGGATAAATCTCGTTCAAGACCCCGTATTTGGTCGTACTAATTATGCTCTTATATACAGAGAAACAATTAGACATAGCTTATAGAATAGATTGTAAAGCTAGGACTAAATCAAATGAAGCATGGGTAACTCGTGAAGAGTTTAGACCGTTGTATGAAATGCTGATAGAACATTTTATGAAAGCATATAATGCTGATGATTTGTTAGCAGTAGATACTCCGGAATATTTGTTAGACTCTGTAAACGATTTACTTGAAACAACTATAATATTGGAAGACAAATGAAAAAACTAAAAGGTATACTAGGTACACTTGCTCCGACTCTTGGTGCTGCTATCGGTGGTCCATTAGGTGGACAAGCTGGGCAGATACTGAGTTCTGTTTTAGGTGTTCCAAACAATCCAAAATCCATCGAGAGTGCTATGAATAATATCACAGCCGAACAGATGGTTGAACTTAAAAAAGCTGAAAAAGGTTTTGAAGTTCAGATGAAAGAATTAGATGTAGATATCTATGCGTTAGAAGTGGATGATAGAAAAGATGCGAGAAGTAAGTTCTCAGGTGACTGGACTCCAACTGTCTTAGGAACTTTGTCAATGGCAGGTTTCATTAGTTATGTATTCTACATCACAGCGTTCCCTATACCGGACTCAAGCGATGATATCGTCATGCTTATTATTGGTTCACTTACAGGTATAGCAACTGCTGTAATAAGTTTTTACTTCGGGTCTAGTAACAAAGACAAGTAGTAAAAGGGAAGCTCTTAGAAAGGCTTACATAGCTTTCTAGGGGTATAATTAACTTGCTTAGAAAAAGGAGTATATTATGACAAGCAAAAATATATTAGACTTAAATAATCGTCTATATCAAACCTCGTATGTAGGATTCGACAGACTCTTCGATGAGTTTTTCAGACTACAATCAAGTACGAAAAATGTACCTAACTACCCACCTTACAATCTTGTAAAGGATGGAGATAGTTACACAATAGAAATGGCTATGGCAGGACTAACTGACAAAGACGTTGATGTTGTTCTTGAGGATAGAACTTTATCTATCACTTATGAGAAATCAGAAGTTGAAGATGATAAAGGTGTTATCCATAAAGGATTAGCACAAAGGTCTTTCAAAAGAAGTTTTAATCTAGCTGATGATATTGAAGTCCAAAAGGCTCAACTCAAAAATGGATTACTATCTATCCGTATGGAAAGAATAATTCCTGATGAGAAGAAACCTCAGAAGATTAAACTATCTAAATAAAGGTGTGTGGGTAGATTAAGTTCTACCCATACTTGAGTGCATTTAGTTCTCGTTGTAAGTATCCGTGTAAGTCACCCATCTTAGACTTACCATGTCGTAACACGGTCTTAATTAAATCTCTCTCTTCTAGAGGGAAGATATTATCAACTTCATTCTCAGGTAACATACTAAATTCTGTGACAATTTTGTTATCCCTTGTCAATAGGATTTTGAAGCTTACCAAGTTTGCTTCTTTACTTTTACTCATCGTTCTCCTCCAGCGATGTAAAGGTTATGCTGTCCTGTCTACCACGTAGTCCAGCTTTCATATAAGATGTAGCACGACCTTCAAAGAAGTTCTGATGCTCAACACCCATGACTTCATCTAACCATTCAAGAGGATTCTCTCTTTGGTCATAGTTAGTTTTTAAACCTAGCTGTAGTAATCTTCTATCAGCTATGTATCTATTATAAGCGTACATATCTTTCTTGGTAAGTCCTTGTATATCACCCATCTCAAATACCAAGTCTAAAAACTTATCTTCAAGTTTGACCATCTCTCTACATATCTCGTAGATTTCTTTCTTAAAATCATCTGTCCATATCTCAATGTTCTCTTGAATAAACTGTCTAAATAGTTTAGTCATTGCTTCAACGTGCATAGATTCATCACGGATAGAGTAAGTAACAATCTGTCCCATACCTTTCATACGACCAAAGCGTGGAAAGTTTAACAAGATTGCAAAGCTACTAAAGAGTTGTAGTCCTTCTGTAAAAGCTGAATAGACTGCTAAAGTTTTTGCAATACTTTTCTTATCCTTCATTGTGGTTTTGATGTCACTAATGTATTCATGTTTATCTGCCATCTGTTCGTACTCAGCAAAAGCTTTGTACTCTATCTCAGGCATACCAACAGTATCAAGTAGTAAACTGTAAGCGTGTTGATGGATAGACTCCATGTTAGCAAATGAAGCCATCATCATTCTAGCTTCAGGCTTTTTAAATATTCTCATGTATCTATCTATGTAACCTGAACCCACATCAACATCCGATTGAGTAAATAATCTAAATATTTGTGTTAGTAGATTCTTTTCAGTATCAGATAGCTCTTGCCAATCTTTAACGTCTGTATGTAAAGGTACAGACTCCGGCATCCAATGCATTTGGTTTTGTAATACATAGTAGTCAAACATCCATGCATCGTCAAACGGTTTGTAATATTCTCTTGTTCCTAATAAACTCATTTTTCTTCCTCTTGTTTTGGTAAATAAACCATGACAAACGAACCACAGTTAGGACAACTTAGATTTGTTTCCATGACGTAATCTTCATCCTCTTCTATGTCGTGATCTCCACCCCATATAAGTTGTGTGTTACAGTGCCAACAGTTCATATTATTTAAATGGCTTAGTGTCTTGCACCCAAGTTACTAACGACCATCTTTCTCCCTTTGTTATTGGTTTTACTTTATGCAGAACATAGCTTGGAAACAAAACCATATCTCCAACCTCCATGTGTATTGGTCTGTCTGCTCCTTGTTTTAAAATTAAATCACCACCATCACAGTTATCTGATAACAATAGAGAAGCTGATATCTTTCTGTTAGAATAAATATCATCACCTACATCAACATGCCAATCGTAATGGTCTCCTTTCTTATAATGTAGTAGTTGTAAGTTATCAAAAATACCTGCAATGTCAAATCTAAAATGTTGTTCATTAGCTTCTTTAATAGCATCGTAAATCATTTGATATAAATCAATAAAGTCACCTTGCATCGGTATTGGATATACGTCTACAGACCTAATACTATCATTCTTCTTTGCTTTATTATCTTTATTATTTACTTTGCCTTCATGTTTTGGAAGTTCTTTACTTAATTGTTTTACCATTAAACATTCTGATTGTGTCAGAAAGTGTTGAATGTTGTGAAACATTTTAGGTTTTGGACTGCTTGGTTTTTCTAAATACATTTATCCCTCACAGGCAATACATTCCACATCATCAAGTTTGATACGTGGTACTTTTACATTAACATTCTCTGCGTTCCTTGCAGCATTAGACCTCAAGTAATACAGTGATTTAAGTTTGTTAGCACCATACCAATGTACATCATTGACATACTGCATATACTCATCATGAACTTCTTGAGACTCTGTAGCTTTAGGAAGCACAAAGAATAAGTTGACAGATTGTGACTGACATATAAACTCTTGACGTTTGTATGCATGTTCAACAACCCATATTTGATTTATCTCATTAGCTGTTTTGAATACAGCTTTCTCTTCATCAGTTAAAATATCTAAGTGTTGTACAGAACCATCGTGTCCTGCAATGTCCTTCCAAAGACTTTCAAGTTCTTTACCCTTGATACCTTTAGACTTGAGAAGCTTTTCTAAGTATTTGTTTTTTACTTGGTAGCTTCCGGAGAGAGTCTTGTGCGTATAAACGTTAGCACGATACGGTTCAATAGAAGGAGATGTGCCACCACAAATGATACTAGAAGAAGCGTTAGGAGCAACAGCCAAAAGATGAGCATTACGCATCCCACTACCACCGATGTCAGGAGCTTCACCACGTTCTTCAGCGAGTCTACTAGAAGCTTCAGTGGCTCGTACTTTAATGTGTTGAAAAACCTTATGATTGAAGCCCGAAGCGAAGATACCTTCAAAAGGTATGTTGTTTTGCTGAAGGTACGCATGGAACCCCATTGCTCCGAGACCCAACGACCTTTCTCTGTAAGCAGAGTAGGCAGCTCTAGTAAAGCCTTCTTTACCTTCTTTAATATACTTTTTAAAACGTTTAAAGTTTGCATTGTATTCTCCAAGTTGTGTAGTGTCGATAGCGTTATCAATAAAATGTTGGATAACATTATCGAGCATCGTTATTAAATCATCTATAAACTTTTCTTTCTTTGACCATTTATCAAAGTATTGTAAATTAACAGAAGATAAACAACACACTGCTGTTCTTTCTTCGTTGGTTGGTAAAGTTATCTCAGAACATAAATTACTTTGTTTGATTTCTAGTCCTAAGTCTTTTTGTTTTTGTGGTAAAGCATCATTACAATTATCTATGTTGACAATGTAAGGCTCACCGGTTTCTGCTCTAGCATTAATTAGTTGCCACCATAAATCTCTAGCACTAACAACCTTTACAGCTTCATTAGATTTAGGGTCAACCAATCTAAACTCTGCATCTTCTTCTACAGCTTTTAAAAATTCTTTAGTAACGTTGACAGCGTTGTGAAGATTTAAACATTTACGATTGATATCTCCACCTGATTCTTTTCTCATGTTGATAAACTCTTCAATCTCAGGATGAGAAATATCCATGTAAGCTGCATAGCTACCTCGTCTTGTTACACCTTGATTGAAGGCTAACATCTGAGAGTCTACGACATGCATAAAGGGGATTGAACCAGTAGACTTACTACCGTGAGTAGTAGATACACCGTTAGACCTAACGTCTCCCCAATATCCACCAATACCTCCACCTGAACTTGCCAACCATATGTTCTCATCATAATGAGCTGATAAACCGATACGACTGTCAGGAACATAATTAAGGAAGCAGCTAATAGGAAGCCCACGACTTGTTCCCCCGTTACTAAGTATAGGAGTGCTAAACATGAACCAACACTTGGAACTGTATTCATAAAGTCGTTGAGCAAGTTCAAAATCTGTATGACCTTTGTAGGTTGCTCCGAAGACTGAGGCTCTTGCGAATGCTTCTTGGGCATGGGTTTCTTCTCCTGTAAAATATCTATCCTTCAATGTATCAAGACTAAACTTATCTAGTCTTTTCTCATTATCATAATTAATCTTTATTCCTAAGTATTCCTTTGGTCCTACTTTGTCTTCAACCATTACGTGTTCTCCGTGTCGTGTACGTTAAGCATTATTATACCATAGTGTAGTATTTTTAGCAAGTCTTTTCTGTTCTTACCTTCTTTATTTCCATACCTTTTTGCATACTTCATTATATTGCCCAAGCAAAAGCCCTCACCATGACCTGAATCAATGATAACATCGGTTGCTTGGTACTTATCACTTGCATAATGTTGACCATAAGTATTATTAATATACTTTGCAAGTTCTTGTAATAATTTTTCTTCATTAAATTTATAATTAATTTTTGCCACTCTTCCATTCCTCCGGTAATGTTTCTTCACTAAACCATCTAAAACCATTTGTCTCAGCCCATTCAGCATGAGTTCTTTTTGTTCCATCTTTTCTAACCTTTGCTCCCGGCATAGCCGAGTAAGGTTTTTGAAAAAAGAATACTAACTCATACTCTTCAACTTTTTCTTTGAATGTTTCTCGTATCCAAATATATTTACTGTACTCAGCATGATCCCAAAATCTACCTTTGGCTTCAAGTAAAATAGTTTTACCATCTATAACTCTTACAAAGTCAGGCTCATACTTATGTGGTATGACATATGGTATGACATCATGGTGGTGTTTCCAATCACCTAAGAAGTCTTGGTGAATGTCATACTCCCATAAACTGTCATACCCTTTTGGTACTCCAATCTTTTTTGGTCTTGGTTTTCTAGGTACTCTCTTAGGCATTTAAATCCTGTAATGTAATATTAGGATTTCTTTTTACCTGTTTATAAAACCAACGTAAGCTGTATGCACTTAATAAAAATTTATTGTTTGCAAAGATGTGAGTTTGTTCAGGAAGAAAATCTTTTAGATTATTTTTATTAATCTTAGATGTATCCTCTCCATCCGGAACCATTGTGCGTAACCACTCTATCAATAGTTCCTCTGCTCTACGTCTTAATTTTTTATTTCTGCTTCCACTCATTTGTAACCTCTATAACTTTTGGTGGGTTAGGTGTTTTGGTAAGATACCTTAACCCATTAGAATATTTAAATACTCGTAACCCTTGTCCTTCGTTAGAATCTTTATGACATTCAAACTTGTGTCTACAATACATACACTCACGAGGGAGTTTCATGTTACCTGATTTACCATCGGCTTCAGGATTGTAACATAACTCCGGTGGATTAGCTAACTTAATAGCTTTCTTAACTGCTGTAATCTTTTTCTTAATGTTTGGTTTATCAAAATCATCAGGTCTAAACAAAGCTAACTCACCTGACTCTTTGTTCATAGCAAGAAAGCCACCTTTGTTTGTACCCTCTGCTGCTTCGTAACCGGCAAGTTGTGCCATGTAACCAAACGTATCTTGTTCTGCAAGTGTTCCATCTTTGAACTTCTTGAATGCAAAACCTGAAGCAGTTTTAATATCAACAACTTCACCATCAATCACACAATCCATGTGACCTTTGATTCCACTGACTGTTATTTCTTTTTGTTCGTTTGTAACTTTATGTCCTGATAGTTTTATCAGAAACAAAAGAATCTCCTCAAGCAAATGCCCGTAGAGAAACTTAATAAAGACATGAGGTGGGATAGACTCTGATTGTGTATCCTCTGTTCTCATATCAAACCACAATTGACGTGGCTTCCTACCTATGTTAGACATACGTAGCGTAGCGTTACCACGTGGTTTAGGATGTGACCAATCGTAGAGAATCTGTTTCATAGACTCTCCAAACTGTTCAATAGTGTCTTCGTCTAGATCAATGTGCTGACCTTCTGATAGGACACTAATCTTATTATATATGTCAGACACTAATGTGTCAAGAGTTTTTGATTTCTTTGTCATGTTTTTTTAAATATTTTATTGCTCTTTCTAAAATTTCTATGTTATCTTTGAATCCACCAAGACAGCGATTGCATGTGTGACATAACCAACCTCTGAATGATTCTGTTTCGTGGCAGTGATCTATGACCCATGCTCCTGATTTTTTTCCTCCTAATCCATTGACTTTATTGGATGAACCTAAACATATAGGACACTTATAGTCATCGTCTTGAGGCATCCCATGTTTTTCTTTTAATAATTTTCTAGCCTTACTTAAATGATTGTTACAAGATTTACATTCAGGTCTTAAAAAATTACCTCCTGAAGCAGGGCTAAATGCAGTAAGCGGAAGTTTTTTTTCACACTTAATACATATTTTACCATCTTCAAATAATAACTCATTATGATCATCAGGGAATAACGTTGATTGTTTAGTGAGTTTCACTCCAATCCCTCCCTATCTTAAACTCTCCATCTAGTGGACATCTAAGATTAAAATGATTACCGGCATCAATAATACTTTCAACTGCAAGAGTACCAACCTTATTGGCTCTGCATTCTGATACCTCTATCTGCCATTCATCATGGATGTTGGCAACAAATTTAAAAGGTGTCATACTTAACTCTAAACGATTGGCAAGTATAGATAATCCTTTCTTCATAACAATTGAACCGGCACCTTGTAGTAGTGTGTTCAATGCTGCATGATTGTTTCTTATGTATAGCTTTCTACCATCTAATCCTTTGAGATATTTTTTGTTTGCTGCTCTTTGAACTCTATCTCTAAGAGATTTAAATGAAGGCTTATTATCGAAGAAATGTTCTCTAGCTCTTTTTCCATCTGACGTATTTCCTCCAACCACTTTGCCAAGCTTTTCATCTCCTGCTCCGTACATAAGTGCATAGATGAATGTCTTTGCCTGATTTCTTGATTTAAGCTGTGCAGCTCTTTGATTAGCTGTGTGTATGTCTCCATCGAGTATCTCCTTTATAAAGTCTTTATCATCCATATAGTGTGCTAACATTCTGATCTCAAGACCACTAGCATCAACACCAAGAAGGACATTACCTTCATCAACAGTCCAACAGGCTCTACATTCTTTACCATATGGACTACTAACTGAAGGTACTTGAGCCATGTTAGGCTTTCTATGTGTCATTCTGCCGGTAATTGTACCGTTAGGAATAACAAAACCATGTACACGACCATCCTCTTGTACCGCTTCTACCCAAGAATCAACTTGAGCAATACGTTTTTGTAGTAATAAAAAGTCGGCAATAAGTTTTGCTTCATGGATATGAGTTATCTCTGATAATGTTTTTTCATCTACAATCGGCTGACCTGTAGGTGTAAACCTCTCAGGCTTCCAACCAAAGTCAATTAGATATTCGCCAATCTGTTTACGACTACCAAGATTAAACTCTTGTAGTGTTTGTCGCATGAATGGTGAGTAGTCTTCAGTATCTAAACATCTTTGATACTCATCATCAGTAAGACCACGCTTAGATAGATTACCATCTTTCTTTATGTAAGGTGTAACCTGTTTGGTATCCACCCACTTAGGTTTGAATGTGGTATGCACTTCATCTTCAATCTTTTGCATTCTCTCTCTGAGTTCTGCAAGAAGTATCTGTGCTGAATGCATATCAAACTTAAACCCATTAAGTTCTTGTCCCTTGATAATCTTTGCA
>Ga0208543_1000146_pt1 | contig 24731 bp, 35 predicted proteins | sample DEB08_DNA_14_FD_185497 | JGI IMG/M metagenome (GOLD analysis project Ga0208543, IMG submission 185497) | Aqueous microbial communities from the Delaware River and Bay under freshwater to marine salinity gradient to study organic matter... | ecosystem: Environmental > Aquatic > Marine > Coastal ...
TTTTTTGAGAGCAGCGTTTCGCTCCGCCTTAGCATTCATTAGAGCCTGTTCCTTGTCTGCGGCGGCTGCGTTGATCTTGGCTTGTGCATTCTTTAGCTTTTGTTCAGCGGCAGCGTTTTTATTCAATAGCTTGCGATTTCTGTCGGCTCTTAACCCATTAATAGCCTTTTGCTTGTTATTCATAGCTTTTTTGAGAGCAGCGTTTCGCTCCGCCTTAGCATTCATTAGAGCCTGTTCCCTGTCTGTGGCGGCTGCGTTGATCTTGGCTTGTGCATTCTTTAGCTTTTGTTCAGCGGCAGCCTTTTCAGTTGCCGTTTCCGCTAATGCCTTTTCCCTCGTCGCCTTTTCAGCCACCGCGACTGCATTTCTTCTCTCGTTAGCAGCCTTCTCAAGAGCTTTCTCTTTCTCAATTTTGATCTTATTCAGTTCATTTTGCATAGAAGCTTTTGTGGCAGTAATTGCAGCCATGCGAGCACTGGCTACTTCAGCATTTTTGTTTTCTTGAGCTTTCTTTAGAGCAGCGTTTTTATTCAATAGCTTGCGATTTCTGTCGGCTCTCAACCCGTTAATAGCCTTTTGCTTGTTATTCATAGCTTTTTTGAGAGCAGCGTTCTTTGAATTCATTTCGGATCTAGCCGCTTTATATTTAGCCTCGGATAACGCAACTTTCTTTTTGTTCGCATTCGACGCTATAACAGCTTGTGCGAGCTTTTCATTCAATTCCTTCGTAGCATCGGCGACCACCTGCTTTGTATTGTTCGTGAGGGTAGTTACTTCATTCGTCAACTCTTCTATTTTAGTTTTAGCTTCACCCAATTCTTTAGTCAGTCTATCAACATCAGCTTCATTCCCGTTCTTAGTCTTTGTTTCCAATCGCGATTGTAAATCCAATATAGTAACATTCAGTGCGTTTCGTTCTTTTTCAATTTTTTTAATTCGTTGTTCACTTTTCTCAACCTTCATTTCTGCAACATTTAAATCTGATTGAAGTTTCTTACTAGTATCACGTTCTAAATTCGCGCGGTCAATTTCCTTCCTCAATTTATCACTCAATGATCGCATTTTCGATTGTGACTCACTTAATTGCGTAAAAGCTCGCTTTCTATTGAGATTATATCTATTCAACGTGCGCTTTGTCTTATTTCTGAGATTTTGGTAATTTTTTTCCATTCTCTTTACGCGTTGTGAATTTGTATTCGCCTTTAATTGAGCACGCTTTTTATTTTCATATTCACGGTTTCTAGCAGCTTCGGCTTTCTTAGCCCTATTATCTGCATTGATTTGCGCACGCATTCCGTTTTGCACCTGGGTCTCGATTATTCGCGCTTCGCGCCGTTTACGACGCTCTTCGATCACCTGTTTTTCTGAAAAACGTCTATTAAAATTCCGCTTTTGTTCCAGTAAACGACGTTCGGCGTTGAGTTTAGCTTTCTCGATTTGCATTTTTGCGTTCATGTTCCGTCTGATACTACCATTAGGAACGTTCAACACACTACCACCCCTCAATTGTCTGACACGATCCATGTGACGCTTGCGTGCCAATATATTTCGTAAAGACCTACTAGACGAATTCATATTAACACCCCGGTTCCGGATCTCTTCGCGATTCTGGTTTCGGTTCTGTTTCTCTTCGCGATTCTGGTTTCGGTTCTGTTTCTCTTCGCGATTCTGGTTTCGGTTCTGATTCTCTTCGCGATTCTGGTTTCGGTTCTGATTCTCTTCGCGGTTTTCATCATTTCGGATAGGTGACATTTCGTTCACAAATTCCTCACTCTTTGGTTTCGTATAAACACGGGATCCGGGTAATAGAATGGGTTCCCGGACATTCATACTCGCCAACTTTCGACCTATAGCGCGTTTTAACTTCGCAATAGTCTTATCAGTTTCAATCAAACCCACCTTTTTTGCTAATCTCTTAACTACTTTCGAAGTTACGTTCGATTTGAATAAGTTTTCAAAATCTTTCCGTGTAAGAGGAGACTTAGGGTCCAATAAATAACGCTTATCCCTTGTAAGTACCAGGGGTGGAAGTGGTAAATTTCCACGGTCTACATCTTTCATGATATCACATATCCTATCTCGCGATATCTTGATGGTTTTGCCCGTGTGAAGTTTTATCAGTTTCCTGATATTTTTTGTCTTGGCATCTGGATCACATGCATCCATCTTGTTATATCTAGATAAAATAAATATAGCAAATGGGTTGTTATGTGTTATACCCTAGAAAGAACATACGTAACTTATCGTCATGCGACATATCAAATTTGAATAAGTTATATTCACCCGTTGACACTAATATCGTCTTACATAATCTAGTCGTATCTATTTCTCCCCGCAAACTCAGTGCACGCCCCAATAACGCACTGATAAACTCATTGAATGAACTTATCTTGTTAATGTAAGTATCCCTTACTTTTAACTTGAATGAGAGAACCTTATGATAGGGTTTTCCAAAAAATGGTGTTAATGGTATATCTTCTTTAGTACCCCCATCTAGATATATACTACCATTATATGGCACTGTAGATGCTATGAATGGTATAGACATACTCATACAAACTGCATCCACAACACACATGTCGGGATGTGTGTCACTCGAAAAGTATTCTGTACACCCCCTATTTAAATTGTATGCCGATACATGTAACCTTTTCTTCAACTCTCTAAACTTCACATCATATCCTAATATGTCTACAATCGCTCTACGTACAGGTTCCATATCCACGAGACCGAAATTTCTGAAAAATGTCCTTAGTTTATATTTCGCCAACTGCGCTATATCAAGGTTCATGAACTTGTCAAGTACATCGTCAAGTGGTATCTCAAGTGCTAAACATGCACCCAATAAGGCACCGGCTGATGAGCCTGAAATTTCTCGTATATTTTTTAATTTTTCTTCATGTCGTTTCAGGGAACCCATGAACCCAAACAACCCCATGGAAGATGGACCTATAACAAGATATTCCATCTATTACTTAATAGAACTTAGGAAATTGCTTTCGTAAAAGAGCGAACACGAGCGCGTAGACAACTGTGTGTGTTAAAATGGCCACCTGGGAGGTCTTACCGGACATCACCTCACCTGGAGGGATGGTGAGAAGCATACCAGGGCTGAGAGCCATGAAGAGTGCGGTTGTCACGAGCAAGTCATTCTGTGTGAGAACGAGACCCATGGCCTTAGCGATCACCGAATACGCAAGGAAAAACACAAGACCGTGGAAGAGGACGGACATGCGATCGGTACCAACCTTACCAACCGAAAACTTTACACCATTTGTCCGCAGGAGCATACCGGGGCTGAGTGCAAGGAACAATATGGAAGGAATCGCCACTTTCTGAGAAGTGATGAGGGGAAGCATTTAATGTATACACATATAATTTTTAACGTAGCCAATGAAATGATTAAATGTTGCACCACGCATCATCACTTCATGTAAACCATTATTATTGATGACGCGCCTGAGATTTCTCCAAATATGCTCAAGATGTTCATCATATTCCCATATGACTTCATCAGCGTGTGTATAATGTTCAACGTAACAAAATTCTACAAAATCACAAAACCTACCAGAATGTTCGATGTGTGCATCATACATCAACGTCCTGATCATATCCCACATCATCGTAAGTTCTTCTGAATATTCAATCTCCCAGTCCTCCACTGTGAGCTCGATATCATCATCATAGAGTTCGGTGTCACTATCGACCTCGATGTCGTTTCCCGACGTAGCTTCGTACACGTATTGATTCCAAACCATTATTCCGACTTTTTAGCTTTTGCAGTTGTGATAGATATAGTTGAAGTTTCCTTGGTTGGTAAGGTTTCGAGTATAACCTTTAATACGTTTTCAGCCTGTGTATCGTTTCCTTCGAAAAATACACTGAGACCTTCCCTGATAGTATCCTTGTTAAGACCGACTTTCCTGACGTTCTTCTTTACCGTGATTTTACCCGTCCTGGTGTTGATTACGTCGAGACCGTTATCTATCATTAACTTCTTGATATGCGACTTAAGTGCCTTTTCTGCTTGCGAAAGGACTTTAATATCTGATCTGGCTTCTTTAATCTGCTGGTTAAGTTCAACTAGTTTAGAGACGCTGGTTGTGAGATCGTCCGCTGTTACACTGGACATGTGTTATTAAATAGGGAATTGCCTTTAAGTCCTTTAAACGAGAGGACGCTGCATGGTATCTGTGTTAATCGTCGAGTTGTTCCACATGAAAGCTTCCTTAGGATTAGGAGGCTCGGCGCGGATAGATTGATTGGCGTTACGGAGAGCACCACCGGTGGTCTCGGGGATACCGATCTGGCTACGGGGTTCAAGGAAATTCTGACCGGCGAGGATATCTTCGGGGGCAAACTCACCGAACTCCTCCTGGGAGGCGACCTCACGGGGGAGGAGAGAAGACGCAAGACCGGTACCAGCCTTCATCTCGCAGTTAGACTCCGACGAGGCAGGGGCCATACCCTGAGGAGATGGCCCAATAGGAGCAACAATGGGTGCATAGGATTTTTCCTTCACCGCATAGGTCGAAGTTTTACCATATGTTTGGAGGAGAACGATAATAGTGACACCGACGACAGCAGCGAACAACATGCGACCGTATGGGATCTTGTTCATACGCTTTGTAAGAGACATCTTTATATAATGTTAACAAATTTTTTTATTGATCGTCACCGAACATATATTCTTCTGGGTACGACCTGTCGAAAACTTCCTGGACAGGTTCGGGATCGGATTTTTCAATCTTCACCTGTACCACGTTCCACGCTGGACCAAATGCCTTTTTAGCAAACCACATCCCATTGAATTCCAGGATGACCGAACACTTCATATCATTTACAAGAGCATCCTTGTCCAGAAGTTCCCTGTTTGAACCAAAAATCTTAGTCTGTTCGATGCATTCTGCCGTAAGTGCTTCGTCGCGGATGTACGCAGACCTGATCGTCTTTTCAGACACCTTCTTACCAAACCACGCCTCGGCATTTTCGATCGCGTTCTGGATATTAACCTCGTGAATATCATCGATCGCAGAAGATGCATTGACATCGAACGTGATGTCATCCGTCACGTCAGTGATGATAACGTTGTCGACACGAACGAAACAACGTTTATGATCATCATTGAAAGCCTGAACATGGTAAAGTCCATCGTCACCCTTAGAGATTGTATCGTAGATCATTTGTGTATGATATACGTATCATTTCTTTAAACCGATAAAAGGTATAGCAGCTGAACGTTGAAGAAGTGGTTTTGGTACCCAACCATCTCTCCTTGGTTTAAATCCATATAACGTAGCCTGCACATTTATATTATTTGGCAATCTTTGGTGTTCAATTGGACGTAGTGCAAATTCATTACGTGTATACATGTTCGTATTATTGCGTTTCCATTTCAACGTGTTCAAATTAAATCTTTGATTACCATTTGAACGCTGATACCCCTCAACGACAGTGTTTTTTAATACTGGATTAATACCGTGAACAATCTGTTTAGACAACTTTTCCTTCGATGGTTCTGTGGTGTACTTTGAATACTTTTGTGGGTTTACTTTCAGTGCATTTCTTATAGAAACATTGCGGCGCTTCGTAGTTTTTGATGTGTATACACGTTTTAACTTGGTCTTAACACGCTTAAATATAGCTTCGATCGAATCGGATGATTTCACGTTTTTATCAAATAATTGAGCGAGACGTACAAGACGTTGGCGGTCTTTCTCCTTTTTCTCTGGACGAAGTTTCAGTGTATGCATCAAGTAAATATCATCTATCAAAAATTCCTTACTCGCGACGTATATCTTTTTATTGATGATCATTCTATTCGTCTGAACATTTCTATACGTGACACCCTTTTTCAGTGTTCGAATGACATCATACCCAAATTCTTTAGGGCGCATATAGGGTATGTCCAATAACCCACCTAACACGACGTCGTCTATCTTGTTTTTCCCTGGTGAAAAGAACCGAATATTCAAATCTAGAGCAAATAACTCGACATCGATGAATACATCACCTTTACCCGGTTTATTATTGGTACGAGTTTTCTTCTTCTTGATGAGTGTGTAACGACGAGTAACATACGGTCCACTCTGTTTAAAACCTATACCCAGGTACTTCAAAATCTTTTTATCCATGGTTAGGATACGTGACTTGATGCGCATATTTAACTTTTGCGCCATTTGACCAAGTTTGTCCCACATGATCAGCTTGATAGCCTGAAGTTTACCGAAATATTTAGTGTCATATGCTATTCTGGGTACAAATTTGGCATCAATATCTGTAGTTGCAATTCTCTTGTCATATGGCATGTACATATTGAAAGCCTCACCACCACTCACAACTAGATCTCCCATATTCTTCATGAATTCACTCAACTCTCCTATCGTCGCGAGTATGATATCACGCGTGATGTCCGTCACACATACATACACGAATTTATCGAATGTCTTGGTTGGAAACTTATCCTTCATTCGCTTTCTAAATTTTCCAAGGTCCCGAGCCTCATCTCTCATGAAATATTTTTTCAATTTCTCGTCACCGAAAAAGAAATTGTCATTCATGTATTTCTCTATGACAGGTTTCGAATAGAGTTTAACATCCATTATTATAGATCAACATTTTTTACGTAACAAACACTCACTTAAAGATGATGTGCATATACTATGTACAATGTCCATTGAAACCCTCCTCACCGAAATGACCGCGCTCCGTAACGAACTTAAGTCGCTCACTAAGATTGTACGAAAGATCAAGGCTAAGCAAGACGATCCTACTGGTGAAAAGTCTGCCAACCGTGCCAAGAACAACGGGTTCAACCGTGAGCAGAAGATTTCCGAGAAGCTTCGCATCTTTTTGAACCTCCCTGAGGGTAAGCTCGTCTCGCGCAGCACCGTCACCCGTTCCATCAACGAGTACGTAAAGGCGAACGATCTCAAGCATCCTGACAACGGGCGCATTCTCGTACTCGACCAGAAGCTCCGCGATCTCTTGGAGCCCCCTGCTGATACCCAGGTGACGTTCCTGAACCTTCAGAAGTTCCTGAGCCCCCATTACACAAAGGTTGAGGCTTAAAAAAATAAGACCATATAAAAACATGACTATTATAGATCGAACATCTATCGAGACCCTTGTTGGTACAAAAATATCGAACATAGATTTGTACCAAAAAGCATTTACCCATAAATCAGCACTAAAGGAAGATGAACAGTTAACAGGGTCATTTGAGACACTTGAATTCATTGGCGATTCTGTTCTGGGGTTTGTTATTACCAAATTCTTATACGATAAGTATGAAACGAGGCAGGAGGGTTTCTTAACCAAAGCTCGTACTAAACTCGTGCGAGGTGAAACACTTGCAGGTATCGCTTCTAAACTCGAACTGTACAAATGGATTAGAATGGATGAAAAGGGTATGCGTAATAAATGGTTTCACAATCCTAAAATTTTAGAAGATGTATTTGAAGCGCTCATTGGAGCTATTTATATGGACATGGGATTATTACATGCGAAGGAGTTTATTCTACGTATCTATAACAACCCCGAGTATGTAAATCTTCAATCTATTATGATAGATGACAATTTCAAAGATCACCTTATGAGGTATTGTCAGACGAACGCGTTAGATTTACCCGTGTACTCGATCGGTCACCATGAGAATGGTATTTTTTACATAAACGTTCTTGTCGGTGGTGTGTGTCTGGGAAGTGGATATGCGAAAAGTAAAAAGCAGGCAGAGCAGAACGCTGCTAGAGCGTTTTTTTACCCGCCTAAGTCAATACACAGATCTTAATTATTGTAAGATGAATTACGATAATTATTCGCCTAAAAAACGGGTCACCAAGAACGATAAGAAGGAAAAGGGGTCAATTTATTCAAGTAAACATATTCGTTTGACACTTAAACATTTAGAGCAACAATCAACTAATGGACGAGAAGGTGAAAAAACTGATAGAGAGGGAATATGCTCCGCAGAAATCGGAGGAATGGCTAAATCAAAGAAAAACCATGCTCACCGCAAGTGACGCCGCGACTGCGATTGGAAAAAATAAATACGAAACACCTGAAGGTCTATTACTAAAAAAATGTGGTCTAGGTGTTCCATTCTTTGGAAATGAAGCAACACGTCACGGCGAAAAATATGAAGACGAAGCTCGCATATTGTACGAACAACGTCATGGAGAAGTAGTACATGAAATTGGTCTCGTGGCGCACCCGACAGAACCATGGTTAGGTGGAAGTCCTGACGGTGTTTCTGAGTCGGGTAAACTCGTTGAGATCAAATGTCCACCACAACGTCAGATTATACCAGGTGAAGTACCCGAACATTACATGCCACAATTACAACTATGTATGGAAATTCTAGATCTCGAGGAAGCCGATTTTATTCAATATAAACCCGCCGAAACAAATTGGCCTAAACCTGAAGAATTCGATGTTGTAAATGTCAAACGGGATCGTGAATGGTGGAAAACATATCTTCCCGTAATGCGAGCATTTTGGGACAAGGTTTTGTATTACAGGGAACATATAGATGAACTTCCTAAACCTAAAGAAAGGAAACCGCGTATCGTGAAAGAAAAGGTGCATACATGCGAGGTGATATCAGATTCGGATGACAAATATTGTAGTGATTAGTGGCTTAAGTCGGGAGGGATTTTGTAAATTTTTATCGAAATATGAACAAATACACATTAAACGGAAAATTACACGTACCGTATCAAGAAGATGGCGTCAAATGGATGCTTGCGATGGAAAATCAACAAACAGGTCCAAAAGGTGGATTTTTGTGCGATGAAATGGGTTTAGGTAAAACGATTCAAATCATTGCAACCGTTTTGCGCAATCCCAAACCAATAACACTGGTAGTCGCACCAAAAACAATCGTTACTCAGTGGAGTACAGAGATCGCAAAATTTGCACCCGGTCTCTCTGTTCTAGTATACGATGGTCCTGACAGAACTAAAAATGTAAACGATTTTACGAAAGCTGATATAGTGATATGCCCTTACAGTATGCTCTATAGTAAGACGACACTTCTTCACGATGTTAAGTGGAGTCGTATCGTACTCGACGAAGCTCACGAAATTCGTAACAGACAGACGAGAACATTCAAGGCGGTGATCAGACTCAGATCAGAAATACACTGGGCGGTCACTGGTACACCTGTATTCAATTCTATGGAGGATTTCGTTTCATTGTGTATGTTTATCGGGTTTTCTAAATCCACGGTTCAAGCCATGCACAAGGATATCAAGGATATTTACATTCTTCGAAGAACGAAGGCTGATGGAATACTCGAAATCCCGTACTGCCACTTTGAAAATGTCGAATTGGATATGTACGAAGAGGAAAAAATCTTATACGAAGAAGCCTTTTTGGGTGCACAAGAACGAATTCGTGACATTATGCGGTCATCAATAAGTCAGGTATCCAGGAACATGCACATTTTGGAGTGTTTGTTGCGTGTTCGACAGGTTATGATATGGCCTCAGTTATACCTTGATGGTGTCGCGAAAAAGGAAGAATGTGAACGGACGGTATGGCAAACGAGTTCCAACAAGATGGACACTTTATACAAGTATGTAAACATGCACCCTGATGAAAAAACCGTGGTGTTTTGTCAGTACAAGGGTGAAATGGATAAAGTGTGTAGTTTATTTGACGGAAAAACGTTTCGGATAGACGGAACACTCAACAAAGACGAAAGACACGCGCGTTTGGAAGAGTTCAAGCGTGCGCATCAGGGTAGTATACTCGTGATCCAAATTAAATGTGGTGGGGTTGGTCTAAATGTTCAGTGTGCCACTCGTGTGTATATAATGGCACCGTCTTGGAACCCATCTACAGAATTACAAGCTATTGGGCGTTGTCATAGGTCTGGACAAAAGAATGAAGTATATGTGAAGAAGTTTACTTATAATGACACACAGCGTTTTCGGAGCGTCGATTTGGCGATGATTTCACTTCAAGGGCATAAATCCGTTTTATGTGCAGATGTACTTAACGATAAGCGTATAGAGTGTCAAATTCCCAGTAAACAGGAAAAATCAATCGATGCCATCAGGAAAATTTTCCGATGATATAGTATAACAACATGTATCTCACGACGGAGGGCTCCCGTGCGGAAGTTTTCCATGGAACCGCCGCGCATACATCCGGTGGTCTCGCGAAAAAGGATCTCGTACAGGACAAGTACGGAAATATCAAAAGTAAGGCTGCCGTCGCCGCGGCTAAGAAGAGGATGAAGGATGAAGGTAAGAAGGCTATGGTCAAGGTGTTCAAGCCCGTGAAGAAGGGTGATTTCAAGCTGGCGCCTAAGAAGGGTACTAAGAAGTATAAGACACTCATAAAAAAAATGAAGTGATATACTAGAATACAATGACACTTGCTAAGTGGGATGAAGCAGTCCGCGTAGCAAAGATCAAGTTGAAAATGGATCCAAATGATTATGGTATAGTAAAAGGTAAATTGTTAAAAGAGGCTCAGATGATTTTCAAAATTTTATTAGAAGGTAAATAATCACAATACGAATTGAAACCCCTTAAGTTGTTGTGGCTCATGCACAACAAGTTGATGCAACTTCCATGTAACACCAAACTGTCTGTTTAGGAAATACACACTACACATCTCAGCGATACCAACACCAGAATTTCTCGCGTATAGCTTATCGACCATCTCATCTTTCAAGTGTTGTCTTTCACTGTTGAAGATACCCGTCTTAACAACACCAGTACCACTCACGTCAACTTTAACCCTGAATTTGGGCTCCCTACCTTCGGAATATTTGAGATTTGAATTAAAAATCGGACGAAGTTCGTCGACAGTCATCTCTTTACCAAATATTTCAACACTTTGCTTAGCAACATTCTCGATGATACATGTCTCAATTTTGAGAATTGTTTCGTAAAATGATTTCACATAGTTTCCATCTTCGTCATACCCCTTCATCGAAAAATCAACATTCCATTTAGTGTTTCCAACAGCCGGTGTAAAACCTGATACACCGAACGGCATATACATCCTTGGCATCTGAATACGCGCAGGCTTCCCTTCTACCGTGCATACAGATATCTTACGTCCGTCGTATTCCAGGATGTCTAGATCCTCCAAAAAGGTGTTAAATTTAGCCATCTAATCTTATATATACCCAAAACTTTAAGCTGAGCAGGCTGTACATTCAGCTTCTAGACTGTACTGGATTGGTCGAGCTTTCGCTTTACTGCGCAGGTAATACATCCCAGTTTTTAGACCGGATTTCCATGCGTACATGTGCATCGATGATAATTTGGAGAGAGTGGGATTTTCGATAAACAGGTTCATACTCTGCGACTGATCAATGTATCTACCCCTATCACGTGCCATATCGATAATAGTCTTCTGACTGATTTCCCACACAGTCTTGTATAGCGCCTTGATATCATCTGGTATGTCGGTGATAGTCTGGATTGAGCCACCAGCTTTTACCATGAGATCTTTCATGTCTTTTGACCACAAGTTTACCTTCTTGAGATCCTCTATGAGATGCTTGTTTACGACGACAAATTCACCAGCGAGTGTCCTGCGTAGGTAGATGTTCGTAGTCCATGGTTCGAAGCATTCGTTATTACCGAGGATCTGAGCGGTACTCGCAGTAGGCATTGGAGCGACGAGAAGAGAATTATACACACCATTTTTCACACGCTCGCGCATGATATCCCAGTCATACATACCAGAATGAGGTCGCGTCGTTTCATCCGTATCCCACATGTCAAACTGAAGAATACCCTTAGAAATAGGACTTCCATTGAATGTTTCATAAGATCCATGCTTCGCGGCAAGTTCACAGCTCGCTTCGAGTGACGCGTGATAAATAGTCTCGAAAATATTCGCATTAATTACTTTTGCTTCTTCGCTCTCAAAGGGAATGCGTAACATAGAAAACACATCAGCCAGTCCCTGAACACCTAACCCGATGGGTCGATGACGCATATTAGACGTTCGCGCTGTACTGACAGGATAATACGTGCGGTCAATAACCTGGTTCAGATTTCTCGTTACGATTTTAGTCACCTTGTGAAGCTCTTCATAATCATATTTACCATCTTTTACATACTTGGGAAGTGCGATAGAAGCGAGATTGCACACAGCCGTTTCATCTGGATTCGTGTGCTCGATAATTTCGGTACACAGATTAGAAGATTTGATCGTTCCCAAATTCTTCTGGTTAGATTTGGAGTTGCATGCATCTTTATACAGCATGTAAGGTGTTCCGGTTTCACTTTGGGATTTAATTATAGACTTCCATACATCTAGTGCCGGAATAGTCTTTACCGCCAACCCTTCACGTTCATACTTCGTGTACAATTCCTCAAACTCTTCTCCATAGACATCGGAGAGACCGTGTGCCGTATCCGGGCAGAAAAGAGACCACTGAGCATTTTCCTGCACGCGTTTCATGAAAAGATCGGGGATCCACATACCAGAGAATAGGTCGCGACAGCGAGACTCCTCATCACCCTGATTGAGACGCAATTCGAGAAATTCCATGATATCGGCGTGCCATGGTTCGATGTAGATGGCGATCGAACCCTTCCTCCTACCCGCTTGATTTACATAGCGCGCAGTTGCGTTAAAAACCCTTAGCATTGGAATGATACCATCCGATTGACCGTTCGTACCACGGATTTTTGATTTATTCGCGCGAACATCGTGAATGTGTAGTCCGATACCACCAGCCCACTTAGAAATCTGCGCACACTCGGTGAGTGTACCATAGATGCCATCGATGGAATCGCCCTTATTCGCGATCAGAAAACAGGATGACATTTGAGGTCGTGGTGTTCCAGAGTTAAACAGTGTCGGTGTAGCGTGAATGAAATTTCCCTTGGACATGTGTTCATATGTCTCTAGTACACTTTCCTCGTCAGTTCCGTGAATTCCTATAGCGACGCGCATAAACATGTATTGTGGAGTTTCCATCAGCTTCCCGTCATGTCTTTGCAGGTATGATTTTTCTAGGGTTTTCAAACCAAAATAACCAAAGTCGAAGTCTCGCTCCGGGGCAATTTTATCCTTAACCCGACTGGCAACGTCTACTACCTCGTCTGTGATAATACCAGCTTTGTTTAATTTTTTCATGGCGATATGGAAATTATTGGGGGCGATTTTTTGAATGTTACTCGCGATGATACGGGTTGCGAGTACTTCGTAATCAGTATCCTTTGTAATCATACCGATACAAATTTCAGCGGAGAGAGTGTCTATTTCCTGTGTAGTTATACCTTCATGCATCGACGAAAATACCTGCTGAGCAATCATGGATGCATCAACACCGTCAGATAATTCATACGGATCGTTCATGAGTTTTGTGATCCTGTTGGTGACCTTATCGAATTTTACGTCTTCAACATGACCGGAACGTTTAATAACTTTCATACTAAGAATAATACTGTCCTACTTTTTAATTACATTTGAAGTCTTCACTTCGAACTGGCACGGGACCCACTGTCTCAGCATATCGATTGGGCTGAAGAAAACTCGTATTCACAAAAAAGGGGCCAGCCTCACCCGCCTTGGAGACGGGTGGGTAAGAACCTATAAAACAACCTGGGGCGGTGCATTCAGGTTTTTTGTACTCACATGCTTGAGTGGCATACGCTTCATCGAAGTCAGCTGCGGCTATCATTTATACTTTACACATACTTTTTTTCCTGGATTATATTAAATGTGTGACACTCTTCATTTAAATTCCATGAAGCAGACGGCGACCCCACTCAACACGTTATTTTTTTCGGAATTCAATCGTAACTTACTCCAGAAAGCTATCCGTCAGACCTTCAAGAATAAGACAGGTGTTTCTATAGATTACCAAAACCCAGACGATCTGTACGCGATCATGCGCAACGTTTTCATAAACAATGCGAGTAATCATACAACCAATATCAATGAACAGGTAAAGTTCATGAACAGTATAGTCATCAAGACAGCTCTTTCCCAGGTTCAGTCTGGAGTTGCACAATACCTGGGTTATATCCGCGATATAGATACGCTTGCTGTGCCACCTATCGCCCCAGCAAACACGAGTACATTCGGTCTTAAAATTGATAAAAGTGATAAGATAGGTGTATAAAGGTGAGAATTGTATATGACATAAGATGGCGTCATTGAATTATTATAAAAGTGAGACAGAGAAGATTTGTAAATCTAAGGGGTGGGACCGCGCTGAAATCAATACGGTATGGCTCTTACTCACGGAAGAGTTTGGTGAACTCGCGTCTGCTATACGACAATCCAAGAAGATGTTCAAAAAAACCAATATCAAAAAGGAAAGGGGTATTGATATTATGATGGAGATGGGGGATGTCTTCAGTTATTTATTCCAGCTGGCGCATATGCTAGATATTGACCTAGATAAGATGTGGATGGAACATGGCAAGAAGATGACACACAAAAAATATATCTCATGATACTATAAATGAGCAAGTATATGCTTAGCGATGAGGATAGTATTGATAAAATAAATCCATATGTTCAGCATACATTTTCATTACCAGGGGCGATAGGTAAACCTCACCCATTCGAAGAATACAAAGAGCCGGTCGAACCTGAACCTAAGCTATTGAATGATAATACGCATATATGTGAAACAGGTATAACTTCCGGTGACAAAGTGATTGACACGTGTCGCCCGTCTAAAGTTGAGTGCCGATTATCTAGACCTCTCATTCCAGGAAGAAATATAGACATGGGTGTGGATGAGAAGAAATTATTGAGTTTTGAAACGGTATCTAGCGTTGTACAGGATGTGAAGAAGGTTGTGAAAAATATGAAAACATTGGATATATTCACAATCGTATTGATAGTTCTTATAATTCTAGCTCTATCTTCTGTAAGACGTTGAATAAACTATCGAGGCGTCGTTCACTGCGACAATTTTGAATAACTTCCGGAAACGTTTTGAGACAAAACTCACGGATATACGCTTTCTGCCATGCACATGTGATGTTAATATACGGGGGTATAAATGTTGGATCTATAATTCGTAATGTGTTCATTATACGTATAAGTGAATGTACATTGTAGTTCGAGCATAGCACGTTATCCAATTCGATCAGTGCCAGCTGTCTCCTGACTGTGATCGTCTTCTTTACCATCGTATTTAAAAAGTCGTCATAACGATGATCACCATCCTTGTATTCAATATCAGTCCATTCCCCGATTGAATCCGTCTCGAAGTGCCCGGGTATCATTACATACCCTTTCCCTTCGATATATCTCGAATATTTTACTTCCACACACTTTACACCTCGTTTATTCGTAAAAACTGATGCACTTTTAACGAATGAAGGCATTATGTAAAAATCTAATTGTTTCTCTAAGCGGTTTAATCATATTTTTAACCTAAGTCGTTCTTTAATATTTTGGAAAGTAAAATGTTTTCATCAATCGCAAATAATACGTTTTCTTACATTCTCACACAAGATGAGTTTAGAAATGCGTTACCGGAACGTATAAGACCTTCGCGGATCAAACTCACGACGATTACCATGATCTCGTCGTTCTCAAAACCAGTCGACGTTGGTGATATTCGTACAGTGTTCGAAGAAATCAAAGATATCAAACTTCACAGGGAAAACGTAAACAATACCCCTATCATTTGGAGTGTCAAACCGACGACGTTCTACAACCAGATTACATTGACATATGATGATGGACATAGTACAAAATCTATCAAGATTTTTCCAAACGGGAGTATTCAGGTTGCGGGGTGTGAAGATATCTTCAACTGTAAGTATATCATTTCAGGTCTCGTCTATATTCTACAGTCGTTCGATAAGGATATCATACCTCCAGCCGAAACGTTCCGTGTTGTCATGATAAATTCAAACTTCAGCTTGAACTATAACATCAATCTCATGAAAACGACTCAACACTTTGAAAACTATTCAGACGTTTTTAAGGTTTCATTTGAACCCGATCGATATTCAGCCGTTAAAATAAAGTTCAAACCAGCTGAAGACATGAAAGAAATCACGACGAGTATTTTTGGAACTGGTAAAATCATCATCACAGGAGCAGAAACCCTCAAAGAAATCGCGTTCGCGTACAACATTATTAATCAGCACATCAACGAATGTCCAGGTATCAGGGTATCTGAAGCGCATGTATATGACAAATTTGACGAATATTTTGGGTATAAAATAGACAAGGTGATTGAGAGGGTTCGGAAACTTGGGTTCAAGAGTTGGACAAACACTATCACGAACCGACAAATTAATTTCTAGTTGTAATATAAATGTCTCAGCGACTTGGTATGGCCGATGGCAGGTGTCATACGATCAACAATTCGACAATGCTCTACGATAACTACTTGAAGGCTAAGCACGGGATCGCCCCCGAAGATAATTATTCTTTCCGTAAACTACTCCAACAGAAGGGACCTGAACTCCACGAAACCCCTAAACCCTTAAACGATGGAAGCCCTTGTGGATTGTGCGACTCTACAATGGACCTGTCTGAAATCAACTGAGTAAAAAATGGAAAAATAAAGTCATAATAACTGTTATGGGCATTTCATCAGAATGCACGACGTGTGCAATATGTCTCAATCCAGTGAGAGAAACAAGACAAAACCCAGCACTTCGGTGTGGTCATGTATTTCACTCTCACTGTATAGAGGATTGGAAATCTAGAGGTAAGCAGACATGTCCAGTTTGTAGAAAGATTTTCGATGGAAGTAACTTCAGGGTTACAGTGACCATACAGAATTTGATACACGACTCGAATGTCATCACACAGGTAGATGATGCATACATATTTGACACATTAGACGCATTTTTTGACATTGACCATGTAGATGAACTGGAAAGCTTACTTTCGGATTTTGGGGTGAGTGTGTCCAACCTTAATCCCATTATTTTTGACACAGAATGAGCTACAATACTTATTATAGTTCAATCCGTTGTAATTCCTAGATGTCTTTCTTGGATCGGTAATGAGTTTACCCGATGCTCCTACCACAAGAGGACCTGTAGCCCACCCACGTTTGTGACTGAAAAAATCAGCTTTAAATGTAATCACTTTACCCGGTTTCAGCACGGGTGCTGACCTCTTGACACGTAACGTGGGTACTTTGAAAAATGTAGCGATACTCTCATGCGTGTCACCTTTTTTCACTTTATATTCAGTCTTACTATGCTGCTTATAAAAATGAAAATCTCCTTGACATAGATAATTACTCTTCTTACACGTAGCTACGAAAAGCATTACTTTGTAATAGGAAGGTTTACACTTCGTACCACCTTTAACCATGTATACCTTTTTGGGGTTGTCGGACACTACAAGTTTTGGTATTTTCCCACAATTAACGTATTTACCCGAACTTGTCAATTTCGCACGTTCTCCAGGCTGACTTTTCCACCCGCGATATCTCTGGTAATCATTCATGGCATAGGCATAACAATTATTGTTATTTTTCCCAATCTTCCCACCCCACTTTCTAGTCGTGAATGTATGTTCAGACCCATTCGTTGGGGGTGTCTTACTCATTATATATGTAGCAGAAAAAAATCTATATACATAGTAAATGATTAAGGATATTGTCAAAGCCAAGACGAACAAAGATGCTCTCACTGAAATACTAATGATCGTTCTCTCGATTCTCGTGAGTACGTTCGTACTCCGGTTCACATGGAACAATTCGTTGAGTAAGCATATTTCGGTTCTGAAACCCCTGAACACATTCCTAGACGCACTTCTTCTTTCTATTTCTATTCAGGTTGTCCGCGGTATTTAAACCTCTTTGAACCCTACGACCTTCTCACCAGATGTGTGGATCATCGTAGGAAACCCTTCGATACCATCACATTCCCCGTTATCACAATCGACGAACGTAAAGGGTTTATCCTTACTCTTCATGTAATCGAGCTGTTTACGAGTCCATCCACAACCCATGGATCCGTAGATAGTCCACTCCCCTGAGTCAGATTTCCCTGGCATGGTGTCTACAGATACCTTAAACGCGTTTTTATTTTCCATCGTCATGAAAATTCGCGCATTTATGATCAGTAGTGTGATGAGTGCGAGCATGTTTTATAATACAGACAGAGATTTTAATATTTATGAAATATAAGAATGAACGACATAAAATCATCTGTCCAGCGCACGATGATCAATTCACCCTGCTCAACTAAGATGAACAAATTCAAGAATGTTCGTGTGATAGGTCGAGGTGAACATGGGACAGTGTATCATGCATGTTTAAACGATGCGTGTAAGAAGAAATTCGCCGTCAAGGTGTCAAAAGAGAACTTGACGGCAGAACATAATCTCACTAAAAAATTCATAAACATGACTGGTAAAAATACAGCCGCTGATGTATACACCCTTGAGAAATGTAAGAGTGATACTCGTTTGTATTCTGAATTTTTAGAGGGACAATCTTTTGGAAAACTGTTACCTAAATTAAATAAAGACCCTAAGAAAATCAGGTCAATCGTCATACAGGTTTTAAAAATACTTAACACCCTGCATGAAAAAAATTCGACTTTCAGACACAACGACCTTCACCTTGACAACATTTTTATAACAGCCGGTGATAAGGTTCGTATTATTGATTTTGGTTTAGGTTTTAGCAGTTCCATAAAAAATCCAGAAGTCAACAATAGCAATGGCTACCTTGTACCATACGGTATATACAGGGGTAATCCTAAAATGTATGATATGCATTTCTTTTTAAACAGTCTATTTAATCATAAAAAACATTTGGATGATAGCACACGGAAATTTATAGAAGATGTCATACCAGCTAAATACTTGGGTGTGAACGGTACCCATATTTATGCTGCTCGTTTAAAGCCACTCAAGGCTGGAAATAATTTATCTGATTTACCAACGTACACCAGGTTATTTAACCATCCTTACATCAAGGGATCTACACTTTCGGGTATACTCAGAACGATACCGAAAGCGGTTTCGAAATCTAAGCCGACCATCACCAAGAAAAATAAAACACCTTCTTCGGAAAGTATGTCTGCGAAATTGCGGAAAGCTAAAGAGGCGTACGCAAAGAGTAAACAGACTACTCAGAAAAAAAGACCAGGTGTTACCGCTAAAAAAGCAAACCCCCCCAAAGTCGCGACTAAGGCGAAAAGTCCCGAGAGTGATAATGAGACACTCGCGAGTATGAAAAGGCGACTCACGAAAACGCGCGCCAAACCTTCAACAATAGGTAAAGTGTCGCCTTCATTCGTGAAATCTTTCATGAAAAATATGGCTCAACCTAAGACAAACTTACGCAATAGAAACATTTAAAGACATTGATCATTTTTAAGTAATGGAATGTTGTCAAGTCTGTTGTGAAAAGATTAACAATTCAAATCACAAAAAGGTCGAGTGCCCTTTTTGTGATTTAAAGTCCTGTCGTTCATGTAGCCAGAAATATCTGTTATCGACTATGGAAGACCCTCACTGCATGGGATGCAAACATGAACATAATAGAGAACTCGTAGATACATATTGTTCAGCTGTATTCAGAAATGTGCATTATAGAAAACATCGTGAAAACGTTTTATTCGAACGTGAAAAGGCCCGTTTACCGGAAACGCAACCATATGTAATCCGGGAATTGAAAAAACGTAGCTTGCGATCGTCTTATGTGTACATGTATTTTATACTCGGGCATATAGACTATGAACCCGACCTATCAGAATACGCGAAATCGACTTTAAAGGAGGAAATAAAGATTGCTATTATGAATATATACGAAGAACTTCATGGTATGGCTGATGTAAACCCGGTCGTACACAACGAACATGTATATACACAAACGTGTTTCAATGATGAATGTAACGGTTTTTTAGATGAAAATTACGCATGTGGGATATGTACTATGACTTTTTGCAATAAGTGTCATGAAAAAATGTCATCGACACATAAATGTAATAAAGATACTGTAAAAACCGTGAAGCTCATAAAAAAGGATACGCGATCATGTCCGAAGTGTGGTGTGTTAATTCATAAACTAGAGGGGTGTGCGCAAATATGGTGTACACAATGTCAAACAGCATTCGACTGGAAGACGGGGCGGATAGAAACTGGTCGAATACATAATCCACATTATTTCGAATTTAAGAAGCGTAGTCGTGAACATGGTGACATTCCATGTGGTGGTAGACCATCGCATCGCGAACTAGTTGAAATGAACGCCCCCGATGTGATACTATTGATTTCATTGGAAATGCTTCGGTTGGATTATGATAATACGTATAGATTTGGTTTTCTATATGAAGATAACCGGTATTTGCGAATGAAGTTTCTTCTCAACGAAATAACTGAAACTGAAATGAAACGCGAATTACAATTTAGGGATAAATACAACTCAAAAACGCGTGATGTGAGAGATATCTACACCATGTACACAGATACTGCGGGAGATTTACTGAGGCAATATGTATTAGACATGTCCAGTGAAGATGCTATAATAAACGAATTACTCGAATTGACGGATTATACGAATGCAGTCATCGAGCGAATACGAAAAAGGTATAGAACGAGAACACCCCCTAATATAATCTTATGAATATATATGGTTATATTTATACTAATTTCATTTGTACTTTTATGCATTTTTCTTCGACCTAAATATCAGGAACCTTTTGTATTACGAAACGTCTTTACAGATAAGACATGCGATCACATTATCGAACTCGCGTCTAATAACTTGAAACCATCAACAATAGCGTTAGGTAAGTCGGTTGATGTTACAAAACGCAAGAGTGAGACGGCATGGTTGGACCCAGGTAAATCTGAAGTGGTTGGAAAGATGATGGAAAAATGCGTCTCGTTTACCGATAGACAGTTTGACAATGCAGAGTATTTACAGGTACTCAAGTACAAACCGGGCGGGTTTTATGAACCCCATCAGGATGCATTCCAGAATGAGGAAAATCCACGTGTATACACGTGTATAGTAGCACTCAATGACCAATACGAAGGTGGTGAAACGTCCTTCCCGGTGTTGGGTAAAGAATATAAACTCAATAAAGGTGATGTGCTACTCTTCAACACACTCGACGATTGGGGGTTCATGACAAGTAAAGCAATCCATGGTGGAAAGCCTGTGATATCAGGTGAAAAATGGATATGCAATCTTTGGATACATAGATATCCATACAAACTCTCGTAATCAAAGTTTGATAAGTTCGGATGCATTCTTTAATTTCATAAAGATGACATCATCACATTCACCACCCTTCATCGTCATCTGCACCTCCCCGCACACTGTTCCAGATTTCTTATACCTATCACATGCAATTTCAGTCCTCTTCGCGATATCCATATTCTGACTATAGCCTATAAACGTGCGGTCGACATCACCCTCCTTTTTGTCCGTAGCTTCAACCGTGACTTTCCAACAATAACTACCGAAATCCCATCTATTAGGTGTGTCGATAGGTGGAGGTGAATCGGCTACGTATGCATTTCTACGCGCCCTTATACGTCTACCTGTTATCGCGAGTATAGGACTGTATAAACAGCTCAGCATTGATATACATATCCGGTAAACTTTTATATATGTTTATATAAATGAATATTCAGGATAAAGCACCGTTCTTGTCAGGTGTGTTTGGGCATCTTATATTTCAGATGTTCATCATGTTCAGGGCACTTGAAGCGACAGTTAACAACGCCTCTTTTAATGAATTCGCTGCGAATAACAACCTATTTCTCACACTTGGTAACTTAGGACTTTTCATGGCGTTGATTTTTATAAAGATGGGGTTACCTTACAAACTCACCCTGTTTACCCTGATGTCGTTTACTACGGGTATGCTCATGCATAAGATTAAGGACATGAAAGAGGCTTTACTTGAAACGATCGCCATTTTTATAGCCATGTTGTTCGCCGGTATCGCTACAGTCAAGCTCGGTTACGATTTATCAACACTTGGTATCGTTCTCATATTTTCATTGATTGCGCTTATTTTTGCACGACTACTTTCTCCGGGTAAGAAAAAGTATACGAAGATAGCCACTCTTATCTTCGCGTTATTCATAGTCTACGACACGAACAAGATATTACAGAGAAATTATAGTGGGGATTTTGTAAATGCGTCTCTAGATTACTTTACAGATATCATTAATTTACTCTCGATCACTTCAGAGGAGGCTTAAGTCGGATGATGACGTCACTATTTTTAAGATGAACATCTTTTTTCTATCCCTGATCCCAAGAGAAATTGCGGAACTCTCTTGCGATCAACATGTGATCAAGATCCAACTCGAAATATGCCAAATGCTATACACGGCATGGTTTTATGCCGACCAAGAAGAGTATGTACGAGAAAACGCCCCATACACTAAGAATGGATCACAGCGCGGATACAAAGCTGCGCATAAGAAACATCCCATGACAATGTGGATTTCTTCAAGTCTTCAAAATTATATGTATGCGTGTGAAATCGGTCTCGAACTCGCGAAAGAGTATACTAGACGATTTGGAAAAGTGCATACTTGTGAACATCACCTCATTTGGTTACGTGATAATACCCCTTCTCATTTTGATCAACACGTGAGTGAAACGGCGTATTATTCAATTCAAGGTATTCCTGAATGCATGCCTGAGAGTTATAGGACACCTGACGTGACCGAGGCGTATCGTAAATATTACGTGGCAGAAAAAAGTGCATTCGCACGGTATAAGACAAAAGTACCTGATTTCATATCTGCGTAGTATACGATGTATGTCGTATACTACAAAGATGATGCCCCCGACAGGATTCGAACCTGCGACCACTAGCTTACAAAGCTAGCGCTCTACCAACTGAGCTACAGGGGCGGATCCTTCCTACCTGATTCGAACAGGTGACAAATGGAACTACAGTCCACTGCTCTACCAACTGAGCTAAGGAAGGGTAAGCTCCCACCAAGACTTGAACTTGGGGTGGTGGATTCAAAGTCCACAGTGTTGACCAACTACACCATAGGAGCGACTGCTAAGAGTGGGGTTCGAACCCACGCGTGCAAAGCACAGGCGATCTTAAGTCGCACCCCTTAGACCAACTCGGGCATCTTAGCTTAACTGTCTAGTGTATTTACTATGTTGTAATTCTTTAATATACTAATCCATCTTCGCATCGGGATTAATCATCTTCTGAAGTTCAAATAGTTTAACAGACATGAAAAATTTAGCTTTCGCATGGAATTCACTTTTCGGTTCTGTAAAAAATAGAATGGCCGCGGCCATAAATATACTCATGATGAGTAGTATCAGTAATTTGCCTATCATTTATATAGTATTAGAAAAAATTACACTTCGATCTCACCTCGATCAATCAACTTCTTACGGTTGATCATGTGAAGACCCTCTACTTCCGCCTTATTCTGAGCATTGTAAGGTACGGCATACCCTTCATCGCATAGCCACTTGTTTACATTCGTCCATACACCATCCTCAGAGACCCAAACTTCTCCGAGGACGCGACCAAACTTACCTCTCGAGTCCGCCTCTGGGCATCTGAGCTCGATTTCAATATCATCCTTCTCAGACGCGACAGCCTTCAAACACCACTCCTTCAACTTCTTCTTCGAGAGGAGACCAAACTTCTTCTCCTCCTTATCCGATGTGCGCGACTCGGGTGTATCAATACCCAGGAGACGAACGCGCTGCTTCGTACATACATCAAAGCCAAGATCAATGGCAACATCAATGGTATCGCCATCTACGACCTTTTCGAGAGAGGAGATGCGGTAAATGAAAGTACAAGGTTCGACGTTGTAGGTAGACATCTTATACAGTTGTATATACACAATTCTTTATATTCGGATATGAAATTTAGGTTTTGTGCGACCATCATAAGCATTTACAAGCCCAGATGAGAGCATCTTTTCATTTACCGACATTGTATCTCCTTTATGCCTATATACCGTAACTAGAGTTCGTCCATATTTATCGTTTTTACCGCATTTTATCCAAACCAAACCATTTACCTTATTTCTACATAAAAACGGGTTCCATCGTTCGAAGGGTGCGCGGTCGTCAAAGCCACATTCTTGTTTGAACGTATCGCGTGCGAGTTTTGCTACATATACGTGGTCATTTCGACGTGACATAGATAGTACAGGTTTCATCTCCGGTGAATCGTATCCGAGTGTTCGAAAAGTGAATTTAAGCACGCGCCCGTGCTTAATGATAGCAGCTCTAAAAGTGTCTCCGTCGTAAACACTTGTAATTTTTGCGTACCCTTCATAGTTATTCAAACTAAAAACAGGAAACGAATCATCGATTCCTGATAATACCCGCTTTGAGAAACATGAAAACATGTTCATATATTGTTTAAAGATATTATTCTCTTTATACAGTATACGAGGATGTTATGTATTTGTCACACACCACAAGATTATTACAAACAGCGATTAGCTAAGACACGCGAAAATGTACTCAATCACATTTACAAAAATACGCCTACATCGACACCATCAAGAATACCGGATAATACGAGACTTCGTCTACGCTTTAAAGAAGCGGTACAAGAAGCTCATGAGATATGTGATAAAGATAAAACATCCATTGCGTGTTATATCGCATGGGATGAGGTGGATGAATTAGAAGATTCTATGCTACGTCTATACCCTGATATAAGGTGATTTCCGGGGGTTCTTCTTCGTACGTATAGTACATAATCGATACCCCATACAAATTCATTAGATCTTTGTTAACATTTTCATTTATTTGTCGTTTCCAATTTTTCATA
>Ga0208543_1000150_pt1 | contig 24520 bp, 37 predicted proteins | sample DEB08_DNA_14_FD_185497 | JGI IMG/M metagenome (GOLD analysis project Ga0208543, IMG submission 185497) | Aqueous microbial communities from the Delaware River and Bay under freshwater to marine salinity gradient to study organic matter... | ecosystem: Environmental > Aquatic > Marine > Coastal ...
GCCAGTGGCGCGTCATGCCCGTCAATCCCATGTACAGCTGCGCTTGCACGTAATAAATATTATCCCAAGATTCAAGCGCTTCCTTTTCATTCTTGTCGCGTAGCTGCTTAAGCTTTTTGAACTTAGCTTCATTGCATACTTTAGCTTCAAAAACATGCCAGGTTTTCGGCGCATGAAGTAGGCCAACCACTGCACCATCCATGTGGCCACGTACATGGCCACCACAGGCCGTTACTGCGAACTGACTACCATCGGCATTAGCGGGGTGCAGCGTAACGCCTTCAACAGCATTGATGCGTTCCACGATGATATCTTCCCCACGGTGGCCATCGTCAATCGCTGCCCAGCCTTTCGCTTCAATGGGTTCGCCCTTGGTAGCACGAAACGTTAACCATAACTTGCGGCTACAATCGTGGCCTAAGACAGAACATCCAAGATACTGGCGTGGCTTGTCTTCTTCGGCGTTACGCTTGGAAGCGAAGGCGGCAAATGCCGCCTCCAGTGTTGCATCAAGTTCAGGCTTTTTGATGGCTACCATCTTACTGCTTCCAAGGTTCCGCAGGTGCTTGTGGCGCTGCTAGTGCCGCTGGCACAGGCTGTTGTGCCGGTGCTTGCGGTGGCGCCGCTGCGGCAGTCTGAGCTTGCGCATACTCGCGCACACGCGCTCGATCTTCATAGCCGTTCTTTCCCTTCTCAGTTTCAACGCGAACCATAAAAGGGCGATTGTGTAACGCTTCAGTGTAATCGAATGACGGCACGCCAACTAATGCGCCGAGGTTCATTAACTTCTGCCATTCACGCTCCGAGTCTTTCTTGGAATAAATGAAAAACATATCAAAGACACGGCGCCCTACGAAGTCGGGATCGCCGCCTTCCCCCACGCCAGTAATCTCGTACTGCGCATTGATGTAATCAACGCCTGATTCGCGGCCAGTGCGTTCTTCGGAATCAATCATCTGAACGATGTACCAGCCTGGCGGCACGGTGGCATACTCGTCTTTTATCTCGACATACTTCGAAGTTACTACTCTGTTTAGTTTTGGCATTCTTCTATTCTCCTAAGATCTTAGTAATTACACTGCCGAGGTTTGCAGGCTCAAATACGTCAAGCTTACCGCTGCGATCCTTGGCTTCATATTGCACGTCGCGCTGCGTTTGCAGCCAACGTTGTATTCCACCCTCGTTATCTTTCTCTACACGAAGGGCAAAACATTCATCAAACAAGTAAGGTAACTCGTTTGCTAATCTTGCACCTGGCATGGATGGCCCATAAAGCATAGTGCCTTCAATCTCGTCTTTGACGCGTACTTGCTTACATGACATATACACATGCTTGCCTGGTAAGTCACGGAAAGCGCGCACCAAAGCGCCCATACTGTCATTCAGCGCGCCGTATGCCTTGCGCCCATCCTTTGTTGCTGCCTTTTCTTTAGCCAGACATACCTCGGCTATCTCGCTGATTGAATCGAGCGCAACAGACTGGAAGTGTTCTGCTTCCTTGCTGCTGCTGATAAACTCGAATGCCTCATAGAGATCTTCGATCTGCTTGACTTCAATCACCGGTATATCTGATCCAGCCAGCGAAAGCAGGCCAGCTTCAGCTGACAGTATTATAGGCTCAGGCAGCGTGGCGCATAGGCGCGTCTTACCTGCTCCCGCTGGGCCATGCACCAGGATTTTAACGCCTTGATACGTCGCCGCGTCTTTTGTTGATACTAATTTGATCGCCATTCTATTCTCCTATAGTGATTTTAATGGTTGATTTGCCAGGTTTGGCGGTTATGTGTTTGGACAGTATACCATAGGCATCGCCCTCATGCGCCTGTAGTTCGCGCATACGCTTCAGATTAAGCGCAGGCTTGTACCTGACTACATCCTGATACGATGGTGGTAGTTCTGCCAGCGTCTCATCCAAGCCGTCTGCATCAAGCGTACGATTAATCTTGTTAGTGACTTCGATCTTCATATCGCCAAGGATGGTAGCGTTGGTTCCTTCAGGCGCAGCGGCTGGCAGCAGTTCAAGCAGGCTGCTCTCAAGGTCGGCTATGCGCGCCTTAACTTGTTCAAGCTTGCTGCGCTCCACTTCCAGCTGCGCGGCCAGCTTTATTGTCTCTACTGCGTGTTGTGATGGGCTTGCCATTGTGATTTTCATAAGTATCTCCTATGTAAGTAATACCCTGCTCGCATAACTACACCTGTTCTTATGTAACGTAAAACAAAGCGCGAGCAGGGCATATTCGGTTATAGCTCTTCTTCCATCGAAAGGAAGCGAAGTAATATATACATTGTTTTATTGCGCATTGCAAGGTCGGCGACCGTCTCGTACTTCATGTAGTTAGAATGGCCAAGATGCTCGGTGTATAGCGATACGCTGCCATCATCAGGATCGTATATCACACTGTAGTCTTTGCCATCCTTCTGAAAGGTGTAGGCAGTGCGAGCATTCACTAGAGAGAACTTGATAATTTTCCCTAGGTAGCCATGGTTTAGTATGGTAGATGTAGGCTTGTACATTTCTTTGATCTCCTATTTAACTATCTTTAAACCAAATTCTCGCGCATCTTGTTGTGCTTCTTTTTTAGTATAGTAAGCGCCGAACAGCTCATATTTTTCAGTCGTGGAACTTGTCAAGCAAATTTCTTTGATGCCTACAATGGCCCAAGGCGCAGAGTTGAATACGGTATCTTTTTTGATTATTCGGTAGTTCATTTCTTTGATTCCTGTTTACTTTTGACCGCGATTAGTATACACATATGTCTACTACTTGTTTTTCTGCGTTAGATAGTGGGATTAGTAGGTAGCTCCCAGAAGTCATTACTTTCCCAGACAAGAGCAGAACCATCCTCAAAATGAAATATAGTCTGCCATTCCTGATAGTCTTGTTCTGTCTCCATGGCAGACTCTTCACATTCATGCACAAGTGTATCGATGTCAGTGTATTTCGTTAGCATTGTTTTTCCATTCTTCATTGCATACACAATTGAATCTTCATCGGTGTATTTCGTTAGCATTGTTTGTGCTTCATTCATTTCTTTACTCTCCTATTTTGCGTTGACTTTCATTACTTGGCGTGCGGCATCCAGGGCGGTGCATCCACTAAAGAATCGCTCGCCGTTAGCATCGCGAAGGTAGTCGCCGCGCTGCCACATTTTGGCGTTTTTCAGAATATCTACTAGCATTACAATCAATTCATCTTCGGATGTTTCTACGCCAAGTTCGTTGCGCACTTGTACCCAAGCGTTGCCAGCGGCGATCATGGTGTTTAAGATTTCATTGTTCGTTCTTTTGAGTGTCTGGTGCATTTCTTTGCTTCCTGTTTCGTTGACTGTGATTAGAATTATACACGTTCAATCCCATGTGTCAACTACTTTGTGCAATTATTTTTGGTAATAGTTCACACAATTAGGGATAGAACTATGTGTTATACTGCGCTAGTGTTATGATTCTACCTTTAACTAGATAGGAATTTAACATGATTGAACATATAGATAGTGTGCTGACGGGGTTAGGTTTGCTGATATGGCTAGCGCCCGCTATCCCATTGATTTTAAGGTTGATTTTTAAATAGGAGTTCTACCTATGTATATGGTTAATCGCAAAAACGCATATAAGATAGTTAGATATTATAAAGATAAAGATGAGTATAAGCTGCGCGCATCATGGGGGACTGAGATTCGTGTCAGCGGTCAGAAACTTGAAGCCAATGGCTACTATAAAGTTAAAAACAAACCGAGGTATTTTTGAATGAACGAATTGAAAGAAGCGGCGTTACACTATGCCGAGAAGCTAGGCTTGCCAGTATTCCCAGTGCATGGCGTGGTAGATTGTCAGTGTACATGCGGCGATCCAGATTGCAAACGACCCGGCAAGCATCCAATCACATCCACTGGATTTAAGGCGGCAACTACTATATCGAAAATCATTAGCGGCTGGTGGGACGCTCACCCACATGCAAACATTGGCATATTATCGGGGGCGATTGGTATGGTGGTGGACGTTGACCCACGCAATGGCGGTGAACAATCATTGACGCGATTCCATGAGGATTATCGGCCAGGTCATACTGTAGTGGTGGCTACTGGCGGTGGCGGCACGCACTACTGGTATAAGACTGAGGAGCCATTCAAAACTTACCACGATAGCCGCTACCCAGGTATAGACTTCCAGGGCGTAGGCTCGTACATCATAGCGCCACCATCGAACCACATCGACGGCGGGCAGTATAGGTTCATTGAATGGACAGATATCGGCTACTGTAATTTTGAGTTCTTCGATCACGTAAAAACCATACGCCAGCTTGCCGATGTGCCGAAGCCTAACGATGGGCTTATGGTCGAGGCAGACCTAGGCGAGCTAGCCGAGATACGCGAAGCGCTTAGGCACATACCGCCAGATATCCAGTATCACGATTGGATTAAGGTGGGCCAGGCGCTACGCTCCACTGGCTGGATAGAGGCGCAGCATTTATGGCATGAGTACAGCAGCGGTGAGCTATACGGCGAAGACTACACCGACTATAACGCGCGCGATTGTGCCAGTAAATGGCGCACGTTCACTGCTAGCGGCGGCGTCACGCTGGGCACGCTGATGCACATGTCAAGCAAGCACGAGACTGAGAAGTACCGACAGCGGAATCTAGCGAATGGCTTAACGGATGAGATGATACAAACGCAGTATGAGCGATTCATAGAGAACCTCGAAAAGAAACGCAACAGACCATCTAATCCGGTATTCAATACGCCGCTGAACATCGTGCGTCCTAGTGAGTACCGCACACGCAAGCCACCGGCATGGCGCACGAAAGGCGTATACCCACAGCGTGGTGTGTGTATGCAGTACGGCGCGTCAGGCATTGGTAAAACGTTTGGCGTGCTAGACCATGCTGTCTGCACGTTCGCGGGCAAGCCATTCCTTGGGCACGATACTATCGAGCCATGCGGCAGTGTGTACTTATGCCTGGAAGGCGAGATCGGAACCCGATTGATGGCAGCAGCCAAGTCTCACGGCGTGCGACTTGAAGATATGGATGGGCATGTGACGGTTGTAGAGGGCGCGCTGCATATCACTGAGCCTGAATCGTTCGATCAGTTCTACGATGCGCTGGCGCAGCTGCGCGAAGCTGGCTATGAGTTCGGCACAGTGTACGTGGACACGCTAGCGCAAGCGATGGGCGGCGCGAATGAGAATGACGGATCTGATATGGGTAAGGCTATTTCGCACGTACAGGCGCTAGCGCGTGAGTTCAACTGCTTGATAGTGCTGGTGCATCATACGGGCAAGAACGCCGACCTAGGCGCTCGTGGACACTCTAGCCTGTATGCCGCGTGTGATACCGTGATAAAGATGGGCATGAAGGAAGGGGTAGGCACAATGCGAGTAACTAAGCAGAAGAATGGGCCAACAAAAAGTATCGGAAGGTTCAAGCTAGATGAGTACAGCTTGGAACTATCAGACTTCGCAGCAGATGTGCGTGAGTTCTTAACGCATGAATCACTGGATACTTGCGTAATGACTAAGGCCGAGGATAATCGCCTAAACGGCAAAGGCGCTGGCGGTATGGCGCAAAAGAGAGAACGCGCGCAGGCTGCTGCCGGATGGATTGCGGCTAGTGAGGGCAAGCGTATGCCGATGGATGCACTGAAGCAGCGTATGCTAGAACTAGTCAAGGTACAATCGCCTGAGCTGAAGAACCCGTACAAAGCGCGAGATGATGTAATGATGCTAGGTGAGAAGGCGCAGCTGTGGGTGGTGGTTCCGGATTCGAATGGCGAAGCTTTTGCTGAACTAACTTAGGTTAAATTACCCGATGTGCCGAGCATGTAAGTATATATATTTGGCTTCTTTAAAGCCAATATATAATACTGCTTAACCATAGGTATATGTATATATAAGGGACAGAGGTTAGGATAGAAACTTTTTAATTGGAGAATATTGTTATGAATCAAGTAGTTGGAGTAGATCCAGGACTGACTGGAGCGGTGTCTATCCTATGGGTAGATAGTGGTAGGGTAGAAGTGGTTGACATGCCCGTAATGCCGCGCCCGTCAGGCAAAGGCAATATGGTGAATTATGCTGATATGCGTGACATCGAAGACCTTTTTGTTGCAGGTTATAAATCGGCGGTATTTATCGAGGACGTTCACGCTATGCCAGGGCAAGGTGTGACTAGTGTATTCTCGTTTGGCCGTTCGCTTGGTGTGATTGAGGGTGTCTTTGCACAACATGAGATCGAATACGTCAGGCCGCAGAAGTGGAAAAAGCACTTCGGATTGTTGAACAAGAATAAGGATGATGCTAGACTGTTAGCGATTGAACTATATCCGCAATTGGAGTCTAAGCTGAAACGTAAGAAGGATATCGGGCGCGCGGATGCTCTGCTTATTATGCGGTACGGGCAAGATACACTTAACACAGGCGATAAGCCTGAACAATGGAGACGAATACTATGAGCAGAGAAGTAGATTCAGATGGCAACGAGATATTCACTATACCGAGCTTGCGAGAGGATGTACTGATTGAAGCAGCGGAACTCACTAGCGACGACCGAGATGAGACGTATGGGGATCCGAGCGCGAACCTGGAGCTGTCGTATCGATTGTTTGGTGAGCTAATGACTGCCAGCAGCGAATCCGACAGGGAGATGGGGGAAGGTGAGGCAGGCGCACTGATGATGGCATGTGTAAAGCTTGCGCGCATCGCAGCGGGGCCAGTACTGCATCGTGATAACTACGTGGATGCAGCTGCCTATGTAGCAATTGCATACGAGTGTGCGATACAGGAAGACACATCCACCATAGCTATAGAGGAATGGCTATTGAATAGAGGGCACCGTAATGATTGATTTGGAGAAAGAAGCACGAGAGAGTGGGGTATGTGGCGAGATGAGTGTGAAGATTGCTGAAGCGGTCGCTGAAGCCATGGAGCTGGGCGCTACGCCGATGGATGTAGTGGGGCATATCGAAATGTACTTATATAGTTTCAAATCTGGTGTGTTCGCCGAGGCTCGCGACAAGTACATCTTGATGCAGCTAGAGTCTGAAATGAGCACTAAACAATGACTAAGGGCAGTAATAGTCGGATCTTGCGCAGGCAAAGCATAAAGCAAGCTAGTAGCAAATGGCCCATCAAAACAGAGACGATAACTACAAAGGGAGTCGATGACAGGTGGTACTGCGAGAACTGCGGCTATGTTGATACACAATTTTACACTTGTCCTAATCCATTTGCGCCAGAAGGTGCTGAACTGACTGGCTGTATGAACTGCCGAGGTGTGAATACGCTATTAGCAGCGTGTCACACCGGAGACTGCAATGAACTTGCTACTGATGTGTGTACTCGCTCTGATGGCGGCGTGGCGTATAGCTGTAGCAAACACAATGCGCGATGTGTTAAAAGGGAAACATAATGCGTTAAAAAGGAAAGTAATGTGTTAAAAGGAAAACATAAGCGAATCGCCGAGCTAGAGAAAGCATTGAACGACAAGACTTGACAAGCCTAACCCATTGGACAAGCAGGAGAAATTCGGATACCATAGAAGTATGAACGACGAAAAACGCCTGACGCCTGGGGAAATCGAGCGAATCAAGCAGGAATGCGCGATGAACCAGGCTTACCAGGACGACCACGACGATGATCTAAAAGCTCACCTGTTAGCCCGCCGAGACTGGCGCAAGGCAGCACAAGCCGAGGCATTAGCCAGTGGCGACTTCGAAGATGAGTCGCTACTATTCCCTTCCTACGACAACATCTACTACTACTGATATGCCTGACAAATCTAAGAAATATACTAACCTTGGCAGTGGTCTGGCTGGTAAAGCACAGCGCGCACTGCTAGGACGTAAGCGTAACTTAGATGCACAGATAGCCAATGTATCCGCTAGCCGACCCGCTAAACCAAAGAAGGTCAAGCAGTAAGTGACGCTAGGCGAACGCCAGCGCCAGTTCATCTTCAAGGTGGCACAGCTTATCATCTGGTGCTATGGCCGTGGATATGAGTTAAGCCTGGGCGATGGCTACCGTGACCCGCGCGCATTCGGTGTGAGTGGTGAAGCTGGGCCGTATGGCAGCAGGACAAGCAACCATAAGAAACGCCTGGCTATCGACCTAAATCTATTCATCGATGGCGAATATATATCCGATGGCGGCAATCCAGCATGGCAGGAAATAGGTGAGGTGTGGGAATACTTGGCCAAGGATATCAATGGCCGATGGGGCGGAAGGTTTGAAGACGCTAATCATATCGAGGCGCCTGAGCATGAGTGGCGCGACGATGAACCAGAACGTCCGATTTGGCTATGACTGAGATGGTTATAGAACGCCTGGATGGACCGGCTGTCCTAGTGTCATTCGTGTTCTTGATGCTAGTATGGCGTGCGTTCACAGCGTTGAATCAGCAGCTTATCGCTATCGTAAAGGAATCAACCACAGCAATGCACGAACTTACCAGCGCATTCAAAGAACTGCGAGAAGAAGTAAGGCGGAACAAATGAGCATATTCAGGAAATTAACGAAGGATGACGCGCCACTGGAAACCGTGGCTAACCTCCTCAAGATGCACGAGAAGGCGCGGCGCGACCTATCGGATACACTCAGCGAGAGGCAGTTCGAGATGAGGGATACCAGGATCCAGAGAGATGAGGCCAAGTGATTGAAGCGATTGCACTACCACTGGCAGGCGTAGCTGATCGAGTACGTGGCGGCTATCCGGAAGGCAAGCGCCCGAAGTGGGCCAGGGACGCAGCTAAGGCTGTAGCTGGAGCTGTCATGGCCGCGCAAGTGGTGGGCCTACATCCTATCATCGCAGCTGTAGCGGCCAGTGTGGCGCTCCTAGGCTGGCGATTTGATAACGGATGGCGTGGCAAGTGGGTGCTGGCCAGCGCGGATATCTGGCATTACGAGAAGCGCAGCGAGAATAAGATCGTAGGCTTCTCAGAGCTAACACTAGCACGAGAGGCGACAGGCTGGGGATTCAAGCACAGCATTGCATATGCGCCGCTAGCAATGATTGATTGGCGCGCTTACTTGGTATTTGTAGGTGCGTGCATGGTGGGTACGGTATTCGCCATGCTACTGGCTAACACATTCAAGCGCATGCCGTTGCTCGAAGCGCGTACGCCATGGAGCGTTGGCGAGCTGATTGAACTGCCCGTTATTGGGCTATTGTTTCATTTGATTATGGTGGGGATATAGATATGGCTAAATACTCGAAAGCAATTGCGGCGCTTGTAAGCGCTGTTATCGGCGTACTGGTGGCGTTCAACGTGGTGGCTCCGGCTGTTGCTGATTCGCTTAACCCTGAGACTGTGACGCTACTGGTTACTACCGTGCTTACGGTCGCAGGTGTGTTCCTTGCTCCGGCTAACGCGGAAAGCTAAATGCTGTGGTTTGTATCCTTCGGCATCTTCCTATTACTGATGGGGGCGTTCGCGCTTGGTTGCAAGATGGCCAAGCCGCAAATGACGCAGGCGCAGCGAGATGAGCTGGTGGCACAGCTTAGTGAAGCAGCGAAAGGTGCTGTTAGTAATCGTGCCAGGTTTGAGCTTGAGCGCAGGATGCGCAGAGATACCACTAGCACTGATAGCGGCAAATAACGCGGCGTCAATATACGACCGTGTGAAGCCAATCAGTGTTGAGCCTGATGGCTCTATACCATGCGGGGCCATTGAGCGCGTCTATCTTGATGGCGACCTTGGTGGGTTAACTGACAACGACTTAAAGGCGATTGATTACAATAATGAAATCATTGAGCGATTATGTTCGGATTAAGACGTGCGTATTAACAGCCGCGCTTTTTCTGCTAACACTGCCCGCGCTCGATGGCGCAGCACAGCCATTCGTGCGGCAACTGGAACGCGAAGACAAGCCAACGCTGATAATGTCATGTGGCCGATGGGCGCAGTTATACATGGTGGTAGCGGAGCATGGCCTAGCGAAGACAATACTGTGGCTACAGATGCCCCAAAGTAACAGCAGGCCAAGCGACGTTGAGTATATCACATCTGACATAATCCCACTACTTGAATCTAATGCGGTGTCATCATCCTACGCTGGCGCGTGGGGTATCTGCGCAGGTAATCAGATATAGTGCGGCGCCACGTAATGATACCGGATACCCAGGTCAAGCCTGGTGTTCCGGTAAAGCACATCAAGGCAGCTGGTAATTGGATTAAGGAACATTGCAAGGCAGGCGATAGGATAATCATTATCGGCGACTGGTGGGATATGCCGAGCCTGAACAGCTACGATAAGCCTGGATCATACGGCTGGGAAGACTACGACCTAGATGCAGATATAGAGGCAGGCAACGAAGCAATGACCATGCTGTTCAAGGCAGTAGGCAGGCTTAACAAGAACCTTGACTGGCATTTCACTGAGGGCAATCACGAGTATCGAATGAGCAGAGCGCGCGCCGATGCGCTCTCTCGACGTTATGGCCAGCAAGTATTCAGCTATAACCGCCTGAACCTGGAACGATGTAAACACCATATGTTCCTGCGCATTAAAGAGCTGGATGGCGTCAACTACTGCCATTACTTCTCAGACCCAAACGCGCACACCGACCGTCCTATCGGCGGAACCATCCAGAACAGACTACGCAAGCTGATGGGTTCATTCGTAATGGGCCACCAGCAGGAACATAGATTCGACCAGCTAATGACTGTTAGCGGGCGCTTTATTCATGGCCTGGTAAGTGGAAGATTCTATACCCACGATGAAGACTACCGTGGGCCACAGAAGAACCGCGAATGGTCAGGCATTAATGTATTGAACGATGTACGCAAAGGCGAATATGACATTATGCCTTTGTCTCAACGCTACTTGGAAAGAGAGTATTTATAAATGGGAATATTAAGCAAGTTATTCGGCGAGAATAACGTACCACTGAACGAGTTCAAGACTACGCACGAGTTCTATGCGGAGAACTATATGGGGATTCCCGAGATCCGCACTAAGTTTGATGGCTTGTGGACGTGTGAAGTAAACATCAATGGCCGTAAAGGTTACAAGGATGCTCGCGAAGTACTAAAGGATGAAGACAAGGAAGCTGCAAAAGCCAAAGCGCAGCAGTGGATGCAGAACAAGATGCGCGATGATTACCAGCCGGAACCGGAGAAAGACTGATGGCTATTAAATACGTTCAGACACTTAGCCACAATATGCTAGACGAAATCACTGCGCTGATTGATGCAGGCGCAGGCGCTGGCACGCTACGGATTTATGACGGCACAGTGCCAGCCGATGCGGATACCGCGCTATCCGGCAATACGTTGCTAGCGCAGCTAACCATGAGCGACCCAAGCGCAGCCGCCGCCAGTGGCGACGACTGGACAGCTTCGAGCATTACAGCTGATTCTAGCGCAGATGCAAGCGGAACCGCAACATTTTTCCGTATCCTTGATTCGAATGCCAATGTAGTGCTTCAAGGTACTGTGGCCGCGTCAGGCGCAGATTTGAACTTATCACCTAGTGCGGTTATTGCAATCACGGATAACGTTGACGTGACCAGCCTGGTGATTACTGAAGGCAACACTTAAGCCGTGAATCTAGTTAGATAGCAAATTTGGTTCACGCCACACTTCCGCAAGTGCGGGACTTCAAAGGGTATTTATGGCTTTATTAGCAACAAACAACAGCGCCGCAGAAGCTTACCGGCAAATCAAAAATAATGCCGTACAGCTACGTGCTAATGCGCAGTCTATTGCGACCAAGTTAGCTTCTGGTAATGTTGAATATGAGTATTTGAGGGACGTTTACAACACATTGTCGCGCTCAAAAGACCAGCTAGCATTGTTGAGGGCGACCCAAGGCATTGTGCAGTACGCAAAAGACCAGGAGGAGGACGTTAATTACGCAGTAAAGACAGAGATCAATGCTCTTACCTCTGCGATTGGCGATGCTTTGACGTGGATGAGAACAAACGTCCCGCGCAGTGTGCAGGTGCTTGCGTTAAACGAATGGCAAGATTTGTCTAAGTCTTTAATTGTAGAGGTAATGACACCAGCAGAAACGGCTGGCCTTGTGACCGAATTAAACAAGATCACTACAGCAATTAGCTGATGGCCTTTGCAGAAGTATCGACCCATACCAATAGCTCGGGTTCTGGGGTTGGCAGCCTTACCGTCACCGTTTCTGGTGCAGTAGCAAATAATCTACTTGTTGGGCAAATTACAGTCAGGAATGGCGGTGATGCATTTACTACACCAACCGGCTGGACGCTAATAGACACGCACAGCACCGGATCATTCGGTTACGCGACGTATTATCGAATAGCTAGCGGAACTTCCGCTGACGACGCTGCATTCTCTTGGACAGACAACGGTCCTTGTTACGGGGCTGTTGTAGAGTATTCGGGTAACGCGACCTCAAGTGTTTTAGTCCAGTCGAGTGAAAAGACTTCTGATCTTGGCAGTACCCTTACGTCGCACACAACGAACAGCATAACGCCGACAGCAAGCAATCTTATTTTGGCTGCGTTAGCAGTCCTGCATAACGCTGGTTGGAATACGCCAACGTCACAAACAACGACGGTTAGTTCTCCATTCTCGTTAAGCGATGAGAACACGACAGCTTCTAGCGGTCAGCCTTACGCCGCTATCGCTTACTACGAAACGCCGGATACCACAGCTAGAACAGCGACATTTACAACTACTGACGTCGGATCAGAGCCAGCGTCGGTCATTATGGAGTTTGCCGCAGCAGCAGGCGGCATTACCGGCACGGTAGCGAAGACTGAAGGCGCGGATACAGCGGTTGCAGCAGGCGCGATATTCAGTTACATCACTGGCACAACAGCAGTGACAGAGGGCGCCGATACAGCAGCAGCAGCTGGCGCCATCTTCAGCTACATAACAGGAACCACAGCCGTTACAGAAAGTGCTGATACGTGCGTAGCCGGCGGCACGATAAGTTCAGCAGGCAGCGTAACAGGCACGGCAGCGATCACAGAGCAAGCCGATACAATGGTTGGCACTGGCGCAGCATTTGGCTATATCACTGGCACTGCTGCAATCACTGAGGGCGCGGATACGTGCGTAGGAACGAACGGCGTAGCACCAGACTATTTCCCATTCCAACAAGTAGGCTTTTGGAATGCTGCAATCATCGCGGCAAGACTTGAAGAAACAAATTTAATAGAAGCTGAACTGCGCACATCCAACACCACAACAGACAAGCACATAAACTAATGACACCAGTACTAGAGCTAATCGAGTGGCGCGATATCGTTAGCCATTCCACTGGCTGGCTATCGCGCGAAGATATCTCACAGATGGAAACCTGGCCTATGTTCACAGTAGGCTATGTCATAGAAGAAACGGAAGACACGATCAAAGTAGTATCCACGCATTCACACCCCAAGCACGACGATATTACTTATGGACACGACACAATCATACCAAAGGGCGCCGTTACCAGGCGCAAAATCTTACGCAAACGATGGTGGTTATAAATGAGCAATGGGCCTAGGAACTGTGTAACGAAGCTGCTAGATGCAGTAACGGCGACGACTGAAAGCACGGTATATGGCGGTAAGGGTTCTCGCGTATTCCAGATCCTTATCACTGGCACGGCCACAGTGCAAATGCAGGCGTCAGTAGACAACACTAATTGGGTTAGTTTGGGCGCTGCTATCACAGCCAGTGGTGGTTATGAGTCTGAGGCGCCGTGGCCATACATGCGCGCTACTGTATCGTCTTACACAAATGGCGCGGTTACTGTTTGGGTAGCTGATTAATGGTCACCAAAAAGACACCAGCAAAGCGCAAAGTAAAGGCCCGCAAGGTCGAAGCGCACGCTGGCGCCCAGGCGCTAGTAGGCCACGATGAGACTGAGAAACGCCAGAACGCCGACGCTAACGTAAAGATAGGCGAAGTGATAGCGACACTTGAAGCGATGGGTTACGACCCAGTTAAGAAGCTTGTCGAAGCACGCAACGGTCACAACCTAAACGAATTCCAGAAGGTAGCCATCGACAAGGAACTAATGAAGTACGTACACGCGCAGAAGAAGGCTGTTGATTTAACCGCGCAGGTAGATGGAACCATAACCGTGCAAGTGTCTGAGGTTGAAGACGATCTTTAAATGGACAAAGAAACAGGAAGAACTGTTAAAAGTACTTGCAAGCGATGCAACGCATTGCGCGGCTCGTGGTGGATCACGAAGCGGCAAGACCTTTGCGTTTGTTGCTGCGATTGTCACGCGCGCATTAAAGGCTCCAGGGAGCAGACACGCGGTATTGCGATACCGATTTAACGCAGTTAAAAGTGCCATTATCTTCGATACGTTTCCCAAGGTAATGCAAACGCGGTTCCCTGACATTAAGTACAAATTAGACAAATCTAACTGGTTCACCGAGCTCCCTAACGGCGCACAAATATGGTTTGGTGGCCTGGATGACAAGGAACGAACCGAGAAAATCCTAGGCCAAGAATACGCGACCATCTTCCTTAACGAGTGTTCGCAGATACCCTGGAACTCTCGAAACATCGCAGTAACACGACTTGCGCAGAACGTTATGAGCGCGCATAGAGATGGGGAGCGGCCACTACCGCTGAAACTCTACTACGACTATAACCCACCATCTAAAGCGCACTGGACGTATCAGATATTCGAAGCGAAACGTGACCCTGATACCAAGCAGGTACTACCGGAACCTGGTAACTTTCAAGCGGTTAAGATTAACCCGAAAGATAACGAAGAAAATCTACCAAAAGAATACATCAAGATGCTGGCGCAGCTGCCAGCACGGCAGCGCAAACGCTTCCTTGATGGTGAATACGCAGACGCTAACGATAGCGCGCTGTGGACTATCGAGAGCATAGAGAAGGCGCGCGAAACCACGCTACCAGACCTTACTCGCGTAGTAGTGGCAGTTGACCCAAGCGGCGCAGATGACGACCCAGATACCAACAATGATGAGATTGGTATCGTAGTCGCCGCAATGACCATAGAAGGCTTCGCTGTAGTGCTTTACGACTACACTATGAAAGGCTCGCCAGGCAAGTGGGGCAAAGTGGTAGCAGATACTTTCGACAACGTGAGCGCAGACCTTGTAATCGGCGAGATTAACTACGGCGGCGCGATGGTAGAACACGTTATTCAGACCGCGCGACCAGATACGCCATTCAAAGCAATCACAGCAAGCCGAGGCAAGCACGTACGCGCAGAACCGATAGCAGCGCTATTTGAGACTGGCAAAGCACGACTAGGTGGCACGTTTCCAGAACTTGAAGATGAGATGTGCGCAATGGCCACACACGGATATACAGGCCCGCGTAGCCCAAACCGATTAGATGCGATGGTGTTCGCCTTAACTGAACTATTTCCACAGCTGGCAAGTAAGCCGGTGAGTAAACTTGAACGTAAACCGCTACCGCGCCTGATTCATGGCGGCGCCGGATGGATGGCTAATTAATGAAGATTGAAGATATCAAAGACGAATTTAAAGCTATCGAAGAACAAGAAGCTTTAAATCGTGAGCGACAATTAGAAGATATCCGATTTGGTATGGCTGATGATCAATGGCCAGAAGAACTGCGTCGTTTACGTGAGAACGATGGCGACGGCGCACGTCCGTGCTTAACCATTAACAAGATCCAGATACACGCCAAGCAAATCACTAACAACATGCGACAGAACCGCAGCAGCATACGTGTACTGCCGCAGGATGACAACGCAGACGTTGAGACTGCCGAGATTATGCAGGGAATGGTGCGCCATATAGAGCATGTATCGCGTGCAAGCATGGCTTACGATATTGCAGCCGAGTACCAGATTATGGGCGGTATTGGCTATTTTAGAATAGACACTGAAGTAGTTGACCCGCTATACAACTACCAGGAAATACTTATCAAGCCAGTTCGTAATCCTTTCGCAGTCTATTTTGACCCGTGGTGTGATGACCTAGCGGGCGCTGACGCAAGGCGCGCATTCCAAACAGATCACATGAGCGAAGATGAATTTGCGCGCATGTTTCCTAATGCTGAACCGTTCGACTGGAACGAAGCAGGACGCGGCGATGGCTGGACTACGCGCGACCGTATTCGAGTAGCGGAACACTGGTGGCTAGAAGAAGAAACTGTCAAATACCTATTCGTGCAGCCACGGCAGAATGACCCGCTAGCAATGCCTGAAGACCCAAAACCAATGCTAGCCAGCGACTACCGCGCGCATGAGATGATGGATACGCACCTGATTACGGGCGAAGCGGAAGTAAAAGAAAATCAATTACGCCACCAAATACTAAACGGCCAGGAAATTATAGAGGGCGGCGAGAGCGGCAAACTATTACCAGGCAAGTATATCCCTATCGTTCGTGTGCCAGGTGAAGACTTCTATGTGGAAGATGAGCGCTATGTAATGGGCCTGGTGCGCCGTTCAATGGACGCACAGCGACTATACAACTACGCGGCTAGCGTAAATGCTGAAGTCTCAGCATTAGCACCCAAAGCGCCGTGGGTAGCAGGACGCAAGGCGATGGATGGCTACGAAGACTACTATGCGATGGCTAACACTAAATCGATGCCGTTCTTGCCATACAACGACTTTGATGAGCGCGGCAATCCTTTGCAGCCACCTATGCGCCAACCACCGCCAGCGCCAAACGCTCAGTTACATGCTTTGATGGAAAGCGCTAACGGTGACTTGCAGGCCGTTACTGGCCAGTTTGGCGCTTCAATGGGCGAAACCACGAACGAGCGCAGTGGCCTAGCTATACATAACCGCCAGAAAGCTTCAGATGTCGCCACGTTCCACTTCACGGATAACATGGCATACGCAGTTCAGCATGGTGGGCGTATTATCGTTGACCTAATACCAAAAATCTACGACACGCGCCGAGTGGCTAGAATCTTGGGTGAAAATGATGAACCCAGCACGGTAATACTAGACCCAGAGAACGCGGGCGAACACGAAGATTCTTCTGGAAAGATTGAACGTATCTATGATGTTGGCGCTGGCAAGTATGACGTAGCTGTAACCACTGGCCCAAGCTTCGCAACGCGACGAACTGAAGCGTTTGAATCAATGGCCCGTATCGTCGAAACGAATCCGCAATTGTGGAATGTTATCGGAGATCAGCTAGTTAAGAACATGGATTGGCCTGGCAGTGATGACATGGCCCAACGTATCAAGAATATGATACCAGCCGAGATACTTGGCGAAGAAGACGAAGAACAAATCATTGGCCAGCTACAGCAGCAAATGCAGGAAATGCAGATGGCGCTGGAGCAAACCACGCAGCAGCTGGATATGGCAGTTGGCGAGAAAAATCGACTAGAAGACAAGCTGGCGGGTAAGGAAGCAGACAAGGAAATGAACGCGCAACGCTTGCGTGCTGATTACATCAACAAAATGCAAGATCGCGAAGTGGACAAGTTCCGCGCTGAGACTGATCGCCTTAAGGCCCGCATAGGTGAATCTGAATTTGAATCTGGCGTGGCCGCTGAAGCAGACAAACTCGCACTTCAGGAGATGAATGCTATTAGTGCGCACGAGCGCGGCGTGGCTGACCAAGTGCTGACAGCAGAACAGATTAAAACCCAGCGCTATATCACTGAGCTACAGGAACAAAACAAGCTGTTATCACAACGATTGCAGCAAACGCAAAATTCTATCGAAGTAGTTAAGAACCCCAAAAAATAACTGCCTCTCGCAAAGTTTAGCCGAGCTTTATCGGCGCACACTCGCGCAATTCCGCGCGCCTTAATATGGGGATATAAAAGATGGATGCATTAGAACAATCTAATGAGCTAGCCGCGACCGAAGAAAATCCAGAGGTTGAAAACAGTGAGGGTTCCACTACGGCAGTGGAAACCGGCGACGATACCGCCGTAGAAAGCGAAGCGCCTGATTCAGATGAAGAACAAGAAAGTACTGAATCTGAGGAAGAAAAACCCAAGAAACCAGGCAAATCAGGATTTCAAAAACGCATCGATGAACTGACCCGCAAGGTGCATGAGCGTGATCGTTTCATTACTGAAATGCAGGAACGAGTTCTAGCCGAGCAGCAAGAACTATCCCAGCAGCCGCAGAATGAAGCGGAAACACTCGCACCAGAAGATTTTGACGACTATGAAAGTTACATCAAGGCTGTAGCAGTTCAGGAAGTAGAGCAACGTATGCGCGCCGAACGGCAGCAAGGCGTAGCAAAACAGACCGAACGATTGCAGCAGCAGGCGGCGCAACATACTGAATCTATCCGCCAATCTGCACTTGATGCAGGTAAGGAAATTTACCCAGACTTTGTAGAAGTTACGACTTCGCAGGATCTGCCAATAACGCCAGCAATGGGTGAAGCAGTACTTAACGCAAAGAACGCGCCGCAAGTCTGGTATCACCTAGGGAAGAACCCCGATATTGCCGCTGGTATTGCGCAAATGCCACCGACCCAGCAAGTAATGGCTGTAGCACAGCTATCTATGCAAGTGGGCAACGGTGAGCCAGTTCAAAAACCTTCAAATGCGCCAACACCTTCCAAGGCGATAAAGTCTCGCGCACCAGCAAGCAAGAAGGCTGGCGATAAAGATGATATCAAATCATGGATGACAAAGCGCAATAAAGAAATCTATGGATAAATTAACTTAATTGGAGAACCTAAAAAATGGCTAACTCACTTCTAACGCCTACCGCTGTAACGCGGGAAGTGTTACGAGTAGCGCACGAAAAACTCGCATTCATCGGCACGGTCGAACGTCAATATGACAGTTCCTTCGCGCAGACTGGCGCAAAAATCGGCGACTCGTTAAAAATTCGCTTACCTAATAAGTACACTGTACGAACGGGTAAAACACTACAAGCACAAGATACTGAAGAAGAAAGCGTAACCCTTACTGTGGCAACACAGAAAGGTGTTGATATGAATTTCAGTTCTAAAGATCTTACGCTTGACCTTGATGACTTCTCGAAGCGCATCATTGAACCGGCTGTGGCTGTTCTTGTCTCTAACATTGAAGGCGCTATGCTGGATGATGTTACCGCAGACGTTTATAACCATGTTGGAACACCTGGCACGCTGCCGACCTTCGCGCAGATTGCTAAGGCTAAAGCCAAGCTAAACCAATATCTTGCACCTAAAGATAATGACCGTCATATCCAAATGGAATCTGTTGATATGGCTGGCCAGGTTGATGCACTTAAGGGCTTGTTCCAAGACTCTACCGAGATTGCTAAACAATACCGCGAGGGTTACGTGGGCCGTGGCGCTGGTTTGATGTGGCATGAGAATGAGCGCATTTACACGCATACTAACGGCTCCGATGTTACTGGTATCACGGTTAACGCCTCTGTATCAAGTGGCGATAGTTCTCTAACCATTACGGGTGCTTCAGCTGCCCCAGCGGTTGGTTCTATCTTCACGATTGCGGGTGTTAAAGCTGTGCATCCTGAGACGAAGGTGGCTTACGCGCACGAGCAGCAGTTTGTTGTTACTGATGCGACTACGCCAAGCACGACCGTTATCAGCATTTCACCCACAATCATCTCGACTGGATCCAAGCAGAATGTTGACCACCTGCCTAGTTCGGCTGATGCGATTACTTGGGTTGGTGCTGCGTCTACTGCTTATCCTAACCATTTGGTTTATCACGGTGAAGCTTTCGCTTTCGCGACTGCCGACCTTGAAATGCCAGAAGGTGTTCACTTCGCCGCGCGTGAGGTGTATGACGGTTTAAGTATTCGATGCGTGCGTCAGTATGATATCAATAACGATAACATTCCCTGCCGTCTTGACTTGTTGCATGGTTGGAAGACCTTGCGACCGGAATGGGCAACACGTGTTATGGGTTCTGGCGCTTAATTAACTAAGGAGTAAAAATCATGGCAGTTCATTACCTTGGTGATAATGGCCCAGACGGTATGTGTTTAGGTACGGCCAGCACGGAAAAAGTTGCGTTTTTTGGCGCGACTCCCGTGGTGCGTCCTAGCATTACCGCAGTGGGAACCACCACAGCAACAACCGCACTAAATGAAACGAAGATCGACCGCCTATATTCGGCGCTTCGAACTATCGGATTGATTGACACCGGCGGTTAAACCAAACAGGTTCGGGCGCCTTCGGGCGCCCTATCCTTATTAGTTTCGGGGGGAACTATGTCACGAATTTATCACGATGTTGGCGCGCCTGTAGGCTACCGAGCAAATGAGCACAAGCCGATGATCGCCACTACTGTATATGAGGATCCGGATGCTGGTTACACTTTCGCCATTGCAAAAACATTGCGAGCACTTGATCGGCAAAACATTCCACACGACTACCTTCTTTTATCCGGCAATTGTCATGTAGACGATGCGCGCAATAAGGTAGTTCAGGAATTTCTTATTAGCAATTGTACCGATCTAATATTCATCGATGCGGATGTAAATTGGCAGCCGCAGCACATTATAGAATTACTGAATTATGAAAACGTCGAAATTGTTGGCGGCGTTTATCCCTATCGACGGGAATCTGAAAATGAAAGCATGCCGTTCCGACCAAAAGATGATGGCCTGGTGCGAACGGATGGCCTGGTAGAGGTAGACGGACTACCTACCGGATTCATGAGAATATCGCGCCATGTACTCCACTTGATGGCGCGTAATGCGGAACAATTTTGGCATCGAGAAGATCGACGAATGAAAGTGCCTATAGTGTTCGAACGCACTTATAAGGATGGCGTTAGATGGGGCGGCGATCTTAACTTTTGCAACAAGTGGCGCGAAGATTACGATGGCAAGATATACGCGGCGCCTAATATGACGCTATCTCATGCCGGTAAGTATATCGCTAAGGATAGCCTGGCAGCATTCGCTCGGCGCCAAAAGCAAACCACGTTAAAACATATCTGCGAAAAGATTAGGAACGGCGATCCGGCAACATTTGAGGATCTAGCCGAGGCGCGTAAATATACAGGCAATCCTGGCTATGTGGCTAAAGAAGATAGCCTAATGAGCGCCATCACATTAGCGCGCAAGGCGGATGGGCCAATAATCGAAACAGGTAGCGGATTAAGTACGATATTGATGGCGGCAGCCGCGCCCGATCAGATTGTTTATTGTTTGGAACATCATGGCCTATGGGCGGCGAATTTACGCCAGCTATCCGCAGAATCAGGCATCACAAATATCGCGCTAGTCGAATGCGAGATTAACGCAAAAACCGGATTTTACAAACTGACCGATGATGACTTAGACGAACTACCGATAGACTTCGCGTTAGCTTTCCACGATGGCCCACCACGCGCACATAAAGGCCGCATGGCATTCTTTGATATCTTCGCAGAAACATGCGGCACAATCATTGTAGACGATTGCGATGATCCGAATTACCGTGAAGCGATTGAACGGTGGTGCGTACGTACTGACCGAAAAAGCACGTTTATCGAACCACGAACACTAATTATTGAATAGGCACTAAAATGGCGACAGCACGAGATCTGATTAAGCGCTCACTACGCTTAATGCACGTACTAGAAACCGGCGAGGATCCATCTACCGAGGAAGCGGCGGATGGACTGACTGCGCTTAATGACATGCTTGACGAATGGAACATTGACAGAGGGTTAGTGTTCGCCATCGAAGAAGATTCGCAAACATGGACAGGCGGCGCGCAGTCTATGACCATCGGTAGCGGCGGCGATATGAATACCACGCGCCCGATACGTATAGAGAATTCGACTTTCTATACAGATGCGAATGGTAATGACTACAATTTGCGTCTCTTAGAGACACGTATCGGGTACACCAGCATCGTAGACAAGGAAACGACTACCGACCTACCAGAGTACCTATATTACGAACCAGATTACCCGCTGGGAGAGCTTTATATCTGGCCAGTACCATCTGCCAACATGACAATTAAACTGCACCGATGGGAGCAGTTTAGCTTATTTGCTTCACTTGATGCTACTGTGACGCTGGCGCCTGGATACAAGAACCTCGTGACCTATGGATTATGTGAGTATCTAGCGCCTGAATTTGGCGTGGCTGTACCGCCAGAAGTAATGAGTAGGTATGAGGCTGCTTCTCAGCGGATACGTAAGAACAATATCAGAATACCAATTATGCAGGCGGAAACCGCCGCGATCCGCGAAGGTAGAAGCTTTAATATATTCGTAGGCGATTAATGAAAAACTTCCTAGATAATTGGCGCCGCCAACGAGACGCTAACAGACTAGCAGGTGGCATGGAAGGCACGCAAGAATACATGCGCCGCAAGGCGATGGTGGATAATGCGCCAGTGGGCGCAGTGGGCGCGCCAAGCGGAATCGCAGAACATCAGAACGCACTAGGCGGCGACGCACTAACAAACCTCGGCGCACTAGGCTCGTTCGCGCCAGTAATTGGCGATGCTGTTGGGCTGGCGACTGATGCGCGCTATTTATACATGAATCCTGAAGAACGCACGCCATTGAACTACGGCCTAACGGCTATGGGCGCTCTACCTTTTGTTCCAGCAATGTCGGCAATGACAGCATTCCACGGCTCGCCGCACAAATTTGACGTTTTCGATATGAAGAAGGTAGGAACGGGCGAAGGCGCACAAGCTTACGGGCATGGGCTATATTTTGCTGAAAATCCAAAAGTCGCAGAAAACTATGCTGATCAAGTTCCGCTCTCTGAAGTCAAACGGAATTTTTTAGACACGTTACCGGAAGATGCAGAATTTGAGGAACTACTTGATCTGATCGGCACCAAGACTTTTTCCGAGCAACAAGAGCAAGTAATCCAGGCGCTAGCCGCCGATGACTGGTTAGGATTTGATTACCCCTCGCAGGCCATTAGTGCGGCGTATAGTAAAAATCTAAAAAACTGGGATCCTTCGCCCGCACTGATTGAAGCGGTAAGCGGTAGCAAAAATCTTTACGAAGTTGACATTCCTGATGCAGCAATCGATAAGATGCTTGATTGGAATAAGCCGTTAAGAGAGCAGCCGGAGAGTGTTCAGAAAGCGATGGGGGATCTATGGCCTGATCCCGCAATGACTGGAGGAGAGGCATACACTAGACTGGCTCGTATGCCTGGATTTGTCGGTGATGCAAGAAGGACGCAAGGCATAGACGGGGCGTATTCGTCGCAAAACATTGTAAGTCAGAGATTAAATGATGAGCTAGGCATACCAGGAATAAAATACTTCGATAGTGGATCGCGCGCCGCCAGCGAAGGAACACGTAACTTTGTCGTTTTTGATGACAAATTACCGACCGTGTTGAAACGTAATGATGAGCCTATTAATGCGCTAGGTATGGGCAACGACCTACCAGAAGAACGCTTACTGACTACGCATAACTTGAGCGACGCCAATCTATTAAACGCGAATCAGATAGGTGGCTTACCTATGCCGTCTATCGCGGTAGTAGATGCCGAGAAGCCATTAACAGGATTCGGCGAGATTACCCTGGTAGGTGATTCTACATTAGCCACGCCTGGACGCATGAATCCAGTGTACTCATCTGACGCATACACGGCTCGCCATCCTGGAGTAATTAACGAGCTTTCTAAGGCAGGCGAAAAGCAAATAGAAGACCGTCTAGCTGACTCCATGAAGGCGACCGGAATGCGGTACTCATACGGCGCCGATCAGTTTAGCGAATCTGGTGCGCGCGCATTTCGTAACGACCGAGCAGCGCTACATGCCTTTATTACTGAAAAAGGCATTACGCCAATTGGTAGCGATGGGCCATATGAATCCTATGACATGAGAAAGCAGATCCGTGAAGCGGGACTAGATGAAGAATTCGATCAGTGGGTTAATGACTTAATTCCAGAAGATGAGATAACTCGCAAATTGTTCGCAGGCTACACACCATCAGGTAATCGACGATACAAGCCATACACTGCTGAGAACGCTGTGAAGCTAATGAAGGCAGACGAAGGCGAAAGTGTAAGCATGTATGGCGCTGGCGCAATGCGCGGCAAACTATCGCCCAAGTTTAAGAATCTGAAGGAAGTGAAGAAGGCGCGCGGCAGACTAGTATCGGCGGATGAGATGCAAGCCATCAAGGACGCTAACGAAGCGAAGCTTGACACCTTGCTGGATGACCTAAACGAATTCCGCAAATATAAATCAAGCGAACATTGGGATCGACCTGCGCAGATGGAGGAACTAACTGATGTATTAGCAGGCAAAGATTCATGGAGCGAACTATATCCAAACTTGCCGGATGAATTAAAACAACGCGCATACGAATATAAGGAATCCATCTCAGATATGCCTACTGAATACTTTGAAGCGAAACCGCGTCGCGTGGTAGATGTGGGTGAATTCCAAGGCGCTATAGTTCCGCAAAACGCTAGCCAGGATGTTATAAACGCGCTATCAGGCGCTGGAATCTCTCGCATAGAACAGTACGCGGATGAAGCAGATCGCATTGCCAAGTTTAAGCAATTCCAAGATCTAATGTACCAAGTGGCGCCATTCGGCGTTGGCTTAGGCGTCGCCAGCCAGCTGTATCGACCGAGTTCACAAGATGAGATATAACCTATTCGGTGTTGGCCAGAAAGGCAAAAGCGTAGACGTTTCTACCCAAGAACGTACCAACCTATTCAT
>Ga0208543_1000152_pt1 | contig 24463 bp, 28 predicted proteins | sample DEB08_DNA_14_FD_185497 | JGI IMG/M metagenome (GOLD analysis project Ga0208543, IMG submission 185497) | Aqueous microbial communities from the Delaware River and Bay under freshwater to marine salinity gradient to study organic matter... | ecosystem: Environmental > Aquatic > Marine > Coastal ...
ATGGCTTGACAAGCACCCCCTTTTCATGCATAACTGTGGGGGTAAGGGGGGCTTAGTTAAACTATTAAGTAATAAAACTTAGATATAGTATAACTATAGTAGTTTAAACTTAAGAAAGTAGCTTGACACAATAGTTAAACTATACTATTATTACTTAATAAGTAGTTTAAACTTAGATATAGTTAAACTATCTTATATCTTAACTACATATAAAGTAATATATGATAGTTAGAACTATATAGTTATACTATAACACTTATAACTATTAATACTTGTAGTAATAAAGTACTTGACACCCATGCAAAAAAGAGTAAAACTATATGCATCAGAAGATGTATTAACTGAGTTCTATCTAGCTTTAGCTGATAATGACTCCCGTAGATTACGTCAAGTACACATTCCTAAGTCTGACGTATTCTATGTCCGTACTGCTATTCATAACGATACAGGTGTGTGGTACACACTTGACCACGTAGAACGAGCGATGTACTTAGAGGGTCACTTAAGTCGGAATGAAGTGTTAGACCCTGAGCGAGAGCGAGAGTACGGATGAGTAAGACTGTGTTAGACGATTGGAAGGTACTACCTCGGCTTATGATGTTAGCCGTTACTGTGCTTACGTATCAAGCAGTACATTGGTTTATGTCACTGCCAGATCCAAGCGTTGCTCAGTCAGGACTTGTATCGGTATGCATGGGAGCCTTAACTGGTTGTTTCGGTATCTGGATGGGCAAAGAGTCTAAGACTACCGTAACACCAACACGTGTAGTACACGAAGAGAGTTATAACAAATGATAGGTCAGATTATAGGTGCTGTAGGCGGCTTAGCTTCTTCTTACCTTGATGGTAAGGTAGCCGTACAGAAAGCCAACGCAGAGATCCGTGTTAAGCAAGCCACAGGTGAGCTTGACTGGGACATTGCTGCAATGAATGGCACTCAGAATAGCTGGAAGGATGAGTGGATTACTTTACTATTTAGTATCCCTCTTATCCTTGCATTCTGTGGTGACTGGGGTAACGAGATCGTACAGGCTGGCTTTACTGCCTTAGAGACTATGCCTACGTGGTATCAGTACTCATTAGGTGGTATCGTAAGTGCTAGCATTGGTATGCGTTCCGTATCTAAGTTCTTTACAGGGAAGAAGTAATGGCGTTTAAACTATCTAACCGTAGCCTAGCTAAGATGGAAGGCGTAGATGAAAGCCTTGTGTCTGTAGTTAAACGTGCTATTGAACTAACTAAGGTAGACTTCGGAGTTATCTATGGTCTACGTACAGTAGAAGAGCAAGAGAAGCTTGTAGCTGCAGGTAAGTCCCAGACTATGAAGTCTAAGCACCTAGAGGGACGTGCAGTAGACCTTATGGCTTACGTGGATGGTAAGGGCGTATGGGAGTTGAACGTATACGATGACCTCTGTGATGCAATGAAAGAGGCAGCTAAGGAGCTTGGTGTAGCTATCAAGTGGGGTGCAGCTTGGTCAGAGGGTGACATCCGTAGTTACCCTGGTACAGCTGAAGACGCTATGATGGCTTATGTAGATTTACGCCGTAGTCAAGGGCGCAGACCCTTTATTGATGGCCCTCATTTTGAGTTGATGTGATATGGCTACAACTAAAGATGTAGAACGTTTACCTAGTGGTAAGTTGAAGTACCGGGGTGAGACGTACCCAGGTTACAACAAACCTAAGAAGACTCCTGGTGGATCTAAGAAGAGTGCTGTCTTAGCTAAGAAGGGTGACCAAGTAAAGGTTGTACGCTTTGGTGATCCGAACATGTCTATCAAGAAGGATAACCCAGAGCGGCGTAAGAACTTCAGAGCTAGACACAGTTGTGATACAGCTACAGATAAGTTCACTGCACGTTACTGGTCATGTAAGGCTTGGTAATGTGTGGGTAGCTATTATACTGGCTTGTACTAATCAGATGGCTACGTCTTGCCAGGTATTCGCTAACAAAAAAGAGATGTTCTACGGTGAGACTGCGTGTAACGCTGATGCAACCAAGATGGCTGAATACTTAGTAAGCCAAGGTGTATTTGCAGTACCTCTGTGTTTTGAAATAGGAGAGTCAGCGTAATGGCTAAGACTAAATCAACAGTTAATGCAGCAGGTAACTACACTAAGCCTACGATGCGTAAGAACCTTGTAGCTAAAGTGAAGGCTGGCGGTAAGGGCGGTAAGCCTGGGCAGTGGTCAGCACGTAAAGCTCAGATGGTAGCTAAGCAATACAAAGCTAAGGGTGGAGGCTACAAGTCGTAATGAAAGCACCTCAGAAATCACTTAAGAAGTGGGGAGATGAGAAGTGGGGTACTAAGTCAGGTAAGCCCTCTACTCAAGGTAAGAAAGCTACAGGTGAGCGTTACCTCCCTAAGAAAGCTAGAGATGCTTTATCTCCTGCAGAGTACGCAGCTACAAGTGCAGCTAAACGTAAGGGTACTAAGCAAGGCAAGCAGTTTGTAGCCCAGCCTAAGAATATTGCTAAGAAGACAGCTAAGTATAGGAAGTAGTACTATGATGATGAGTTTGATGTTAGGGGAGCCACCTGAGGTAGACCCTAAGAACCGTGACCGTGCAGAGAAGTACTGGATGTATGGTGCTACTGCAGAAGAGCTAGGTAAAGCTTGGAATAAGGACGCAGACATTGCAGCCCTTAAGACTTGTGGTAACTGTGAGTACTTCGACAACCGTGCTCGTACTTTGAAAGCGTTGAACATTGAGTCAGGCTTGGGTGCTTGTACTAAGTTTGAGTTTGTGTGTAGCCAAGAGAAAGCCTGCCAAGGGTGGGACTGTAAAGACATTGATATGATAACGGAAGAGGATTAAGACTATGATGAACAAAGGCATGAAAGCTCTTAAGAAAGAAGCACCTGAAGTAGCTAAGAAGATGGGCTATATGAAGGGTGGTATGACTAAGAAGATGGGTTACAACAAAGGCGGCTCAGTACCTTGTGGTGCTTCTATGGCTGCTGAACGTCCAATGAAGAATATGAAGTAATGAAGTATTATCATAAATATAAAGAAGCACTGGAAGCTAAGGGCTACCGTGTAGATGAGCATGGCTACGTGTGGGACTCAATGGGTAACCAGTCTGCTGGTGAAGACAACTACGGTAACGTACAGAGTAAGGACGTTAACGTTAATACTATCTGCCAGGAAGCAGACCTTGCAAGCCCAGCGCCTGTTAAAAAGACTCCTGCTAAGAAGGTAACTAAAAAGGTAGAGGCTAAAGATGAGGATCTGGAAGTGGTACGAGCACGTGATGAAAATGGACATTTCATTGCTGACAACCCCGATACTCCTGATGTGAATGAAGCTTGGGTAGTAAAGACAGTTAAGAAGGCTGCTAAAAAGAAATGAGCTTACTCAATCAGGGCAAACCAGCACGTATGCGTTCTGTGTATGGTCACAACAGTGGCACTGCTACAGAGGTTGTATATACATGCCCTGCTAACTGTGTAGCTGAGGTTACGTTTATCCATGTAGTCAACGGTGGTGGTAGTACAAACTCTGTAGATGTAGAATGGTATGTAGCAGCTGATAACTACACGTCTCACTTTCTTTCAGGTAAGAGTTTAAATGCAGGTGATTACGTTACTTTCTCCGACATTGACCTAGTACTACAGCCGGGTGACAAGATACAAAACGTACCTACTTCCGCTGGTCATATTGACACTATCCTTACTGTAACTGAGACGTTTGTACCTGTTGGCTAACACATAGCGGGTATTCCAATATAGCAGTTCTAAACCTTACTGTTTTGTAGTATAACTGTACATGCCAAGAACGGCATAACACAGGAGACTACATAATGTACTTAACATACGACTACCCAAGCCAGTTTAAAACTACCGTAATTGCTACAACCAAACGCACTCTTAAAGCTGTAGCTAAGTTTTTATCTGATATAGGTGCATCTATTGCAAGAGCACAGCAGATGAGAGCAGACTATTACTTACTGAATAACATGAGTGACAAGCAGCTTAAAGATATTGGTATTACCCGTGGTGAGATCAAGCAACGGTTCTACGGAACAGACAGTGAAACATAAGAAAGTAGTGTAATGGCACGACAACTTACAGAGAATCAAGTTAAGTTCTTAGAGGTACTCTTCGATGAGGCTGGCGGTGACGTAGTGAAAGCTAAGAAGCTTGCTGGCTACAGCGATAACACGCCTACGAGGCTTATCATTGATTCTCTTAAGGATGAGATCTTCGAGGGTACTAAGACGTACATGGCACGTATTGGACCTAAGGCAGCTGTAGCGTTTGGTCAGGCTCTTATTGACCCTACAGAGCTAGGTGTAAAAGAGAAGATGGCTGCAGCCAAAGAAGTACTTGATCGTGCAGGTATTGTAAAGACGGAGCGTGTGGAGGTACAAGCCTCAGGTGGTTTGTTTATCCTCCCACCTAAAGAGCAAGATGATACGAGTAACTAAGACTAAAGAACGTGAGAGCATAGGCTACTGGATGTTGCCTAAGCCTGACTTTAAAGTAAAGAGATGGGAGAGAATCCCACGATTATCGCCTCAAGTACCATTTGGTTACGAGATAGACCCGGATGATGAGGACTGGCTTAAACCTATTACTAAAGAATTAGAGCTTTTAGTACTTGCAAAGAAGCATCTAAAGCAGTATAGTTACAGGGAAGTCAGTGCTTGGCTATCAACACAGTCAGGCAGGTATATCTCACACATGGGGTTGAAAAAGCGTATAGATGTCGAAAGAAAACGTAAGTCACTTGCTGCAATTAAACGCAAGCTTGCCCAGCGGCTCGAAAAAGCGCTCAGGCAGTACGAGATCCTCGAAAAAGAAAGACTCGGTTACTACACCTACGAAGAAGACGAACAAGACAGCAGTACCCGCCCAAGTTAAACCTGCAGAGTTTGACCCTATTGCTGCTCAAGAGGTGGTCTTTCAGCCTAACCCTGGGCCTCAGACACAATATCTAGCCTCTGCAGAGCGTGAGGTACTATATGGAGGCGCAGCTGGCGGAGGTAAATCGTATGCCACACTAGCAGATCCGCTACGTGACTTGAATAACCCAGACTTTAGTGGCCTACTTGTACGTCACACTACAGAAGAACTTAGGGAACTCATACAGAAGAGCCAAGATCTGTACCCTAAAGCAATACCCGGTATAAAGTGGTCTGAACGCAAATCTCAGTGGACCACACCCCGAGGAGGGCGTCTTTGGATGTCCTACCTCGACAAAGACACAGACGTTATGCGCTACCAAGGGCAGGCGTTTAACTACGTAGCCTTCGATGAGCTTACGCAATGGCAGTCACCCTATGGGTGGAACTACATGCGGTCTCGATTACGTAGTAGTTCCAAGGAGTTAGGCCTCTATATGAGGGCTACAACCAACCCTGGTGGTCCAGGCCACTCTTGGGTCAAGAAAATGTTTATTGATCCTGCCCCGTCTAACACGCCTTTCTGGGCTACAGACATTGAGACAGGTGAAACGCTTACCTACCCTAAGGGTCACAGTAGAGAAGGTGATCCACTGTTTAAACGTAGGTTTATACCTGCAAGCCTATTCGATAACCCTCACCTAGCTGAGAGTGGCGACTATGAAGCGATGCTTCTGTCTCTACCTGAGCATCAAAGGAAGCAACTACTTGAGGGTAACTGGGATGTCAACGAAGGTGCAGCCTTCCCTGAGTTCAACAGGAACATACACGTAGTTGAACCCTTTGATATACCAGACTCTTGGACTAAGTTCAGGGCGTGTGACTACGGGTATGGCTCCTTTACGGGGGTTGTGTGGTTAGCAGTAACACCTTCAGAGCAACTCATAGTTTATAGAGAGTTGTACTGCTCTAAGGTTACAGCTACAGACTTAGCTGATATGATCTTAGAAGCTGAAGCTAGGGATGGTACTATACGCTACGGGGTGCTTGACTCCTCACTATGGCATAACCGTGGTGATACTGGTCCTTCACTAGCTGAGCAGATGAACATGAAGGGATGTCGCTGGCGTCCTTCAGATAGATCAAAAGGCTCACGTATATCTGGTAAGAACGAACTACACCGCAGACTACAGGTAGATGAATACACAGAGGAACCTAGGTTAGTATTCTTTTCTACGTGTACCAACACAATAGCACAACTACCGTCTATCCCACTGGACAAAAGAAACCCAGAAGATGTAGATACTAATGCAGAAGACCACTTGTATGATGCGTTACGTTATGGTATAATGACAAGACCACGTAGTTCTCTATGGGATTACAATCCAGCTAAAGATCAACGTTCTGGATTTCAAGCTTCAGACTCAACATTCGGGTATTAAAATATGGCAGACATTGAAGACGTAAACTTCGACACAGATGAAGTAGTAGCAGCTGAAAACGGCAGCGATAAACTCTTTGAGTCTGTTAATAGCGTAGTTAGCTTCGTTAAGGATCGCTTCGGACGTGCAGAGGATGCTCGACTTGTAGATGAAGAGCGTTGGTTACGTGCTTATCGTAACTACCGTGGGCTTTACAGTTCAGACGTACAGTTCACTGACACAGAGAAGTCACGTGTATTTGTTAAGGTAACTAAGACTAAAACACTTGCAGCCTACGGACAGATCGTAGACGTACTCTTCGGTAACAACAAGTTCCCTCTTGCAGTAGACCCTACTGTACTACCAGACGGTGTAGCTGAAGCTGTACATATTAACGTAGATCCTAATGCCGATAAGGCGGGTGAAGGTGGAAGGGCTGTCACAGAGAACGTAGCAGCCCCTACAGCGCTGTTAGGCGATGACGGTAAGCTACTACCCGGAGAAACGATCATTGATCTACAGGAGCGCTTAGCGGGTCTCAAGACTAAGTTGTCTCCTGTTAGCGATAAGATCATCGAAGGTGACGGTACTACTCCTACTACAGTGTCATTCCATCCTGCGATGGTAGCAGCTAAGAAGATGGAGAAGAAGATCCACGATCAGCTTAATGAGAGTGGTGCATCCAAGCATCTGCGCTCAATGGCTTTCGAGATGGCGTTGCTTGGTACAGGCGTAATGAAGGGTCCATTCGCTGTAGATAAAGAGTACCCTAGCTGGGGTGAAGACGGTGAGTACTCCCCTCTCGTTAAGACTGTCCCTGAGTGTAACCACGTATCTGTATGGAACTTCTACCCTGACCCTGAGTCTACCTCAATGGATGACGCAGAGTACGTAGTTGAGCGTCACAAGATGTCACGCAATCAGCTGCGCTCTTTGAAGGGACGCCCTTACTTCCGTGATGATTCTATTGAGAACGCTATCGCTCAAAGCCCAGACTACGTGCGTAAGCACTGGGAAATGAAGATGGAAGACGATGACATCTCTGCTCAGTCTGAGCGCTGGGAAGTTATGGAGTTCTGGGGTTTCGTTGATGTAGACATCCTAGAAGACAATGGCGTTAAGATCCCTAAAGAGTTACGTGATCTAAACGAAGTAAGCTGTAACATCTGGGTATGTAACGGTGAAGTACTACGTATGGTACTTAACCCCTTCAAACCAGCACGTATTCCTTACTACTCCACTCCTTACGAGCACAATCCATATAGCTTCTTTGGTGTAGGTATCGCTGAGAATATGGATGATACGCAGACCTTGATGAATGGTTTTATGCGTATGGCTATTGACAATGCTGCACTTTCTGGTAACCTTATTATGGAAGTCGATGAGACTAACTTGGTTCCAGGTCAAGACATGAGTGTGTACCCTGGCAAGATCTTTAGGCGCCAAGGCGGTGCTCCGGGTCAGGCTATCTTTGGTACTAAGTTCCCTAACGTAGCACAAGAGAACATGCAACTCTTTGACAAGGCTCGTGTCTTGGCTGATGAGAGTACAGGCTTCCCTAGCTTCGCACACGGTCAGACGGGTGTCTCAGGCGTAGGGCGTACAGCTTCAGGTATCTCTATGCTTATGTCTGCAGCTAACGGTAGTATCCGTAGTGTAGTTAAGAACGTAGATGACTATCTGCTTGGCCCCCTAGGTAAAGCTTTCTTCTCGTTCAACATGCAGTTTGACTACGATGAAACTATCAAGGGTGACTTGGAAGTTAAAGCATCAGGTACTGAAAGCTTGATGTCTAACGAGGTACGCTCACAACGTCTGATGCAGTTCTTGCAGGTAGCGTCTAATCCTAACCTTGCACCATTCGCTAAGATGGATTACGTCATTCGTGAGATCGCTAAGTCTATGGACCTTGACCCAGACAAAGTGACTAATTCTATGCAGGACGCTGCTATTCAGGCTGAGCTATTTAAGAAGTTCCAAGAGCAGAACCCACAGCCACCTCAACCGCAAGGCCCAGCGCCAGGACCAGAAGGTCAAGCACCAGCGGGAGCAAACGTACAAGACACTACAGGATCAGGTGGAGCGCAGATGGGTACAGGCACAGCGCCTCAACCCGGTGAGCAAGGATTTAGTGGGAACGTAGCCTAATGAGTGGTATCACTAGACTGTTAGCTAAAGAGCTTAGCTCTGCGCTGGGCATTACGGATAACCCTAAGTTCAATCCTATGTTCAAGCAGACTGATGAGGTACTGACTGACGTAGCTGATCCTAGTGACCCTACTGTAGCTAGATTCTATAGCCCTCTTGAGAGTGCTCTTGATGAAGCGCCTATCGGTAAAGAGGGTACACGTGGAGAGAATGTAGAGGCGTTTGTACGTAAACGTGCTCCTAAGGTCAGTAAAGCTGAGATGGAGTTTCGTGGCTTGGGCTTAGAGCCTGGTGAGTTATATACAGCGGAGAGCGCTAAGGAGAGCCTAAAGGGTTTAAATATTAAAGCAGTTAAGAGAGGCCGAGAATATAGACTTGAACAGAGACAATCTAACTTAAAAGATAGACAGTTAGACTATGTAGAGTTGAGTATTGAAGCAGAGGAGAATCTTAACTATCCTCCTAACTATCATTATGGCTCTTCTAATTTAGCTCATACTAGATACAGTGTAAGGGAACCAAAGGAACTTAAAGAAAGTGGGAACTCTCTCTTTAGTAGTGATGCGATAGATACAGCTAAGAAACAAAATGATAAGTCAAGAGAGATACTGGTTTATATGCCTATCAATGACTTCTTAAAGGCTGCTAAAAGTATAGCTGGAGAGCCTCTTGAAGCCTCTCAATCAAAATTAAAAAACACTATGGGTCTACTAGAAAGCAACACTCCCTTTAGTTCTATACCTTCCCTGACCTTTAAGAACAATGGAGATGGAACAGGTAAAGTTGTTGGACACGAAGGTAGACATAGAGCTATGGCTATAAACGCATTAGGCTTAAATGAAAGAGGTACATCACAAATACCCGTTATACTAAGAAGTGAAGCGGGTGCGGGTCCGTCTATTCGCTGGGGCCAACAGAGTAACCCTGATAGCTTTGACTATGTAGATAAGCTTCCTACTAAATTAATATCAGAAGAAGGTAAGGATACTATATCTATTCCTGCTCGTGCTAGACCTGAAATTGTTAGAAGTGAAAATAAGCCATACATTCTAATTGAAGAACTGCAGTCTGATGTTATACAAAACACAGCAGAGAACGCCCAAGAGGCTGCGGCACGACATTCTCAAGTGCTTAAAGAAGATCTTAATATGGAATATAACGCTATTAGGTTTCAAATAAACGATAAAGGTAGCGGCTTTCCAGATAAGGTGGTAGATGATATTAAATATTACATAGAGGATGTAGTTATACCTACAATCCTCAATACTAAGCTATCTGATTCTGATAAGATAAAGGTTTATAAGGAAGCATTAAAGCGTATAGATGCAGATCAAGATATAATTGAAGGCGTAGGAAAAGCAGGAGATGTATTCCCCACTGTAAATAGTATACTACAAAGGGAGTTCGATGAGTTTGATGATTTAATGGAAGAAATAGCGGATGACATTAATGACACTGTATCAATTTATGTTCAAACAGTAATGTCTGTGGTTAGTAAAAAAGATCTCCCAGTACAAAGAATAACAGACACTATACGTATGAGCTTACAGGCTATAATTTCAGACGCAAAAGCAAGAGGTATTGATGAGATTGTACTACCTCCCGTAGATAAGCTAGCGTATCAAAGATTTAGATTAGATGAGATACCTTCTAAGATAGCTAAGGGATCAGCCTTTTATAATACTTATGTAGCTTCTTACAATAAGGTACTTAAGCAATTAAAGTCTGAATTAGGCAATCAAATTAAGATAGGTAAAAAGCCTTTGAAGTACCGTACAGGCGCTGGAAAAATTAGCGCACGTACAGCTAAGGGTAAGGTCTTAAAGAAACCACCTAAATATGAAACCGTACAGGGTACGCTCCTAGACATTTCTAACTTGACTATTGACCCTAAAAACACTAAGCTACGCTTCAACGAGGGTGGGTTAGTACAGAGGCGAACTAAATGAACGGCGCACTAAAGAAGTTAGTCAACGATAAGCAACTATGGGACGCTTACGTAGAGTACCTAGACAATAAGATAAGCTCTGCACACAAACGACTAGAGCAAGAGAATCAACCTGATAACATGTACAGGGTTCAAGGCGAGATCGCCTCACTACGTAGATTGAAATATATGAGGGACGAAATCAATGGAAGCCAATGAAGCTAAACAAATGGAGATGCTACTTCAAGAGGGTGGTATCGCAGATGACGGTACTACTGTAGACCCTGTAAGTGGGAATGAAGTACCTCCAGGTTCAATGGCAGAAGAGGTACGTGATGACGTTCCTGCTCAGTTGAGTGAGGGCGAGTACGTTGTACCTGCTGATGTTACACGCTACTACGGTGTTAAGTTCTTTGAGGATCTACGTACTGAAGCCAAGCGTGGCATGGGTCAGATGGAAGCTGATGGACGTATTGGTGGTGAACCAGTAAGTCAAAATATGGATAACCAAGCTGAGGGTGCTTTAACTCCAGAAGAACTTGCAATGCTACAAGAGATGGGCATGGCTGTAGGCGGTATGGTTACACCTCCTCCTCAGGCTGTAGGTAACACTGGAGAGTACAACAAAGGCGGTCAAGTATTGTATGCGCAGGACGGTGTAGATGTAAGTGCTGCCAGCGCTTCTACGTCAGGCGTCAATCCTTACCAAGCTCAGTTCACACAAGGTATGGGTACAGCCTTTGCTCCAGGTTACCTAAGCCAACAGATCATTGAGGCTTCACAAGCCCCACAGTCAAGTATAGTTATGCTTTACTCTCCTGACGGTATTGCTGTGTCTGTGACGCTTCCTGCAGAGCAAGCTAAGTATGACCAGCTTGTAGCTGAGGGCTACACCACTGAGCCTGTAGCTACAACTACAGAGACTGCAGTACGTACAGGTAATGATGACGATCCACCACCCCCTGAAACTACGAAGGCGATGACGCCCGACTATACACGTATGACTACAGAAGAGTTAGCTAAAGCGTACTCACAGAACCAAACTGCAATGGCTATTATGGCAGGTATGGCTGCTATTAATCCTATCTTTGGTGCGTTTGGTGTTTGGGCTACTAACAATACTAAGAAGAAAATCATTGAAGCAGGGTATAAGCCGCCTGAAGGTGGTAGCATTTTCGACTTGTCTATTAATGACGTAATAGGTAAAGTAAAAGATGTACTTGGTCTATCTGATGAAGAGACCGCAACGGTTGTAGCTCAAGTAAGTGGTGGAGAACCAACTACTACTACTACGGATGGGCCTACGTTTACAAAGCAGGATAGTAGTACAGCTGCACCCAATGAAGCATCAAGGGTGCTTGGTACATCAGAAGATGATAGTACTACAGATAGTCTAGCTAATACTGTAGCCGCAGCCAATGCAGCAGCAGCAGGGACAGGCCAAGTCAGTGGGCAAGTAATCAATGCTGGAACTGCTAATCAGCAAGTAACAGGTGCAACACAAGCAGATATAGATTACCTAACATCTGCAGCAGCGGGTGCTGAAGGAGGGCTTATGAGCAAGGCAGCTTTAAATAAAAAAGCTAAGAAAAAGAGAAATAAGAAGTAACTACTAGACTACCAACATAACTATAAGGCTACCCAGCTACGGCTGGCCCCAACATAAGAGAGACCAAACTATGTCAACAGAATCAGCGGTTATCGAAACTAATTCCGTATCACACAAGCGTAACTTATCCCGTGTAGAACGGGATGAGGCAGAACTAAAAGAACTGCTTAAGCAAGCAGGGGTTACTCAAGATGAAACAGCAGAAGAACAACAAGAAGAAACCCCACAAGCGGAACCCGATAGCTCACAGCCTAGCGAACCCCAAGTTCAGGCAGAGAGTAGTACCCAACAAGAAGAAAAGCCAGAAGCCAAAGCACAAGAAGCTACTACTGAGCTAAGCTCTGAAGAGAAAACGTTTAAGCAACGCTACTCAGACATTCGCCGCCACATGCAAGACAAAGAGCAAGAGTGGAAGATTAAGTTTGAGAAGCTAGAGCAACAACTAAATGCTGCAGCTAAGAACGAGTTGGTACTACCTAAGTCAGACCAAGAGATTGAAGCATGGGCTAAGAAGTACCCTGACGTAGCTGGTATCGTTGAAGCTATCGCAGATAAGAAGTCACGTGAGCGTTCAACAGAACTAGATAGTAGACTAAAAGAGATTGAAGGTATGCGTATCCAAGCTCAGCGAGAACGTGCTGAAGCTGAACTACTAAGCCTACACCCAGACTTTGAAAGTATCCGCAGTGATGACGCCTTCCACGACTGGGCAGAGGAACAACCTAAGTGGGTACAGGATGCTCTCTACGAGAACTCAGAGGACGCTAAGTCAGTAGCACGTGTTATTGATTTATATAAGAGTGACAACGGTATAAAGCCTACCAAAGGCTCTAGCTCTGATAAGTCTGCTGCCTCTTCAGTAAGGACTAAACGAAACACTACGCCTAGCGAAGATAGCTCTGCAAGCTACTTGAGTGAATCCAAGGTAGCTAAGATGTCTATCAAGGAGTACGAAAAGCGCTCAGAAGAGATCTTTGAAGCTCAACGTCAAGGCAAGTTTATTTACGATATGTCAAAGAAATAGATTGACATTACTTTAATTGTAGGTAAAACTATAGGCATGTACATTGTCAGGCACTAACTGCTTGTACATGCTTTTAACTAAGCACTAGCCACACGAAGAACTACCTCTAAGTATAGGCCCAGCGCTTGAAGGACGGCCATCCTGATAGCACTGCTGACTACCCTAAGACAACGAGCCTCTTTTAATGTGGATATGTAGTGTCTAACTTTCACGCCATATCTATAAAGGAGAATTATTATGGCTATTGGAACCGCTGGTGGTGGTTTTGACGGGAACTTCTCCCCGATTATCTACTCCAAACAAGCACAGATTGCACTTCGCCGTGCAGCTGTAACTAACGCAATCACTAACAACTCTTACTTTGGTGAGATTGCAAACCAAGGCGACACAGTTCGCATTCAAAAAGAGCCAGACGTAACAGTCAACGCTCTGCAGCGTCACACAGGTATCTCAGTAGAGAAGCTTGATGACTCTGACTTCTCGCTCACCATTGACAAAGCTAACTACTTTGCTTTCAAAATGGATGACATTGAAGAGCAGTTTGCAAACGTAGACTTCACATCTTTGGCTGCTGATCGTGCTGCCTATAAGATGGCTGACGCTATGGATACAGACGTACTGTCTTACCTCTCAGGTCACACTACTGCAGGCGCTTACATCACTACTACTTCTGGTGATGCACAGCACCCAACAGCAGGTAACTTGACTGGTGAATTGCTCACAGCAAACCACTTGGACGCAACTGACTTCGGTAACTTGACTATTGCTGCTACAGCGACTGCAGGTGACTCCGTACCATTGGCTCCACGTTTGCCAGGTGCAACTGCCCTGTCAGCTACTACTGTTTCTCCATTGACTGTACTTGCACGTATGGCTCGTAAGATGGATACACAGAACGTAGACGCACGTGGACGTTGGGTTGTTCTTGACCCAGTGTTTGTAGAGATGCTCAAAGACGAAGATTCACGCATGTTGAATGGCGACTTTGGCGGCTCAGGCTTGCAAAACGGTCTGGTATTGAACAACATTCACGGCTTCCGTGTTTATGTGTCCAATGCTTTGCCTGCTAAAGGCACTGGTGCTGGTACTTCAGGTACAACTGCACAAGACGCTAACTACGGTGTTATCGTAGCTGGTCAGGACGATGCTGTTGCTTCTGCTGAGCAGATCAACAAAGTTGAGAACTACCGTGACCCAGACAGCTTTGCTGACATTGTACGTGGTATGCATCTCTATGGGCGCAAAATTCTCCGCCCCGAGGCACTTATCACAGCACGTTACAACGCTGCTTAATTACACTTAGTCTGTCGGGCTGGTCTCTTAGGAGGCTGGCCCTTCAGCTTACTTAAGGGTAGGATAACTCTATGGCTACTTACGTATCGCTAGTTAATGAATTACTAAGACGCATGAACGAAGTCACACTTGATACAGCAGGTGATGGCTTTGATACCGTGCGTAACGTTCAAGCTCTAGCTAAGGATGCAATCAATAGTAGCATTAGACTTATTCTACAGACGGGTCAAGAGTGGCCCTTCCTCAAGACTACCTACACACAAACTCTTGCTGCTGGTACACGTCAGTACAGCTTCCCTGCAGATTACTCAAGTGTAGACTGGGATACTTTCTACATTAAAAAGCTTGAGTCAGAGCAGAACGGTCCTCGCCGCTTGAAGGCTATCTCCTACGAAGACTACATTCAGAACTATAGATCGTCTGACGATAGCGGTGATACAGTAAACGGTGAGTCTGCTCCCTCTGTAGTATATCAGACTTATGGTGAGTCTTTTGGTGTTACGCCTGTGCCTAACGCTGCGTATGAGATTGAGTATGTATACTGGTCTTTCCCTTCGGACCTTACACTATACAATGACGTATCAGTTATACCAGATCGTTTTAAACACGTACTTATTGATGGTGCAATGATGTTTATGATGCGCTTCCGTAGCAACGAGCAGAGTGCTGCAATGCACCAGAATAACTTTGAGGATGGCATTAAGTCTATGCGCCGTGTCTTAATGGATGATGCTATTGAGATCCGCTCTACAGTAGTTACACGAGGTAGTACATCTTCTTTTAGTGGCGGTTACTAATGGCTGATAATCTAGCCTCATTTAAAGTCTTCTGCCAAGGCGGTCTTAACACTAACCGTGATGTGTTATCACAGGGTGAGACTTCCCCAGGCTCTGCCGTGGCTTTGATTAACTATGAACCTGCTGTTACAGGTGGCTATAGACGTATTAGTGGCTTTAGTAATGATTACGGTACAGTACCCGGTACAGGCAGTGTCTTAGGTTTGTGTGTAGCTAATGGTGTGAATGACGGTATCCTTGCTGCACGTAAGCCTTCTAGTGGTTCTAACTATTTGCATTACTGGGATGTCGGTACGGAAAACTGGGTAGCAGTTACTACATCAGGTTCCCCTACTATGACAGGTGTAACAAAGGTGCGCTTTAGTAGGTACAACTGGGGTACAGACAAGATTGTACTCACAGACGCAATAAATCCTGCTGCTACTTACGATGGTACTACTTACACGCAGATCACAGACAGCAATGCGCCCAGCGCACCTAAGGTGTCTCACGTATTTAAGAACCATTTATTCCTTGCTGGAGATACTACAGAACCTACTAACCTTTTCTTTTCTGCGCCTTACGATGAGACTAGCTTTGACCCTGCTGACGGTGCAGGTGTTATCAATGTAGGCTTTCCTATTGTAGCTATTAGGTCTTTCCGTGATGTTATGTACATCTTTGGTACGAACATTATCCGTAAGCTTGCAGGTAATAATATCTCAGACTTTGTACTTCAAGAAGTTACAGATGATCTGGGTTGTATGGCTACGGACAGTGTTATTGAGATAGCTGGTGACTTATTGTTTTTGTCTCAGGATGGGTATCGTCCTATCTCTGGCACAAACAAGATTGGCGATGTTAACTTAGAGTCCATCTCTCAAAACGTACAGTCTATTTTTACTGAGGTGGTTCTTCAAGAAGACTTAGATGTATTATCTTCTGTAGTCATTCGTGCTAAGTCTCAATTTCGTGTGTTCTTTGCTGTAGGTGAGTCTACAGGTCTAATTGCGGGTATGCGTTCAACACCTCAAGGAACTGCTTTTGAGTTTGGGCAGGTGCTAGGTGTCGAAGCTTCTTGTGCTGATAGCGGCTACATAGGTCAGTACGAGTTTGTCCTACATGGTGATAGCAACGGTAAGGTGCATCGTCAAGAAAAAGGTACTGACTTTGATGGTGCAGAAATCTTTAGTCTATATCAGACGCCATTTATTCATATGCAAGACCCAGAGCAGCGTAAGGTCATCCATACAGTCGCTACATACTTACGCTCTGAGGGTGACAATGAAGTTGCTATGTCGGTCTTGTATGACTACGAAGCTTTTGAAACATTAAGTCCTAACAACTTTACGATTAGTACAGAAGGCGCAGCAGCTTACTACAATGAAGCCCTTTACGACAGCACCGCAATCTTTGACGGCAATCCAGCACCAGTAGTAAGAACTAACGTATCGGGGTCAGGTAAGTCTGTATCTTTTAAGTACGTAACAAATGACACAAATGCGTCACACAGCATTCAAGGCTTAGTTGTGACCTTCGGAGTAGGAGATAGACTCTAATGGCAGGATACACCCGACAGTCAGTAGCTGATATTATTGCTAGTGCAATTATTAAAGCAGGGCCAGTTAATGCGGAGTATAACGCACTACGTGATGCTTTTGCTTTTAGTGGTGGTCACAAGCATGATGGAAGCTCAACAGAAGGTGCTTACGTACCTCTTATTGCTGATGTTGACGCAAAGAATAAAGTTGTAGTAGACACAACTAACAACCGCATTAGCTTCTATAGTGAAGTAGGTGGTGCTGCTGTTGAGCAAGTACGTATTAAAGACGGTGCAGTTGTACCTGTTACTGATGATGACATTGACCTTGGTGCTGTAGGCGCTGAGTTTAAGAATCTTTACGTTGACGGTGTAGGCTATATTGATACACTTACAGTACACGAGAATGCAACTGTTGCTGGTACTCTTGGTGTTACTGGTGTTCTTACTGCTACTGGTGGTGTTGTAGGTAATGTAACAGGTAACGTTACAGGTAATGTAACTGGTGATGTTACAGGTGACTTGACTGGTGATGTAACTTCTACAGGTACTTCTACCTTCGCTACTGTTGACGTTAATGGTGGGACAATAGACGGTACAACTATTGGTGCAACTACACCTGCCGCAGCCACATTTAGTTCTGCTACAGCTACTACTGTAGACATTAATGGTGGTACTATTGATGCTACAGTTATTGGCGGCACTACTCCTGCCGCTGCTGACTTCACTACAATGGACGCTACAGGTAACGCATCTGTAGGCGGTACGTTTAATGTAACAGGTACGTCTACCTTCACAGGTGCTATGTCTGCAGGTAGCCTTACCACTACAGGCAACTCTACTCACGCTACAGTAGACATTAACGGCGGTGCTATTGATGGCACTACTATCGGTGCTTCTAGTGCTGCTGCAGGTACATTCACTACAGTAACAACTACAGGACAGGCTACCCTAGCAACAGCTGACATTAATGGTGGTACTATTGATGGTTCAGTTATTGGTGGTACAACTCCACAAGCTGTAACAGGTACAACCATTACAGCTAACACAGGCTTTACTGGTGCGCTTACAGGCAATGTCACAGGCAACGTAACAGGTAATCTGACAGGCAATGTAACGGGCGATGTAACTGGTGATCTCACTGGTAACGTAACTGCCGCTACTGGTACAACTACACTGAATGACCTTATAGTTAATGGTACGGTAGACTTCACTAGCACAGCACTGCTTAACGTAAGTGATCCTACCGCTCCACAACACGCTGCTACGAAGAGCTATGTAGACACTGCAGATGCACTCAAGCTGGACAAAGCTGGCGGTACGATGTCTGGTGACATCACTATGGGTGGTAATACTGTAACAGGTTTGGGTACGCCCAGCGCCACATCTGATGCTGCAACTAAGGGTTATGTAGATACCTCTGTAGCTGCTGTGATTGATGCTGCTCCTGCCGCTTTGGATACATTAAACGAACTGGCTGCTGCGCTGGGCGATGACGCTAGTTTCTCTACTACTGTAACAAACAGTATTGCTACTAAGCTACCTCTTGCTGGTGGCACAATGACTGGCGACATCACTATGGGCGCTAATGCAGTTACATCGACTGCAGCACCTACTACAGATGATGAACTTACTCGTAAGGGTTATGTAGACACACAAGATGCACTGAAGTTAGACCTGACTGGTGGTACTATGTCGGGTGCTATTGCTATGGGTACATCTAAAGTTACTGGCTTGGGTGATCCAACAGCTAACCAAGATGCAGCTACTAAATTGTACACTGACACACAGGATGCTACTAAGCTGAACCTGTCTGGTGGCACTATGACTGGTGCTATCGACATGGGTGCTAACAAGATTACTACGACTTATACGCCTACTGATGCAGCTGATCTAACTACTAAGACATACGTGGATGGCATTCTAAGTTCAGCTACAGATGCTGCTGATAGTGCCGCTGCTGCTGCTACTTCTGCTTCAGAGGCAGCTACATCAGCTAGCAATGCTGCAACAAGTGAAGCTAATGCTGAAGCTGTATACGATAACTTTGATGATCGCTACTTGGGTGACAAAGCAAGTGCGCCAACAGTAGATAACGATGGAGATGCACTAGCAGTAGGTGCTTTGTATTTCAACACTACTGGTGGAGCTATGTATGTCTGGAACGGTAGTTCTTGGCAGGGTGTATCACCTGATCTAGTAGGAGACACAACGCCACAGCTAGGCGGTGACCTAGATAGTAACGGTAACGATATATTATTCGGTGACAACGACAAAGCCATCTTCGGCGCTGGATCTGACCTACAGATTTACCACGATGGGTCTGATAGTTATATACAAGATGCTGGCACAGGCGATTTATATATTAGAGGTTCAAATTTACAGTTACAAGATTCGGTTGGCTATGCTTACGCTGTTTTTACAGATTTAGGAACTGGTGGTAGTGTTTCGCTTCGTCATTCTGGCTCTGAAAAACTCGCCACCAGTGCCTCAGGCGTAGACATCACGGGTACTTTGACCAGCGATGGGCTGACTGTGGATGGAAGTGGCTCTATATCAACAGGTTCAAGTGGCGGTAGTGCAGCAAGCAACGCTGATGACTTTGTTGTTGAAGCGGGTGGAGATGGAGGTATCTCTATTCTTACGCCTTCCACTAATACTGGCACATTGTTTTTTGGGGACAACACTGCCTCTAACGCAGGGCAAATTAAGTATAGTCATTCAGGCGGCAGCTTTTCTTTTGTTACAGAACAAAACACACGAATGGTCATCGATAGCAGCGGCAACGTAGGCATTGGGACGAGTTCGCCTAGTGGCATACTCCAACTGCAAGCCAGCAATCCTGATATGTATATTACCTCTGCCGACACAGGACAGTCTGACATCTATTTCGGTGGTGTTACAAGCCCAACAAAAGGCCGTATCCAGTATTCAGACAACTCTGATTTAATGGCATTTTGGACAAACAGCACAGAACGTATGCGTATAACATCAGCAGGTAATGTTGGTATTGGTAATTCTACATCTGGTTTTAATGCTGGTGCAAATAATCTTGTAGTTGGAACTGGTAGTGGTTCAGAGGGTATTACCATATACGCAGATAACTCATCTAACAGTGCTATATTTTTTGCTGACCCTGATAGCGTAACAACTGGTCAAATAAACTACCAACACGCATCAAATGCTTTTACATTTCATACAAATGGTGGCTCAGAACGTATGCGCATCGATGCCAGCGGTAACTTGCTTTTGGGGGGTACTTCAACAACAGTTTGGAACGGGGCATCTGGTACAAAATTTATTATGTCAGGGTCTTCAAATACTATTGAAAGCCTTCAAAGTTCTACAACTAGCGCTGATCAAGGAGGCATCGTTGAAGCATACGCAACCTCGGTAACTTCTGGGTCTGCCGCCCTTGGGTCTATTGCGTTCCTTCGAGAAAACACATCAACAACTGCGCTAAACAGCTACACGGCGTTTTATACAAATAACGCTGGTACTGTTTTAGAACGTATGCGCATCGACAGCAGCGGTAATGTAGGCATTGGGACTTCGCCTAGTACGGAATTACACGTTGCGTCATCAAGCGGGTATGCAGAATTGCGCTTGCAGGGTGCATCTGGCAGCAGTGGGTCACTAGAGTTTTACGACAGTACAACAAAACGTGGCGACATCTATGTTGACCCATCTAGCAACATTGTATTCCGCAATATCTCCGAAACCATGCGCATCGACAGCAGCGGTAACTTGCTGGTGGGGACTACTGATAATAATGTTAGTGACAACTCTGGTGCTTCTAGTGGTGGTATCAATATTGGGACCGCAGGAGTTAAAGGTGTTATTTCTGCTGCGGCAGGTCAAACAGTAGCTTACCTAAACCGACTAGGTTCAGACGGCGACATTGCAGTGTTCCGCAAAGACGGCACCACGGTGGGGAGTATTGGGGTTGCTAACGGCATTTATCTTAAAATAGATACAAGTTACAGTGGCTTATTTTTTGACAGCACTAAAATTCTACCAACAGCAAACGGGTCTCTTTCTGATGGTGGGCAGGATTTAGGACGTGGTGCAACTCGCTTCAAAGACCTCTACCTCTCTGGCGTTGGCTATGTTGGCACTATTGAAGAGGCTAACACTACACTGTCAGGTACTACGCCTAGCATTGATGCAGACACAGCAGGTAGCTTTACCTTAACTACAAGCGGTAACACTACCTTCACTTTCGCTAGTGTAACCTCTGGACGTTCTGTTGGCTTCGTGCTAAAATTAACGGCTGGTGGTGGTCACACTATCACATGGCCTAGCTCAGTAGATTGGGCTGGCGGTACAGCCCCTGATGCCCCCGCTTCAGGTGAAACAGATGTACTGGTATTCTACACAGTAGATGGTGGTACGAACTGGTATGGTGCTTTATCTATTGACGCTGCAGCATAACTCTATTACCCTTATAAGGAAAACTAACTATGACAACTTTTACTTGGACTATCAATAACTGTGAAAATGAAGTTGCTACAGGTGGCATCACAGTAGCACATTGGCGTGTAGTAGCAGAGGATGGCGACTATACAGCATCTTCGTATGGCACTGTAGGGTTTAGCCCTAATGCTTCTGACTCAGGGTTCATTGCTTATGACAGTGTAACTGAGGCTACAGTATTAGGCTGGGTCTATGGTGTGATTGATAAAGCAGAAACTGAAGCAGCATTGCAAGCTAAGATTGACGCTGATAAAACACCTACTACAGCTTCAGGTACACCTTGGTAAAACAACTATAACATAACAACAAAGGAGAATCACAATGGTAGAGAAACAAACAAAAACCATTACGATTAACGACAAAGAATACACTGAAGATCAACTAACAGATCAACAGAAAGCTATTATTAACCACATCGCTGACTTGGATCGCAAGATGGGTTCCGCACAGTTTAACTTAGACCAGCTAACTGTAGGGCGTGATGCTTTTGTAGCAATGCTTAACCAGTCACTTGAACAAGCTGATACACCTGACGTAAAAGAGTAAGAGGGTAAACCTAGATGTCTACAAGAGTAAGACAAGCTTTTCAAAGTGCAGCAGGTGCTGCTGGTGGTGGTGGCCTTGATGTTGATGAGGTGTTCAGCACTTATTTGTATGAGGGCAATAGCTCTACACAAACGATCACCAACGGCATTGATCTTGATGGCGAAGGTGGTTTGGCTTGGCTGAAAGCCCGCAGTGGTACGGTTTCTCATAAACTTCTTGATACTGAGGTTGGCTTAACAAAAGCACGGTCAACTGACGCAACAGCTGCAGATATTACTTACAACCCAAGTTTCCCATGGATTTCTAGCTTTAATACGGATGGCTTTACGCTAGGTTATAACTCTCAAACAAACTTCAGCGGCACAACCTACACCTCTTGGACATTCCGCAAAGCCCCTAAGTTCTTTGATGTGCAAACTTGGAGCGGGGACTCAGCATCGGATAGGGCAATCTCTCATAACCTTGGCTGTGTTCCGGGTATGATTATAGTTAAAAGAACAAATGCCTCTGAAGACTGGGGTGTTTGGCATAGATCAGTACACTCAAATACATCTAAGGTTTTGTACTTAAACCAAAATTTTAATCTACAAACATCTACTCATATCTTTGGCGCAACGAATCCAACGGACTCTAACTTCTATGTAGGAAACCATCCTGTATCTAATAACAGTGGCGACACCTACGTAGCCTACCTCTTCGCCCACAACGATGGTGACGGTGATTTCGGCCCTGATGGTGATGCTGATATTATCAAGTGTGGGAGTTGGACAGCCAGTTCAACTGCCGCTGTTCCAGTAGATTTAGGGTTTGAACCACAGTGGGTTCTCATAAAAAGAGCACCTGGAACACAAGATTGGCTGTTATGGGATACCATGCGAGGGATGCCTGTTGACACAGGGCAACCATATCTTATTCCCAACTCGTCTGGCGCAGAAAGTACAGACACATATTACTTATCTCCTACACCTACAGGGTTCACTGTCAGACAAAATGCTCTAGGTAGTAATGGTGACACCTACATCTACATCGCCATTCGCCGTGGCCCTATGGCTGTGCCTGAGAGTGCGAGTGAGGTGTTTGATGTTCAAGAAGTAACGGGTAATGGGACAGCTAGGACATTTACTACAGGTACAACAGTAGACTTTGTAATGTCAAAGGCAAGTAATGTTACCTATGGTTGGCGTGGAACCGATAGGGTTCGTGGAAGCGGATTTCCATTTTTAATGGATAGCAATAGTAGTGAGAGCAATAACTACACAATAGGCCATTGGTTAGATGCAACTGATGGATTTGAAATAATATCAGGGTCTAATCCTTATAATGCATCAGGCTATGATTATACCCATTGGGCTTGGACTAGAGCGCCTAACTTTTTTGATATTGTTGCTTGGGAAGGCACAGGGGCTTACACGACGACAATCAATCATAATTTAGGTGTTACGCCTGAGATGATTTGGGTAAAGAATAGAAGTTTAAGCGAGGATTGGGCGGTCTACCACAAAGCTATTGGAACATATTATGGCCCGTCAGGAACGACAGGTGGGGTACTACAATTAGATGATAATTCTGGTGTAAGTGATACAGGTATAAACTCTACTAGCTATTGGAGAGATCAAGCACCAGATGCAGATGCATTTTATTTAGGAAACCAAAATAGAGTAAATGGATCAGGTTATAATTATGCTGCTTACTTATTTGCTTCACTAGATGGTGTTTCAAAAGTTGGGAGTTATACAGGAACAGGCTCAGATCAGACTATAGATTGTGGGTTTAGCAATGGTGCTTCTTTTGTCTTAGTTAAAAGATATGATGTTGGTTCTCAATCTTGGCACGTTTGGGATAGCGCAAGGGGGATAACCGCTGGTAACGATAGCACACATTTCCTTGATTTAAGTCAGCAAGAAAACACATCTAGCAACTACATTGATCCTCACAGTTCAGGTTTTACGTTAAAGTCAAGTTTTACAGCCACCAACGCTAGTGGTGGCAGTTACATTTTTTATGCAATCGCAGCAATATAATCAAGGTCATACAAGGAGTATCAACTAATGACTGAATATCGTGATCGCACAACTGGTGAGTTAAAATCTCAAGGCCAGTTACGCAAAGAAAACCCTAACATGTCCATGCCTAAAGTGTGGGGTGCTAATGTGTTTGACGCACTGAATGTAGACCCTGTTCTACGTGCGCCTAAGCCTACGGATGGCATTGGTGCATATCAATCAGTACGCCGCAATGGTGTAGTGCAGGATGCTCTTAACAACTGGGTTGAGGCATGGGAAGTTGCTGATATGTTCAGCGACACAACTGAGGATGGTGTAACAACCACCAAGGCTGAACATGAGGCAGCATACCAAGCACAGCTAGACAGCAATGCAGCAGAGAGTAATCGCACACAGCGTGACCGCTTGATTGGTGAAACTGACTGGTGGGCATCTTCTGACTTGACTATGACTGCTGCACAAACAGCGTATCGCCAAGCACTGCGTGACATCACAAGCCACGCTAACTGGCCCCACTTGGATGAGGCTGACTGGCCTACTAAACCATAGTATAATGCTCTGTGTCCTTGCCTTTGTTTCGTTCAATCATGCTTGGACACAGGGCGGCAACCAGTTGTTCCAATATTGTTACTACGACTGTGGCCTTAAAAAGAATGGCTTGTGGTACGACAGAGTGTACAGGGTAAGTTATAACTATGTATGCCCTATAGAGGTTAAGTTCAAATGATTGATCCTTTTACAGCTATGGCGGCTGCTACTACAGCGTACAATGGTATCAAGAAAGCTGTAGCTGTAGGCCGTGAAATCAGTGGTATGGCAGGTGCAGTATCCCAATGGTCTAAAGCTGTA
>Ga0208543_1000155_pt1 | contig 24149 bp, 42 predicted proteins | sample DEB08_DNA_14_FD_185497 | JGI IMG/M metagenome (GOLD analysis project Ga0208543, IMG submission 185497) | Aqueous microbial communities from the Delaware River and Bay under freshwater to marine salinity gradient to study organic matter... | ecosystem: Environmental > Aquatic > Marine > Coastal ...
ACCTAAAGCCTGTTCGGATTTAATCCATGCCATTAGTATCTCCTTCTTTCCACATGTCTTGTAGTTTAGCAACTATATTTTTTAACTCACTTAATCTACAAATAAACAGCCCATCATTTGTTTGATTCGGCATATCAACTTTGACAAAAGGTTTATCTGTTTCATTTGTTTCTACTGCGTAATCATAGCTTTGAGTTTCAGCTTTAGCAAATTTTCTATAGTTGTCCTCAACTTGATTACCACTTTTAACTTCAAATCGAATGGGAGAGTTCCAAAATTCTTCTTGAGAACTACTTCCAATCTCTCTGTCTGGTACACCTAATAGTTCTTTAGCTCTGTCTTGTTTGACTTTGCTAGTATTCCTAATCTGTGTATTGCGTTCTTTAACTAAAGATTCTCTAATCTTTTTTAAAACTTCTTGATTTTCTTTATTTAAGCTCATTGACTCTTCTGCCCTCCAATAAGGCAAAGAAAGTTTTTTCATCCATACAATATATAGTGGTTTCACCATCTGGTCCTCGCCTTTGTTTCCCTTGTTGTTTTACTAATTTTTTCCAAGCAATAACTACAGGGTTTCGGCCTGCTTTGCGTTTTGCTTTTGCTAAGCCTTGATGTAAATTAAAAGCCTGTCGGCTCTTGCATTCCATTATCCAACGCTCATTAGGTAACATATAATCTACTCTAAAGAACTCAACATCACCCTCATCATTGTTACCACCTTCAGCCAATCTTCTAGCTTTATGATGTTGATTATAATTATTTATTTTTTTGACTTGATGAGTTTCAAATGTTGTGCCTTGTTTCTTTGGTTTGTTTACCATTTATTTTCTCCTGTTTAACACCTCTAATTTAAATGTTTTAAATTCTTCACTAGCAAAGTCTGTTGGCTTACCTAATTCATTCCATATTGTATATGGTGCATGAAACTTCTTAGGATTATTCATAAACTCTACAACATCAATTGCTTTAGCTAACATTCCAGTTCCCCATAATGCTTTACCAAACTTTCCTAAATCAGTCCAGTCATCAACCATAGATTGTATTCTGTCTGTAAAAAGTTTTTCTTGTTTTACTTCAGCATATTGAGAAAAGAACTCATCTGCTGCCTCCAGTAAAGCATTGTTAATAACTGCATAAATATCTACTGCAATAGCTGGTTCCATAGAGTTAGGACAGCTAGGGTGACAATCCAAATCGTATGGTGCACCACATAAATTACAGTGTTCAGTGTCTTCGCTTGAATTGGAACCATTATCTGGTGGATACATATTGCTCATCTCCAAAGTATAGCTCCAATCCATATTCTAATTAGCCTTTACTGTTCGTAAATCTGGATTAAGTTCTTTCCAAACTTGCTCTACACATCTACCATTTCTAAAAACTAATTTACCCTCATCCATATTTTCAAAGCTGTAATGTTTTAAAACTACTTTAGCTTTAAACTCTTTAGATATTTTTTCAGCTAATTTAATAGCTGGTGACCAAGCACTTTGAAAAACAAACTCTAAGTAATCTTCGTGGTCGACTATTAATTCAGTATCTACATCACCCCATTTAGTTCCATAGTTTAAAGTGTTCCAGTCATACCAATTAGTTGCACCATGTTCCATAATAAGTTTATTTTTTTCTCCATTAGTTAATGGTCTAGTTTTCCATCTAGGGTCTTTGCCATTCTTAATTTCAAAATAATTTTCATCGATTTTAGGTGGTCTTACTATTTTGTCTTGTAGTAAAAAATATTCTACATTGTCACCAGTACCAGAAACATATCTTAATTCATGAGGTAATGGGTAAAGGTTAGTAGCTATACTATAACCCTCAACACCCTCATGTTCTCCAATGTTTGATACTCGGTACTTTATATCTTTAATTGTTTTTTCATCTGTCTCAATTGACAGTTTATTATCTACCCAATTAGGCATGATTCCTCCTTATGATTTCTTTTTAGTAGGGTCTATCCAACCTCTAGTTCTTGGTTGCTTTTTAGGTGCATGTTTAAAACACTGTTTGTTGTCGTTGTAAATACTTAATACTTGTTCACAATCTTTGTCAATACAAACTCTCCCACCAGCAAACTTCTTTGTCTTTCTTGTAGAGTATCTTGTTTTGTTACCCTTCATATAAATGTCACTCATTTTCGTACCTCTCAACTTTCTCTTCACAAGTTGTACAGCAAACTAATACTTGTTCAACTATTGTGAAGTCTTTTGGTTTTTTTTTACAAACAACACATAAGCTATCTGTCATTCTTCCTCAAACCATTCTTTTGGAAATTTATGTTGTTCAGCTTTCATAAATTCCCATTGTTTCATTTCAACATAATAATCTAAGCGAGTTGAAACAAAATTACAGGCAGAACTTATTGCTTGTGCAATTAGTACTAGCCACCCATCTATTCTTCTTCCGATTTCCATCTTTTCTCCCATTTTTTTTCGTTACCCCAACACCACTTGCTAGAGTTCCAATCTCTCCACTGTGTCCTACCATAAATGTCTTCAGCAAGAATACTTGCAAACATAATGTTATAGTAAGGTGTCATTTGTGGCTTTTCTAAACTAAATCCAATATCGTGTTTATAGGTTTTGTTTTCTGTGTAAGGTCTATCAAACCTCATAACTCGCCATTCATTCCACATAGGCAAGTCATAAGTTTCAGCAACCCAGTTCCAAGTCCATGGAACAAACTGCATAACACCACTGTCGTTGTTTCCCTCGTCAGTTCTTACTGCTGTTGTCTTACCACGACTTTCACACCAGCCAATTCTTACAGCCACAGGGATATTCTTGACATCAAAAAACTCATAATATAATTCAGCATGCTCTTGCATTTTTGCAGGAACAGATTGATTACAATTCATTTTTTGTTCAATTAAATAGTTATCACTAGGTAGTGGTTCAACACTGCCTAGTGTAGCTAAAAATATTATGCACTCAGCAATCATTTAAAAACAAGAGTGAGTTGTGTTAAAGGCTTCATCTTCAATATCTATCTTAGTTAACATTTCTGTTTCACCATTTAATGTCCAACCAGTCAACTTACCATTGACACATGTAGGATAAATTTCGCCCTCTTTGTAAGAATCGTAAGCATCTAATATCATTTGCTTACCGACTTGTTCCAATCCTTTGACTGCTTTTACCCAATCATTATTTTGAAAGTCAGACCACCAATAAGTAGTCTCAGTCCATTCTTTTTGATTAGTAGGGTCAAACATCTTTTTTTCTAATTGCCCTTGAAATTTTAAGTTATTCACTTATCCTCCTTCTTTCTTTAAAAAGAGTATAGGAACCCTAAGACCTTTCTGTCAAGTTATTAAATTGTATAAGGTGTAGGTTAAACTAACTCTAAAATTTTTCCAGAGTTAATAAGTTCCCTAGCAGATGTACTTGCTTGTTTAATACTTTTACCACCAGTTTTAGCTAATGGTATTTGGCTATTAACACCAAGATTATCTATTGAATATATCTCAGCATCAAATCCAAGCATAGCTTGGTTCCAAACAACTACGACTTCGTAGTCTTTATGTATAAACGAAACTGGTACATCAGTTGCATATACTCTCATCTTGTTTTAATTATACACATAATAAGAATTTTATTTGGTATTTTATTTGTTGTTTTTGTCGAAATGAACTTGACAACCTAAATAGATTTAGCTAGATTTATTAAAAGTACAGAAAGTAGGTAATTTTGGATACTAAAAAAATTCAATCAAATAAATCAAAACATAAATTTGTAGTTCGTAATGCTGTTGATATGGGCAATTCATTTGATATGTTGTTTAGGGAAAATCTTTTAAGATTAATGCACCTAGATTGCAAACCTGCATTAGGCGACAACGAAGATTGGGATAGCGAAACAGCTTTCTACTGCTCAGTAGACCTTTTAGAAAAGCACGATGTATGGTGCGAAAAATCAGAAAATGTTCGTTGGGATAAGAGAGAACTTATCCAAAAATTGCTAGATGTAAGTTGGAAAGCTGCAGCTATAAGTAGGTTTGATAAACTACTAACAGACTTTGAACAATGTGAATGTGGATTTCAAAAATCCATACGCACAGGCGTGTGTGCTCATTGTTCAAGAACACACCCAAGGGAGGTTACTAATGGATAATAAAAAATATGTTAGAAAAATAGATGGTGAAGAAATTACCTTTTGGAAAAATTCAGAAGGTAAAGTAATAGCTAAGCGTATTACTAAGTGTGCACCATCAAAACATGTATGGGATAATCCTATCCCAGAAGAAAGTGGTGGTGAGATTTGCATGAGATGTAATTCTATGCCAGAAGAAGTAATGGATGACACCTTGTATGAAGAGTTCGTACCAGTTGTTAATGATGATAAGGAGGTGCCTTTCTAATGACAGATAAGGTAAAAATGATTGTTCACATGGATATGTTCCAAGTAGAAGTTCCTAATGGATTGTCTGAAAAAAAATTAAAGAAGAAAGTTCATAAGGAAGTATTAAAAGCTGTAGCTAGTGGAAGAGTTGGCTATGGTTGGACAGGAAAGAAGGTAGAAAATGCAACCATTTGCCTCGAACAAGAAGTAGGGGCAGAAAGTAAAAGGTGTTTAGTGCCTATAAGTTTATTAGACAAAGCAGATATAGAAATCCTAGTAGATAAGGCAGGTAGCATTTATCAATTAGGTAAATCAACAGGATTGCAGTATTCACAAATTCAAAATTACCTCACAGGTAAAACGAATCCGAGTGTTGCAAGCCTCCAAAAGTTAAATGAGTTCAAGAGTGTAGAGGTAGAAAATGCCTAGTAAATTCAGGTTCAATGAAGAAGATAAAAGAATAATTAGTGAGTACTGGTTTGTTGGTTGCACAAAAGGTGCAAATCAAATTTGTGGTACTCATGGTGTAAAACATAGAAGAACACCAGACTTAGTTACTTTTACAAAGTTAGTTGAGTTATATCCAACTGCACCATTGCAGGCTTGGGGTGAAGTCTTTAATGTAACAAGAGAAGCTATCAGAGTATTGCATATGCAAATATCTGATAACAAATCTTGGAGAAACACAAGACAAGAAGCTATGTTTGGTTCAGAGCCAGATAAAGAAAAGTTTGATATGTTTTTTGATAGGTTTTCTTCAAACATAAAAGATACTAAATCAGAAATATTAGATGTTTGTAATATATCAGATTCTGAATTAAGTCATTGGTTAGGAAAAGACACTGAGTTAAATGAGAAGTATGAAAATGCAAGAGCTAAGAGAAAAAATAAAAAAAATTTTCCTACTCATATTACTTGTTACAGATGTGGTATTAAAAAACCAGTTGATGAGTTCGGTGCTAGTAAAAACTATGTAAATGGTAAAGCTAGAACTTGTAAAGTTTGTAATAGAACACAAGTTAAATCTTATATGCTAAAGAGAGCAGAAGAGTTTGACCCAACACAGATAGACAAAGGTAAAGTTTGTCCTAAGTGTAATACATACAAAACAAGAGCTAGTTACAACATAGCTAAAAATAATAAGGGTGGATTGCAAGCACATTGCATAAGGTGTCAAGATAAAATGCAAAGAGCTAATCCAGTTAGAAAAGCTAAATTTGTTAATGCAGGTTTTGATAAATCTCATTACGACTGTGTAAACTGTAAAAAGTCTCAACCAGTAACTGAGTATTATTTAATTAGATTCGTAGAGAATGCTAAATATAAAAAGATTATGACAGATACTTGTAGAGAATGTGTGGACGACTTTTATACAACATTAGCTGACAAAAATATAACTAAACCTAAATTTGTTCAACTATATAGAAGTATATGTATGTACAAAAAAGAATTAACAAATCTATTTGATTTAGTTGATGAATTAAATAGTAAATATGTTAATGAAAATACAAGTATTAGTGGGAGATATGATGGTGTATAAACCAGAAGATTTTCCAGTTAGTGTTAATGAAGTTGCAGAAATACTTAATGTAGAACCTGCAACTGTTAGCACATGGAAGTCAAGAAAGCTCATGCCTAAAGTTGATGCTCTTTTAAATAAAGGCACAACTAGGGTCTGGCGAATACAAACAATAATTGAATGGGCAAATGCTACAGGTCGTAATCCTCAGAGATTATCAATTGACCAAGCTTTTAGAAGTTTAATTGGTGAAACTCGTACAGATAATGAAGACCAAAATGCTGATAATTGGGATAGTATTGGGAGCTTTAATGAATAAATTTTGCTTAATAAATTTATTTAGATATACTACAGATAGTATGTTTGGGTTAAAAAGAAGAGAGCCAGAAAACTGGCTCTCAACTCAACAGAAAGAAGGAAGTAATTATGAACAACCAAATTAATGAAAGTCCAAATAATTACGACTTAGATAGATTATCTCACGCATTGGATTTAACTGTTAAAATGTCAAGGGAAATTGACAACACAGAAAATCTTGATGAGATTACTTATGTCGATGAATATCCTTTAAGTGATATCAACAAATTTATGGAACTCATGAATAGAGTTGACCAAGTCAAGCGAGCAGTTACAAAACTACAAGGCGATATGAAACAAGTATTGGCTGATGAGTTTAAAGACAAAGCAGTTAGAGTTGGTGACAAGATTGTTGTAGGTAAACCACAAAAGACATGGAAACCTTACGACAAACATAAAGTAATGGACTATGTAGGTGATGACTGGAAGTTAGTTGTTAATCCTACATTTAGAACAACAGGGATTAAAGCTCTGGCTAAACAGAGGGGTCAAGACCCTAGTGTTATATTTGAAAGTTTATTCTACGCAGAAGAAACTGGAAATGTAACAATCTTACCAGAGAGTAGAGCACCTAAGTATCTTCAGAAGTTAGAAGACTTAGAGATAAAAGAATTAGGAAAACCAAAAGAGGGAGTAGATAATGACTGATTTATGGCAGTGGATAGATAGCAATGAAAATCTAACACTTAAAGAAGAAATGGCATTTAGTGCAGTAATGCATTGTGTTATGACAAGTGTTGCTTTAGATTATGATATGAATCAAACAGAAAAACTTGCAGTAGCACAAGGTAGCTTGTTCAAGCAAATGCAACAAACAGGTGGAGAAAAATTACACGATTTACTTTGGAAACGAGAAAATGGAATGAGTGTCAATGAGTTCGTTGATAATGTAATTGAGTTGTATACATATGTTGTAATAAATCTTCATGAAGAATTAGGTGATGAAAACTTAATATACTTTGTTAATGATGTTAAGAGAATAATTACAGAAAGAGGTGAATAATGCCACACGAAGTAGAAACAATGTTTAGTGCAGTTGAGACACCATGGCATAGACTTGGTAATGTTACTGAGGGTGCTTTGAACTCGGCTGAAGCTATAAAAATGGCAGGTCTTGATTGGACAGTTAGCTTAAGAGGTATAGCTACATTTGGTCAAGGTCAAGGTCAAGATGATGATAGGCTAATACCTATCAATGATACATTCGCTACTGTAAGAGATAGTGATGAGAGTGTATTGGGTGTAGTAGGTAAAAGATATGAGCCAATACAAAATAGTCAATGTTTTGATTTCTTAGACAGAGTTTTACCAGACTTTGATGCTAAGTATGAAACAGCAGGTTCATTATATGATGGCAAAGTTGTTTGGATGTTGTTGAACTTAGGTCAAGATGTAGTAGTAGGAAACGATAAAATTGTTCCTTACTTGCTATTGACTAATAGTCACGATGGCAGTACTGCAATCAAGGCCATGACTACACCAATTAGAGTTGTGTGTGCAAACACATTATCTTTGGCAGTCAATAACTTTCAATCAAGTTTCTCATTTAGACATACTAAGAATGTCGAGAACAGAATTGAACAAGCTAGAAACTCATTAGAGTTGTCTTACAAATATGTAGATGGCTTTGGTGAAGAAGTTGAGAAATTAATTGAACAACAAGTCACAACAGACAAGTTCAATGAAATGATGGATTATCTAATGCCTTTACCAGAATTGGCAGATGATAATTCCAACATTCAGCATTACTCAACAGTTAATAGTCAACGAGCTGTTATGCTTAACAACTTTGAAAATCCAGAGTTTGATGAGCATAAAGGCAGTGCTTGGTCTGTAGTAAACGCTATATCTAATTACGAACAATGGATTTCTCCAGTTCGTGGACAGGGTAGAGATTTGCGTATTATGGAACGAACAGTTAAAGGTACACAATCACCATTGACTAATCAAGCACATCGTATGCTTATAGCTGACAGATATTAAAATAAAAGAAGGGTGAAAACTTTGGAAAATTATGTGGGTACATGTGTCACTTGTAGTAAAACTATAATGACCGATAAACATGGGCAGTCTGATGACCAACCATTGTATATTAGGTTTTATGGTGGATATAGTGATTTTTACGACAACTGGTCAGACAGTGAAGAAGACTCTGTAAACTATATTCCATTTTGTCATAAGTGTGCTCACAGAATTGTTAGGTTAATGGGCAAAAATATAATTAAGTATGTAGACCCTTTGTCTACTACTAGCCATATAAGACCTTACAAATCCAACAGGGATAGTGAAAGTGTGTCATGGTGGCATTTTGGTTGGGATAATGTAACACTGCGAGGTTACATCTCAGCCTGCTTTCATTACTTTAGACTTGCTGGTTTTAAAGGTGTAGGTTTTGCGTTTATTCATTTGTTTCATATACAAAATTGGGATAGCGTTAATAAATCTATTAACAGTTATATTCCTACAAAGTTTAATATTGGATTTTTAAGATTGCCTAGACCTTTAGGTTTAATCTTAACTCGTAAATTACAAAAGGAAGGTATTCAATGGAAAGGCTAAACAAGAAAGAATGGGTAACTGTAGTACAGTGGCTAAAATTAAGATTTAGTGCCATAAAATGGAATGATGCAGAAATAAGAGCATTGTATGAAGATTTTAAAATGTATGATGCAGATTTAATATGGTCTGTATGTAATATGGCATATGAAAACAACACAGAGTTTTTTAATGCAAGTAAATTAAAAGCTATGTGTAAGGAACAAGCTGTTGTGCAAAACAACACACCAGCTTTAACTATGGGCGAAGTTATGAACGCAAATAAAGGAGGATTGATTGAGTTTCTCGAACAAAATGGTTACGAGAGTTTTGCTCATGCAGTCTGGCATGCGTTTATAAAAAGATTAAGGTCTGGTGGTGCTTTAAAGACCGACCCAACTGATTGGGATTTAGAGCAACCATGGGAAGAAGCCAAAGAACGATGGCTACAAACTTTTAGACCAGAGTGGAAACTGGATTTTCTAAAAGAGAGAAGAGATAGTAGAAGGGAAACCAAACATGGCATCGAATAATGCAGTGACCTTTGTTGGTCAAATAATGAAACCAGAGCTACGATACACAAATAGTGGTAAAGCTGTAGCTTCAACTCGAATGGTAGTTAAGACACCAGGCGAGGGTGATGATATGTGGATTAATGTAGTTGCATGGGAAAACCTTGCAGTTAATCTTAATGTATCGTTTCCAGAAAACTCTAAAACACTTAGAGTTGTTGTAACAGGTAGAATGCAAGAAAACTCTTGGCAGGGTAAAGATGGCAACACTAGAAAAAATATGGAAGTTGTCGCTGATAATATTGCAGTATCACTTGATTATGCAACAGTGAATGGTGTTCAGTATTCTGGTGATGGTGCAACAGTACAATCATCTAACTATAACAACAATACTGAAATGGCAAAAGACATTTTAGGTGCAACAGAACCACCTGTAGCAAGAACAGATTATGGGGAAGATGAAGCACCATTCTAATGGTGAAGAATTGATTAGCCAAGACATATTAGACTGGGCTAATGATTATGGCTTGACTAAGGAGGAGACAGTTCCAAGTGCCCAATTAGGTCTTTTCCTTAGCGAGCCTACAGATTTAGAACACCCAGACATTGATAGTTCTCAAATTGTAAGAATTAAATATATGTTTGCTAGCAATCGCAATAAACCTATTTGTCATAATGAGTTTATAGAAGCGTACATGCCTAGATTTGGTGGACTAATACACACACTTAGACATGTAGAGCATTGGGTTATTGATAAAGAATGGTGTGAAGTGGAAGAGCACAACCATAAGTCAAAACAGTATTCTTATATATTTAGAGGTGTGCAAGATTAACTTTGAAGTGAAGACAGTTGAGGACAGGTCTGATGCTGACCCATTCATTTTAGATATACATTACGCACACAGAAAACCAAGCATTAGTTATATGTTTGGTATGTATGATAAAGATGAACTAATTGGTGTAGTAACTTATGGAACACCTCCAAGTAAAGCATTGTTAAAAGGCATTGCAGGCGAAGAATTTATGGACAAAGTTATTGAATTAAACAGATTAGTTTTAAAACATAATAGAAAAAATGAAGCTAGTTATTTAATTGGTAAATCTTTTAAATTATTACCAAGACCAAAAGTTATAGTAAGTTATGCCGATACATCACAAGAGCATGTAGGTAAAGTCTATCAAGCTACAAACTTTATTTATACAGGATTAAGTGCTAAAAGGTCAGATTGGAGAATGTTTGGTAGTGATATGCATAGCTATACTATCTGTCAAAAGTGGGATGCAGAGCATAGAAATGCAAATCCAGATAAGTTTTATAAGATAGATAGACCAAGAAAGCATAGGTATTTATATTTTTTAGGTGATAAAAAAGAAAAGAAAACATTTTTAAATGCACTAAAATATCCAGTAGAAGATTATCCAAAGGAAAATAATGGCTAGATACACAGAGTTACAAAGACAAGAATTAGAAAGTTTTGGTTATGTTGTTCGTTCAGAAAAAGAAATGGATAACATGGAAGAAAAACTTAAAACAAATGCTAAAGAGAACAAACCTAAAACAGTTCCAGATAGTTCTAAAAGAAAATCAGATGCTAAAGTTGAAGTTGAGTTAGAGTTTGAACAAGATGATGATTACTCATACTTAGATGAGTTGGAAACATAATGACACAGTTAGTTCAAAAGAAATTAGAGGAAATAGAATACGCAGATGTAAATCCTAAAGACCATGATTTAGGCGTAATCTATAATTCAATTAAAAGATTTGGTTTTATAAATCCTCCATTAGTTAATACTGCTACTGGTAAATTATTAGCTGGTCATGGTAGGCTTGAAACTCTTAAAATGATTAAACAAGAGGGTCAATTTGTTCCAAAGTTTATTGAAATTGATGATAATGGTGAATGGCTAGTGCCAGTTCTGGAATCAGCAGACCTTAAAGATGAGGGTGAAGCACAAGCATATTTGCTAGCTGATAATAGAATTACAGAGATTGGTGGCTGGCATACACTAGATTTAGTAGATAGTTTGAAAGATGTTATAGAATCTACAGGAAGTTTAGATGGTATTGGCTATGAAATAGGCGATATTGAAGATTTATTAGAAGATATTGAAAGAGAAGAGTTCAGTGTAAGAGACTATGGTGATGGGTCTGCTGCAGAAGATGAAACATCTGCAACCATTCAAATAGGTAGATATAAGCAAAAAGTACCTATTGAAGACTTTTATGACTGGGAACAATCAGTTAAAGGACAGGTTGGAACCTCAGAAATAAATGAAATAAATGAGTGGATTAAATCACAGTTAGGTTTATAATGGTTGAAAGAGGTTTCATTGCCTCCTTTGTTGTTAGTGTATCAGAGCCCTTTCGAGGGCTTTGGTGCTTCTAGGGGTTGTGTATGTATGAAGAAATGAAGAAACCAAAGTTATTTCTTAATGACTGCTTAGCTATCATGCCAGATATTCAAGATGAGAGCATTCAATTATTATTATCAGACATGCCTTATGCAGAGACAGGAAATAAATGGGATAAAAAAATTGACCTTGATAAATTTTTCAATGAAGCACTAAGAATATTAAAACCAAATGGAACAATAGCCTTAAATGCAACATTGAGATATGCAGTAGATTTAATTAATGCATGCCCAGACTATTACAAATATGAGTGGATTTGGGAGAAAGATAATGGAACTAACTTTGTTAATTCTAAATATCAGCCAATGAGAGTACACGAATTAATAGTCATATTTACTAAAGGTAGGGTTACGAATGGTAATAGAACACAAGCTAAATATTTTCCTCAGTTTACAAAAGGTAAACCTTATAGACAGATGAGTGGTAAAAGCTCTACTAATTGGAAAGGTAAACCTTTAAATAACACAGAAACAGTTAATCATGGAACAAGACATCCTAGAACAGTTCAGTATTTTCAGCGTGATAAAGAGAAAGCACATTCAACAGCAAAGCCAGTAGCACTAAATGAATTATTGATTAAGTCTTACACAGACGCACAAGATATAGTGTTAGATACATGTATGGGTTCAGCATCAACAGGAATCGCATGTCTAAATACCAATAGAAAGTTCGTAGGAATAGAAATTAATCCAGAAATATACCATAGAGCAGTGGACAGAATTGATATGCATACACAAAAACTATATGATATTGGGTTTGTTAATTGGGAGGAAGAGTGAAAATAGGTAGTTTATTTAGTGGTATTGGTGGATTAGACCTAGGTATTGAGCGTGGATTAGCAGAGTTTGGTGCAGAAACAGTATGGCAAATAGAAAATGATGAGTATTGTTGTAGTGTTTTAGAAAAGAATTTTCCAAATAGCAAAGTTATTTGTGATGATATTAGAAATGTAGATTTCAGTAAATTAGAGCCAGTTGATGTTTTAATAGGGGGGTTCCCTTGCCAGACATTCAGTTATGCTGGTGCTAGGAGAGGAATGAGTGAAGAAGATGACAGAGGATTACTATGGTATGAATTTGAACGAGCCATTAGCGAGCTTAAACCAAGATGGGTTGTGGGAGAAAATGTCAGAGGACTCCTTACAGCAAAAGACAGTGAGGGAAACAAAGGAGGAGCATTCGCCAGAGTTGTTTCTTTCCTTTCCAGTAGGGGGTATAGTGTTGAATGGCAAGTTATATCAGCAGCCTCGGTTGGTTCCTCGCACCTTAGAGAAAGAATCTTCATCGTGGGAAACACCGAACACTATGGACCATTTGGAACCGAGAACAGGGAAAGCATTGGAAAACGCCCTATATCGAGGAGACAAACAGAAGAAATCTATGAGAAAATCAACAGGCAACTTGCGAGAAAATCCGAAACTATGGAGCACACCGAGAGCGTCACAGGCCTCCAAGCCGATAAACAAAAAAGCACCAAGCGTGAAAAAGGGGAAACATGGGTCGACTCTGGAGATGGACATGGGAGAACAAAACCATTCATTAGTTGGGAAAAGACTAAACAGCAAGTGGGTTTCTTTACTTATGGGCTTTCCAAAGGATTGGCAGGAAAAGTAGGGTTACCAGCTTATTGGCTTTATACATCCGATATTGAGGAAAAGTATTGGCGTACACCGACTCTTATGGATGCAAAAGAAGACGCATTGAAACATGCAACTAAATTAATGCAAGGTAAAACACACAGAGCAAGTGGACAACCTATACAAATAAGCCTTGCAGACCAGATTGCACAGGACATGATTGCCGAAAATCCAGAACTTTTTGAAGTATATAAGAACGATATTATGCGTAAAAGAACTAAATTACCAGAGCAAAAAGAGTTTGTGGACTATCTTCGCAGCGTAACTACCATTCAAGACCTTACAGATAACACAGATATACCTAAATCAACCATTGAACATTGGTTTAGATACGATAAATCTGGGTTTTCTTATCCAAGTATTGAACATTGGGAGAAAATAACACCATATCTAGTGCCTTTAAAGTTTAATGATGAGCTTACTTTTACAGAAATTATTGAGTGGGTGGGAGAATCTGGACCGACAGAATCTGATTATGCCATTCAACCATGGGAAATAGTACCAAGAACTGCCGAAGATGAAGTAGATAGGGTCAATAAAATCAAGGCTTTAGGCAATGCAGTTGTACCAGCTTGTTCAGAACTCGTTGGTAGATTAATTAGTAGGTCAATCAAAGAAGAAACAGTAGTTTTTGACCAGATTATCAAAGAATAACTAAATGAATGGAGACTACTCTTCACCAGCACATCCCTGATGGTGGAGGGAATCTGGGGTCTTAATAAATTTATCTGGGTAATAAACACACTATATCTAGTAGGTCGTATCTCTTAATAGATTTATCTGGGGTATTATGAATGGTGTCTTCGCTGAAGCAGCCTGAAGGAATCTGGATGACCATCGTGATTCTGGGTTAAAAACATACTATATCTAGTGGGTATCGTTGATGGTGGACTCCTTGCCAGAATCTCTGAAGAAATCTGATGGGTTGTTAATACACTATATTTAGTGGTATAACCTCCATCTTCGCAGGACCAGCAGTCTGGTAATACCATTCAAGGTAGGGAATCATTAATCAAAACGAAATGAATGGGAAAAGGGGGAGAGGGTCATAGGTAAATGTCGGTGAAACTGGATATACGGAATGGATTCCACCCCCATCCCAATAGAGCACGACCTCGAAATACTGTAACAATTGTTAGTTGCTACTTGACTATGTACCAGTTAGATACACAGTCAGCTAGCAACTAAGCTAGCTGTACCAATGATGGCTTAGGAATTATCCTCGTTATCGAGGTAGTTCCATATGTCAACCTCATCGTAAGACTTATCTTTAGGACCTGTGCCCTCATCGATAAGGTCTTTAATTTGGAAGACCATATAGCCAACAAAGAGTAATGGAATAAGTATTAAACTTTCCATTTATTTTACCTCCTTGGTTGTTGGTATATATAGTTTTGATTCGGTATCCATCACCATGTCTGCATAAGACTTGTTAGTCTTTGTTGCAGTTTTATCTGAACCCCAAGCGTTATTATGTAGTCTACTAGCAAGTAGTGGATACTTATCCTCCCACATGTGAGTAATAACTACAAACAAGTCAACTAAACCATAGTTAGTTGAAAAGTCAATAACTGATTGTAATGGATGAAATGATAATAACTTAGTGAAATTGTAAATTGCTTTTACATATTCCAACCTAGCCATCAAGCTATCTTGCTTTAAGTTAGACTTAAAGTATCTTAGCTCAATAGTAGGTCCTGGTACTAAGTTGATAAAGGAATACCTTCCAACACCCTCATTATCATTAGCATGTCTATAATGTGCTAACTTAGTTATTTGACCACCCTTTACCATTGGCATTGAATAGTCATATAGTGGATACTGGAACCTTCTTTTAGCCCAACTATTTTCTCCTCGTTTCGCAACGAAGTCCAATAAATCAACATCTATAGCTAAATCCCTATGTAACATAAGCATTAGAAATAGCTGTCTATGGCTAAAGTAGGATTTCGGTAAATGGATATGGAGACCAGTACTAGATGGGTAATACCCTCTAAATCCAAAGTCTGCAATGTTTGAGTATGGAACTTTCTTATGAGCTCTAAGAGTCATAGGTTGAGTTACATACTCAGTACCATTTTCCAAGGAACCATCTTCTTTACGAATGATGGGCTGATGTTTAGAACCAATCTGACATGGCATGTTGTCATGCAAGTTGTCGATTGAATCTTCTCCTTCAGCTTCTTTACCCTCATCATCATAATCATCATGAAATTCAACCTCTAGCTCCATACCCATTGGAACATCAATAGATACTTCCTCTGGTTGGAAACTAGAACCTTGAATAGGTTCAGTTGTTATGAATTTACCGAGTTTTTCGGAATAGTCCATGAAACTAATAGCTTGTCTATGATAATAGCCAAACTGTTGTCCATCGACTGTCCTACAGTCTCTACACAATTTATACCTCCTTTGGTATTGTTATTAGTAATTGCAACTGCTGTGTAACAGTGCACAGATACATACCAGTTAAGATACATATCTGTGCACCCTCCATTACAGAGGGTACAACAGCTATTACTTCTTAGTCTTAGAAGTCTTAGACTTAATTATGCTTGGTGCATTTTCCTTGAGCCATATCTCTCTTGCAGTAAGAGCCATACAGTCCTTGGTGCACTTGTACTGAGTAGCAGATACTTTCTCAGAACAATCAAGGCATATATAACCATCATGGTCAACACAAGTAACTTGATAAGCATCTTCAATCTCTTTAAGAGTTTGTAGACCTAACTCAAGAAACTCATTGTATTCTTCAGTCCAGTATGATTGCATGTAACTTATCTCAGATGCTGTTTCATAGTCAGCCATCTCGTTAATGTAACAAGCATCATCCATATACCAGTCATCATCAATTGGATTGAAGATTGGTGGTTGATGGATAGTAGTCTGAGGTGACTTTGACTTGGACTTTTTACTAGTCCAAGTCTTTACAGTCTTAGCCTCATAGCTACCATTACTGAACCAAATGCCACCTTGTGGTGTCTCACCTAAGTGAGCATTGACAACATAGCTATCTTTCTTTGTTCGCTTGTCAGCAGTTAAGAAGACTAACTTGTTGCCATACCATAGATGTTTGTCCATAGGACCACCACCTATAAAGTTACCGAGCATGTCGATAAAGTGAGGGTCATCAAGACCAGTTACATCAAAGTGTGACATAAAGTGCTCAACAAACCAGTTAGTATCTGATTTCTCAGAGAACTTAACTGGTGGTGTAGCTTCATCAATAGTTCCATTGTGTGCCATAAATGTATTCTCATTCACTTGGAATGGGTGTACATTATCAATACAAATGTCTCCATGTGTTTTGATTCTGGTATGGACTAACATATCTCTATTGCCAAAATCTTTAGCAATGTTGAAATATGCATTAATGAACTCGGATTTCTTAAGTGATTTAAACACTTTGACTTCCTCACCATCAATGTAAGCTATTCCACCACCATGGGGATTGTTATCCCACATAGCAGATAGTTGTGCTCTTGTTAGTTTTGAGTTCCTAGGAACTCGAGCGATAATACACAATTTTTACCTCCTTCTTTCTTTTCTATTTGGTATTTGTGTAATTGTATACTGTTCTCACAATATACATCTACACCCTCATATATATTATACAAGGGTGCAGTCTATATTGCAAATTAGCTATTTACTGGAAATAAATCCTGTAAAGCATCTGGAATATCACCTACATAATTTGACATATGTTTGTCAATGTTATGTCTTTCTAAATGTGCAGCTAGATTTTTGTAGTGTCTAAAGCCACCAGTTTTATCTAACCAGAAATAGAAACCAAGTTCATCATCCAGTATTGTATGCAACCTATCTAAGTCATCTCTACTGATGTCATATAGATAACTTAAGTCATCTGATAATCCATCAGCTAAGTGTCTTACATAGTTATACATTGCATCTATGTACTCAAAGTTCTTAAGTACTCTATCCTTTAAGGTAGCAGATGCAAATGCTCTGAACTCTAACCTGTCATTCTCAGCATTAGCAAAGTTAATAAAGTTACCTCTACTAACTGATTGCCTATTTGATGTGACAGATTTTAGATATGATGCATACCTAAAGTCACGAGCAGTTATAAAGTCAGCTCTATCAAGGTCTCGTTCCCACTTAACCTCATGCCATTCAGCATAGTCAGGTACATCAACTCGTTGGAAAACATCGCCCATAATGTTATGAGTAAACAAATCCTCAGATAGATTATGGTATTTTCTAACATGGTTGTTGTGATAAGTGAGCATAAGAAAGCTCTCTGGTCTATTCAATGCAGACTTAGAAGTAGAGATGTGTATACCACACTTCTTAGCGTGATAACCTCTCCACTCAGTCTTAAGTGTTTCCCAGAACTCTTCTGGTAAGTCATTGACAAATGGTGAGCTCATAATATTAAATTTGAACTCAACACCTGTGTAACCAATTGAACTGTCACGAGAACCAATTGCTAACTGTTGTCGTTGTCCTAATGTGGGTCTCTCATAAGGAAATTTCCTATGTAGAGGGATAATTAGATTTTCAATATAATGTTGATGCTTATGATGGTCATCATCACGATATTGTATTTCTAATTCCATACCCATTGGCATAGCAGGTCTCTCTCTAAAGAAAGACTTCTGCACTGCATCTTCATGTGTAGTTGTAGGTCCATGATTGGCTGAACTTGATTTGATGATATTATAGTTATCATCTTCCAACAAGAACAAGTGCCAGTCTAATTCATGACTGTAGTCATAGAAATAGATGTCAGGAATAAACCTTACTTCATACAACTGATGTTCAACACCTAGGAAGAAATCATATAATGTTTCATTCTTCTTAATGTTACGCTGTATTTGTAAAGTAAAGCTCTCCCACAACTGTATTCTCTTCTCAGGTGAAAGACTTGCCTTTGCATAACCATTTTGAATGGTCGAAAAGAACGCTTTCAACTTAAGAGAGTATCCAACAGATAGGTGATTTACACAATCGAAACATGTTCTTAGAACTCTGTTCATTCTACGAGGGTCATAGAATGGCAGTGTTTCATTATGTCTGCCAACCACACCATCACAAACAGGACATAGTGTCTTGGTTGCAACGCCATCATGATATGACTTAGGTACAAGTTGTTTTATATTCTTTGCATACTTGACTTGTGCTAATGTACGAACATTAACATCCATGTCATTGTCTGCATGTATAGATATAAATTGATACCAGTTACCATCGAGATTAAACTTGATTCTGATTTGGAAAGATTTGTATGCACTTTCCATATCTTGCCAAGTCTCAATGCCGAATTTGGTATTATCCATTATCTTGTCAACAGCATTAGTACACATAGTTAAGTGCTCTTTCATATCGAGCCAACTATTTTGTGCATAATCGTTGTACTGTTCAGTCCAATCGTTATACCAGTCTGAATACCATGATAATTGGCATGTTTCACTGTCAGTATTTCGTAACAGTTCATACATTCCTTGTACATCCATAACAGATGTAACCATGTCATAGTAATCAACTTGTTCATTGAACTTACCTAGGAGCAACGCCTCATGAAAGGCATCTGCGTTCGCATCTCTATCTACTAATCTAACTAAGTCAAACTCAGTGTTAGTAGCTAGTATTTTGTAGAACCTCTTGATGAAGAAAGTATAAAGGTTAGCTTCAAACTTACGCTTGAGCAAATCCTCTCTACTAAGTACATCATCAGTTTCAGTTAGCCATTCATAACGCTCAAAATCAGAAGGGTCACCAGTAAAATACTGAGTACCTGTTCTATCATCTTCGGCATACCTTACATACCTGTGCTCACTATTGGCGTGTAAGCCAAACCAATTGTTTTGGTTACCTCTGGCCATAGTTGCAGGGCTGTCACTTCTTGTGTTGTTGAAATGCACTTGCACTTCGCTAACCAAGTTGTTCAGCGTTGTAGGTAAGTATGGGTGGTCCTTAGTGTTTAATGATATGTCACCAAACTGGAATGTTTGGGTATCATCATCAACACTAGGATGCCATAGCTCACTAGCTAATGGATTGTCATCCATGATTTTGGCGGCAGAAACAAAGTCACCTACTGCTAATGCAGTTAGGAAAGACTTTAGGTCTTGCCAATTAATTTCTTTCAATTTAATTACCTCCTCTTTCTGTTAGTTTATGGTAGCTGAATGCCTGAAAGAAAGCAAACAGCCTACAATAAACACCCATTCAGGTATTTACTCTAGGCTGTGGTGGGCATTACACCCACCAGTCGCCTTTATGTTTCAGGATTAAGTAACTCTTCAAGCACTATAAATAATGCATGAATGTTACCTGCCATGAACCCAGTTTCTTCAGTACCTAAGTCAAATTCATCTGACATAAGATAAATATCTAACTCGTGGTCTGTCGGCATACCATCACCAGATTCGATATAAGGGTTACAACCACAATTATCTATATAAAAATAGAATTTGCCTGTGTCTCTATAGGAATCCCATGACCACTCGATGTCATTAAATCGAGAAGTACAAGATTGAAACAAGCATAATAAGTTTGCTTGTTGTTCACCACCTTGTGTTCTGTCATCAATAAGCTCTAGTACTTGATACTCTATTAAGTTTAAAACTTGTAAAGCAAAAGTAGCACTACGAGTGTGCACACCAGAAGTCTGAGTACTTCTAGGATGTGATTGGCTCATACTTTCCTTTCTCTAAAGAGTCTATAAGTGTGTTCATGACTTCATGAATAACAATGTCATTCTGACTGCCATAGCACTCACCTACATCTCTAAGTATTTCTCGATACATTTTCTCTAAGTCATCATTAGAACCATTAAAGATTTCTCTTAATAGTTCTGATTTCTTAAGTTGTATCTCTTCTACCATATAATACTCATCAGGATTATCCTGATTTGCTTGTATATAGGTACCTCTCAATTTATAATCATCAAGAGAAGCATATAAAGATTTTGTACAGTCTGCATCAAATTCCTCTAATGCTCTGCTTTTTATCCATATATTAGCTTGCTCTTTGACGCCTAGGAATTGTTGGTGTCTAACAAGACCACCATCTTCATATTTGTCAGCAATGAATATAATTTTGTAAAGTATGATAGTGTTCATACTCTCCTTTCATTTCTTAGATTAGGACTTTCCTAACCTACTAGAGCCCACCATTACAATGGGCTCCGATAGATTAAGCTCTATATTGTGAGTAGTTATACTTCACAAATTTGCTGAATTTTAAAGCATCAGCAACGCTAAAGATACCAACATCTTTAACTGCTTTTTCTATAGTGTCAACAGATAGCACAATGTCAGCACCATTACCTGATGAAGCCATTGCTTTTTCTTTATAACCATTTACAGTCTTGACATTTCTTCTACTTTTAGATAGAAGTCTGTCTACTGTCTTTTTAGTTTTAAGAGACTCAGCTAGTGCTTTATCTCTTGCTTTCTTTTCGAGAAGTTTTCTCTCTTCTCTGCTTGTAGCATGTTTTGGTAAGGTTGCTACAGAACCTTTCAAGGCATTCTTCAATGCATCTCCTTTTCCTGCGTTGTTAGTATTTGGGTTAGGCAGGTACTAACACCATTGAGCCCACCATTTCTGATGGGCTCTAGCTGTTAGCTTATATGGTAACTATGCCATCGGCTCTTTTTTCATGTGAGCATTCATCATGAGTTTGTCTACACATCGTGAAGAAATCCTCTATGAAACAACCAAGCTCAGCATAATTGCCTTTCCAGAAGTTCTGAACGAAGACATTAGTGCCATCGGCAAACTTTAGAGTTACACCATCGACAGCAAATGTCTCACTTGAACCACTAGCAAGTTTATGTGCTTGTTGGTTGACAAGAGCCTTGACTAAAGTACTACACATACGACTTCGTAAGTTGTCGAGTGCAGACTTTTTAGGGAATTTCCCTTGGTCAATTTTTGACATACCTTTCCTTTCTTTCTTATATCGGTTAGTCGGATTACTAACACCCTAGAGCCTACTGTTACATAGGCTCCGAGCTGTTAGTCGTTGATACCAACAAATCCACCATTTGGATTTACTTTAGTATCTTCAGCCATTGGGTCTACCAATCCCATGTTTCCATACATAGCATTGATATAACTCAAGCCAGATGTACAAGGTGCACATAAGAACATCTTGCCTGGCTTTATTGGTACTGTGTGTAGTTTGTCACAGCTGGTGCAACGAACTACCCATGGTATTTTTGGCATAGCCTCTCCTTTGGTTGTTAGTTTATTTCTATCAGTAAGTCAAACTTGCATTACTGATAATGAGAATAGACCTTCTGGATTCCACTCCCATCGACCTAGAAGGTGTTAAGAACACCCCTTAGGTACTGGACAATGTACTAAAAGGAGATGAAAAATACATTCTCCACTACCTAAGTAGTGGTGCCAGTCGAGCTTAAAAAAGCTCCTGTGTTCTAAACTTAGCCCAATCAGGATTGGTATGTAAGTCTGTGACCACAGATAGAGACTTGACATCTGAAAACCATTCGGAATCTTCGTTATCATTGTAAGTTAGATTACAATAATCCCCATATTCCATGGCTTTGACTTCCTTACTGTATGTAAGTAGCCTGTCTAACTCTGATTGAGTTACACATCTAGCTGTCTCCCATAAAGGAATGTCACCAGTAGAACAGTAATGAACTTCATTATCATCCTCCTTGGTGGTCCATTCCCTATGTACGAGATACCTAGAGATGCCATACATGGTATCAGCAGTGTATGATACTTGTCCTTTATTGTAAGTTTGAAACCACTGATAGTTGACAGTGTTCTCATCAAATACAAACAGGAACCACCTACCACCTTTAAACTTGAAGCGACCACCATAATCCTCAGTTGACTGAGTATTTATTAGCAGTGCGACAACATTGTTATAGGCGTTAAGTATAGTACCCACGCTGTCAGTCTCACCGACTGTTAGTTCTTTGTTTAAGGTGAACAATTCCTTTACCCATTTAGGGCTCATATTACCTCCTTAGTAATAAGTTATTCTACTGACCTATTCAGTAGAGGACAGTGTACTCCTATACACTCTCCCCTACCGAAGTAGGGACTCACTCTTATTTAGAGCAAGTGTGTGTCATATCAGCTTTTCTATTGTTGATATAACGACCACAATCTTCACACTGTATTCTGTGTGTGAAGATATGGTATTTATCGGCTGATTTAGCCATATTATCTCCTTTTATGTTCTTATCTATAATAGATAAGTCCAAGCCCACCTGTTAAGATGAGCTTGATTTATCTACTAGAACAAGTTCTTGTAGTGTTTGTCTAATGGGTCAGATACATTGAACTTTGCCATTAGCCATTCAGTTGCATATAGCCATACCCATCCAGCTAAGAGTGTTAACCCTAAGCCAAACAGAAATGACATAGCAATTACCCCATAAATTGGGTCTGACTGTGTCATACAGTCTCCTTTCTACTATCACTTGGATAGTGGACAACCTACTTAGTAAGTTCTCCACTACCCAAGGGGTAAGGTAGTGGTGAGGTGTACTAGAAGTACATATCCTCAAGAGAAGTTTCAAGTTCAGGTGTTAATTCCTCAACCTTAGCTTCTAAATCAGCAAGTCTACGCTCCATAACCTCGATAACGGCTTTGGACTTTCGACCCCACCTTTCTGCAAGTTCTGCATTCTTATCTTCTTCCATGAAGTTACCTCCAGATGAGAAGTAAGAAGTAGATTTACACTCACAGCTGATGAACCACTGCATAGAGTTGTCATCATAGGTAACTCTTATACCATCAACATTGATGTCATAAGTAGTACCATTTGAGTGGTGTCCAGTAGCACCAAGTGATATTAGCCTAAGCATAATATCGTTGGTGTAGCTGAACGCTACTGATGTGTTAGTGATTATACTGTCTAACAACAGTTGAGTTGCAGTTAGCAACATAAGTTACCTCCTTAAGGTAATTGTTATAAGTATATACCTTGTGTATACACTGCGTAAATTAACTGTCAGCATTAAGGGGGGTACCCTCAAAATCGCTAAAACAAATTAACATTACACTTAGGGTCGTGCACAAAAATCTCTGGTTTTCGAGTTTTACCAATTCGACAGTAATCCCTTATTTCCTTTAATTTTAGGTTAAAATTGCCTTATATTATGGCTAGACCTACTAAATTAACTTACGAACTTATAGAAGAGATAAGTAATTGGCTTAAAATGGGCTATTACCAAGAGGATGCTGCAACTATGGTTGGTATTTCTCCCTCTACTTACTACGAGTGGATGAAGAAAGGCGATAAAGAGACCGAAAAAGCAGATGATAAGATACTTGGTACTGGTGAAGAAAGCCCAGATTCATTGGTTGTTTCAGATGATATAGAAATTGTTAATATGTTTCAAGAGTTTTCGGAGGCAGTAAAAAAAGCTCGTGCCGAGGCCGAGGGTGCACACATACGAAACATTCGTAGAGCTAGTGATAATGGCGTTTGGCAAGCAAGTGCTTGGTGGCTTGAACGCTCTTTCCCTAAGAAATGGGGTAAACGCAGTAGTTTGGAACTCTCAGGAGAAGGTGGAGAGCCTATTAAGTTCCAGATATCTTATGGCGATTAGCTTGCTTCCTCACACAAATTTGTCTGGTTTTCCTGTTTTACCAATTAGACACTATATATAGTACCCTTCACTCACCCCTTCATATACTCCTTATATCGAACATTTGTTCTAGTAATAGTGATGAGCATTTAGTTTCCTTAATAAATCTTTTAAGACTTAATAAATTTATGTAGAGTTATGTATGTGAATGGGAGAAATGCTGCTCTAAAAGTTTTCCCCTATATAGTAATGGGAGAGATGTATGTCTAATGATGATTATTCTGTTAGTTTGT
>Ga0208543_1000159_pt1 | contig 23842 bp, 28 predicted proteins | sample DEB08_DNA_14_FD_185497 | JGI IMG/M metagenome (GOLD analysis project Ga0208543, IMG submission 185497) | Aqueous microbial communities from the Delaware River and Bay under freshwater to marine salinity gradient to study organic matter... | ecosystem: Environmental > Aquatic > Marine > Coastal ...
GCGTGATACCGAATTGCAAGCGGATCGTTTTTTAGAATGAACGATTGGCGCTCTTCCGGACGTGCAGGACAAGCTCACCCTGATGATCCCCGGACCCACCCCGGTGCCAGAAACGGTTCTGAAAGCGATGGGACGCCATCCCATCGGGCACCGCAGCGGTGAGTTTCAAGCGGTGGTCGAACGAACAACGGCTCAACTGCGTTGGCTGCATCAGACCAACAACGACGTGCTGGTGATTACTGGTAGCGGCACAGCGGCGATGGAAGCTGGAATCATCAACACACTCAGCCGCGGAGATCGGGTGATCTGTGGCGACAACGGCAAGTTCGGCGAGCGCTGGGTGAAGGTGGCGCGTGCCTACGGCCTTGAGGTGGACGTCATCAAGGCGGACTGGGGACAACCCCTCGACCCAGACAACTTCCGGACCGCGTTGGAAGCCGACAGCGACAAAACAATCCGCGCGGTGATCCTGACCCATTCAGAAACCTCCACAGGGGTAATCAACGATCTTGAAACGATCAGCCGCCATGTCCAAGCCCATGGCACAGCGCTGACCATCGCTGACTGCGTCACCAGCCTCGGCGCAACCAACGTGCCCATGGATGACTGGAAGCTCGATGTGGTCGCGTCTGGATCCCAAAAGGGCTACATGATGCCTCCAGGGCTCAGCTTCGTCGCCATGAGTGAGCGGGCTTGGACGGCCTACGAGCGCTCGGATCTGCCCAAGTTCTATTTGGATTTGGGTCCCTATCGAAAAACGGCCGCTAAAAACAGCAATCCATTCACGCCGGCCGTGAATTTGTACTTCGCTCTTGATGCTGCCCTGCAGATGATGCAAGCAGAAGGTCTTGAAGCAATTTTTGCCCGCCATGCGCGTCACCGCGATGCAGCACAAGCGGCCATGAAAGCGATCGGCTTGGCTCTGTTTGCAGCCGAAGGCCATGGAAGTCCGGCCATTACGGCAGTCGCCCCTGAAGGAATGGATGCGGAATTGCTGCGTAAAACCATCAAAGATCGCTTCGACATCCTGTTAGCTGGCGGTCAAGACCACCTCAAAGGAAAAGTTTTCCGCATTGGCCATCTCGGATTTGTCTGCGATCGAGATGTCTTGACGGCCGTCGCTGCCATTGAAGCCGTGTTGCATTCCCTCGGCTTGCATAAGGGCCAGATGGGTGCTGGACTTAATTCCGCATCTGCCGTTTTAAGCAATAATTAGAGGAATCATTCATGAGCTACAGCTACGGGCGTGAGATAGAATCACGCTTATGCGGGTGTAATTCAGCGGTAGAATGTCAGCTTCCCAAGCTGGACGTCGCCGGTTCGAATCCGGTCACCCGCTTGGTCAAGATCTTGGTTTAATCAACTGCATCACTTGAGGACCGACGGTGCCAGCACGGCGCTCCTGTTCTAATGCTTTCAAAATTAGGGACCCTGAAGACGAAACATCACCGGCTTCAGCTGCAGATTGTGCTTGCTGAAATAACACATCAGCTTTAGCAAGATGCTCCTGTTTTTGATTGGGAGCAGATTGCACCATCGTGGGAGTTCTATCGAGGGCCGAAGTCAACACTAACTTAATTTTAATGAAATAGTCTAACGAATGAATCCAACATCAACCTCAACTCAAGTACCAGGCTCTTCGATGTTGCCTCCAAGTTCAGCAATCTGACCTCGAAGCAACTCACTTCTGTTGGCATCACCACGTGTGATTGCAACAGCAAGAGCGAATTCCAACTTTTCAAGCTGGTGACCACCTTCAAAAAAACTTTGATGGTTGCGCGGCAGGACTTTGCAAGTCGCTGCAGAATTGAGAGATGGATGAGCCATACCATATGTGGCTTTATTTAAATTGTGCCACCCACGAAAGGCATTAGGCAGCCAAGTCATGCTCCGAGCACATAACAGGGTTGGGGTGATCCACCCATTGAGGTTCAGAACGCAACAAGAGATCTCGGCAGTCGGTTAGCAACCGATCCACCCCATCAAGACGTTCCAACTCCTCTTTGGGCATGGCGTTGGCCTCAGAAGACTGGCGTTCCAGCTGCAACTCCAAGTTCTCAAGACGATCCTCAAGCTTGATCAGCCGTTGCGATAAAGCATTCAGAGTCTGAGCCACTTCCTCAGCGGTACGCGTAATGCGGAAGGAAACGGACTGGGTCATCGCCCCAACAAACAGTTGTGCCCCGATAACAGCACATCACAACCGTGCGAACCAGACTAAGGATCAATCTGCAGCGTGGTGTTCATGCCCCCACTCACAACGGTGCTCCTCTACCTCTTGGCCGGAACGAGCATGGGGTTGCTGGCCACTCGCACCGGAATTCCAGCTGCTCCACTGGCAGGCGCACTGATCGGAGCAGCCATGGTAAGCATGAGTGGGCGTCTCGAGGTCGCCCAATGGCCAGCAGGAACCAAGACCTGCCTGGAGATTGCCATTGGCACCGTGATCGGGACAGGCCTGACCAAAGCCTCACTCGATCAACTGCAGCAGTTGTGGAAGCCTGCTGTCTTGATCACGCTCACCCTCGTGCTCACCGGCATTGTGGTGGGACTGTGGAGTAGCAGGCTGCTAGGCGTTGATCCTCTTGTCACCCTGCTGGGTGCAGCGCCTGGAGGAATCAGCGGCATGAGCCTGGTGGGGGCTGACTACGGCGTTGGAGCAGCCGTTGCGGCACTGCATGCCGTTCGCTTAATCACGGTCTTGCTGGTCATCCCTGTTGTGGTGAAACTGCTCACTCCGCTTGGGCTTGGTGATTCCTGACGGAGACCTAGACAGAACGCTTTCAATCGATACTTTGGCCTGATTGCTTAATCGGTTCAGCCATGGTTCGTCTGCGCCAGCGCCTTGCCCTTTTACTCCCCCTGGCTGGACTGGCAGGACTGACTTTCATCGCTCCACCCAGCGCCTCCAGCTCCGTGGATTCAGCCGCGAAAGGAGCTCAGATTTACTGCTTCATGCGCAGCAATGGAAATGGTCACAAAGTGAGTTGGGAAGCGGCTTATGCCCTTATCAAACGCCAAAAAAGCGGCATGTTCAAAACATCACCCGAACATGCTGCAGTGATGATTACAGAAGCTGTGGTGAAACAACCGGGTACCTACCCAGATTGCGGCAAATATATCGGCGATCTCTTTGGTTCATCCCAAGGTTCGAATGGCCTGGAAAGCACCATCGACAACAGCACGATCAATACTTCAATTCCATCAAGCTCGTCCAACACAACCACCTCCTCCGACTGGAGCGAGGACGACCGCTACAGCTATTGACTTTCCCTTCCATGCGATTCATTCCCATCCTGATGATTGGCGGTTTGCTTCTCACAGGTTTGGGCTGCCGCAGCCGATCCGAACCGAAGCCCTCCAGCGTTTCAGCTGAGACGTCCATTGCCGATTGCATGTCAGATCTTGATCTGAACAAGCTCAACAAAGCACTCCAACGCTGCAACGAGATTGTGGAAGCGCATGGAGACAAACCAGCAGCGCTCGCCGATCGCTCGCTGTTGCTCACCTTGATGGGCAAGACCGACCAAGCCTGCGCAGATGTGACCCAAGCCATGGCGCTACTGCGCCAAAGCAAGCGATCCACGGATCCGATGGTGGTGCATGAACTGAATGTGCGTCATAAGTCCTGCAAACAACGGGACAGCATCGTGGGCAACGGCTGACGATCGAGCGTGACGCGACGCGGACCCAGCAGCAGTTCAATCCGTTCCGCTTTGCTAGACACCAAACCATCCACAAGCTGATCGGCAAGGCCAAGCTGAAGCCAATGGCTGATCAGGCCTCCTTCTTTACCAATGCGATGGCAACGATCTTCCGCCTGGTCGATGTCTCCAGGCGTCCAAGGTCGTTCCAGGAGCACCACATGCTGAGCGCGGTGGAGCGTAAACCCAAGCCCACCGGCAGCAAAGGTGGCCAGGAGTAAGTCGGTCTCCCCAGCTTGAAAGCGGTCGACAGCCAACTGCCGCTGCTCAGGTTTCTGCCGGCCTGTCAGCAAAACGCCTCCCAGGCGTTCGTGGAGCAGCAGCAACGGATCCACAAAGCTGCTGAACAAGACGATCGGCTTGTGCTGCTGCCGCAAACGCTGAATCAACTGTTGCGCAGCCGGCAACTTGAATTCGGCTGCAATTTGCCGCAAAGCTGTCAGGACCGCCAAGGATTCGGCATCAGACCGAACCAATCCCTCCGCCACCCGCTGGCGATAGTCATCGATGACCAGCCGCAGGCGGTAATCAAAACCCTTCAGCTCCTCAGCGTCGAGGTCGATCCCTTCAAACATCCTCTGTTTGGGGGGGAGGTCCAAAACCTGCTGCTTGCGACGATGCAAAACCAGCGGTCGGGTCAAACGTCGCAGCTCGTCCAATCGACTGGCGCCTGCGGTTTGCCAACGCTGCCTTCCGCCTTGCTCGCGGAAATGCCCCTGACAAAACAATTCCTCATAGAAGTGCTGATCCCGAGCAATGGGATGGTCCATCGCAGCGAGCAAGGGATACAGCTGATCAGGCCGGCCGTTCTTCATGGGTGTGCCCGTGAGCATCCAAATGGCTCGCAGGCGGGGATGCCGGGCAAGACGCAAAAAACCCTGGGTGCGTTGCGCCCGCAGAGTTTGGGCGTAATGGGCCTCATCGACGAGCAGCAAGGTGCCCGCCTCCGGGAGCTCAGACGGAAGTCGCGCCCAACTACAAAGCTCTGGCATGAGCTCAAGGGCCGCGGCCTCACGGCGCCAATGCGAATGCAACCCCACAGGGGCCACAACCAACAACCGCAGCGGCAAGGCGCGCAGCAAAGCTCTCGCCGCCAGCAACACGGTGAGGGTTTTACCGAGACCCATCTCATCGGCCAGCACCGCCCCGCGCCGCGCTAACAACCAGCGAGCACCAGAGCGCTGATGAGGCATGGGTAAGCGGCCGTCACGCAACCGTTGATCCAGATCAGCGTGCGCAATCAGCTCTCGATGAGGCGGCAGAGGGGGGAGCGGATGACGATGCCAATGCAACCAACGCATCAGCTCCTCATCCACCCGGAAGCGCCGTTCAAACCGTTGCAGCAGAGCCTCAGCTGCCGCAAGCGGAAATTCCCAACCCAGCCGAGAACCACGCCATACGCCCCGGGGACGAATTCTGCGCATCTCCGCATGGGTTACCGCATCGAAGGGGTAACGAGCCTGCACCAATCCAGACGGAGTCAATCCCAGCGTGCAAGCTGATGGTGATGAAGCCGTGATTCAGATTCAAGGATCCAGACGCTAATCCTCTCAACAGCTCTGAAGTGCCCTAGCCCACACAAGCCTCACTGGTCTATTCACTGATCGATCGATCAATCAAAAACTGCATGACCTTGAAAATGCAGCGTTCGACACGTTGACGAACCCTGCCCTCACGTCAGACTCGCAGTAGCTGAGGTATCGGGATGCACAGCCGGGATGCGGTTTTCCTAGAGGATCTCTGTCCCAAGCTGCGCAATCGACGCTGGCGTCAATCGATCCATCTCCACACCAGCAACCGCTGCATTTATTGCGGCAAACCTTCTGAGTCGATCGACCATGTGTTCCCCCTGAGCCGTGGGGGGATGAGCGTGACTGAAAACTGTGTTCCAGCTTGTCTGTCGTGCAACGGACAGAAATCTGACGCTGATGTTTTTGACTGGTACCGGCGTCAACGCTTTTATGATCCGCGTCGCGCCATGGCGATTCGTGCCTGGATTGATAGCGATCTGAGCCTCGCCATGAAATTGCTGCAATGGGCTCAGCCTGAACACGACCAACAACCGCGTTCCGAACGGCCAAAAGGCTCCCACCCCCATGGGGATGACGAACAGAACTGGGGGCTTCGTACAGCCTGATCACCACACCCGACAGGCCGCCTCCGAGTGATAGTGCTCACAGATCGAGGCGCTTTGCTCCGGCCGATCTGGAGCCAGAAAGAAGGCGCCAGTTACAAGAGCCGCCGCCAAAAGCGCTGAAGCCGTGCGAAGCCTTGGAGTGTCTTGGGCCTGGGCACGATCACGACGCGACAGCCGACCCTGAGGCAGCATGGAATCCCGTGAAGGGACCAGTGAAAAGGAAGAATCAGCCACGACGAAACTGCAATTAATACGTTTGTACTAATGCTGAACGCTCTTGTCAACCGTTGTGTTCCACTCCCGCCGGATGCCACGTTGTGCATCCTCGGCGCTGGATTCAGCGGGGGCCATCTCGCCCAGTTGTCCAAAGCGCTTGGATCAAGGGTGATCTGCACGCGCCGCCGCCCAGAATCCGGCAGCGATGATCTGGCCTTCGACAGCGCCAACGGAATCGTGCCAAGCCACGACGCGCTCGCCTCCGTCACCCATCTGATCAGCACCATCCCACCCAGCAAAGAGGGAACAGATCCCGTGCTGTCGTGCCTGGGAGAGCAGCTGCAGCAGCTGCCCCTGCAATGGGTGGGCTATTTCTCCACCACAGGCGTCTATGGGAATAGCCATGGCAACTGGGTGGATGAAACCCACGAGCCCCAACCCACTCAACGCCGCAGCCAAAAACGGTTGGAGTGTGAGCAGCTTTGGCGCAACAGCGGCCTGCCGGTCCAGATCCTGCGCCTACCAGGGATCTATGGGCCTGGCCGCTCCCCCCTAGCTGCCATCCGCGCAGGCAACCTGACCCCTGTGGATCAACCAGGGCAGATGTTCTGCCGAATCCATGTGGATGACTTAGCAGGAGCCTGCTGGCATCTCATGCATCGCGCCGCAGCAGGACAGCGACCAACGGTGGTGAACATCAGCGACGACAGACCCGCCTCCAGGCTCGAGCTTCAACGGTTTGCCGCTGAACTGTTGGGATGCACCCTCCCAGCAGCGATCCCCTTCAAAGAAGCCCAAGCCAGCATGAGCCCCATGGCACTCTCGTTCTGGGCAGACAACCGCAAAGTGAGCAATGCGCTCTTGCGAGACGAGCTGGGGTACACCTTTTTGCATCCCGATTTTTCATGCGGGCTCAAGGATTGTTTCGATGCGGAAGGCTTCAACGCGATGAATCCTGAACCCGAGGTGGAGCCTTAAGCATCGGCAATTCGTGCAACGGAATCGGCTTGTCTGAATCGGTTTCCGTGAGTCCCGCATCCTCAAACAACCGCTGCCATTGCACTTCAATCCAACCCTTCCGCAACGCCGTTCCCAACCCATAAAGCAATAACCCCAGGAGCAACCAGCGCAGCATGTCCTTCTCTCAACCCTCCCCTGACGCTACCGACCGCCTGGTGATTGCTCTCGGTGATCCTGCTGGAATCGGCATGGAGGTGACCTTGAAAGCCCTCGCCGACCCGCGACTGCCCGAGGAACTGAACCCCCTCATTGTGGGCTGCCGAAAAAGTTTGGAGCAAACGTACGCCAGGCTGAAAACCCAACAGTGCTCCCGACTGATCGATCCCAGCGATCTCGACATGGACGACCTTCCGATCCATGACGAGATCACCCCTGGGGCAGCGAGCCCTGAAAGCGGGGCAGCCAGTTTTCGCTGGCTGAGCCATGCCGTCTCGCGTGTAAAACAGGAGCAGAGAAGAGCTCTGGTCACAGCACCCATTGCGAAACATGCCTGGCATGCCGCAGGACATGACTATCCGGGCCAAACAGAACGCCTGGCAGAACTCGACAACGCACCGCAAGCTTCGATGCTGTTCACAGCCGTCTCACCCAGCCATGGCTGGCGGCTGAACACGCTTCTCGCCACAACGCATATTCCCCTGCAACAGGTTCCCGCTGCACTCACTCCCGAGCTCGTACTCCGCAAGCTGGACGTGCTGAGCGCGTTCTGCCTGAGGTTCAATCCCAACCCACGCCTGCTCGTCGCTGGCCTCAATCCCCACGCTGGAGAACAGGGCCGCCTTGGCAGCGAAGAAACAACCTGGCTGATCCCAGCACTCCACCAGTGGCAGCAGAACCATCCCCACATCCATCTGAGCGGACCGCTGCCTCCTGACACCTGCTGGCTGAGCGCAGCCATGGCCTGGCAGCGGGGAGGCCAACCTGAATCACCCGATGGGATCCTTGCGATGTATCACGACCAAGGCTTGATCCCCATGAAGCTGATGGCCTTCGATGAGGCCGTCAACACCACTCTGGGACTGTCGTTCTTGCGCACCTCGCCAGATCATGGGACCGGCTTCGACATCGCAGGACAAGGAGTGGCGAGATCGACGAGCATGATGGCAGCGATTCGGGCCGCCTGGGACCTCAGCCGGGTTTAACGCGCATCAACACCTGACCAAATTCCACAGGGGTGCCGTTCTCAACCAGGATTTCCACCACCTCACCAGCCAGCTCAGATTCGAGCTCGTTCATCAGCTTCATGGCCTCAAGGATGCAGATCGTTTGACCTACACCGATGCGAGTTCCGATCTCGACGAAAGAAGGTTCTCCTGGCGCCGGAGCTCGGTAGAAGGTGCCAACCATGGGCGCTGTCACCTCCAAGAGGTCTGAGCGAGATCCAGCCGCCGGCGGAGGGGTTCCTGCGGGTAACTCAACAGCAGGACTGTCCTGAGGAGGCGCAACCGGTGCAGACGCCACTGGCGCCAAGGGTGCAGCCACCGTTGTGACAGGAAGGTTGCGACGCACTTCCAAACGGAAGTCGTCTCCCTCGAGGCGGAATTCCTGAATGTCGCTCTCAACGAGAGCGGCAAGCAGGGTGTGAAGCTGATCGTGGTCGAGCTGCATGATTAACCGTTCTCCCGTCCCAGATAGGTGTCGTTGCGAGTATCAACCTTAATTTTTTCGCCGATCGATAAAAACAGGGGAACCATCACCTGAGCACCGGTTTCCAAGATGGCAGGTTTCGTCCCGCCGGTTGCCGTGTCTCCCTTCACACCGGGGTCGGTCTGAGCGATCTCCAACACAACCGAATTCGGCAATTCAACCTCTAAGGGCTTGTCATTCCAGGTGACGACATTCACCTCCATACCCTCCTTGAGATACTTACGACTCTCTCCGATCTGTTTGGCGGTTAGGCGCGTCTCTTCATAGGAGGACATGTCCATGAAGACGAAATCTTCGCCCTCCATGTAGGTGTGTTGAAGCTTCGACTTCTCGAGCACAGCCTGGGGAAGCATCTCTCCAGCCCGAAAAGTTTTCTCCACCACACTGCCGCTTTGGACAGCCTTGAGCTTGGTCCGTACAAACGCAGATCCCTTGCCTGGCTTGACGTGCAGAAACTCGACAACGCGCCAGACAGCTCCATCCAGCTCGATCGTGGTGCCGGTGCGAAAGTCGTTGCTGGAGATCATTCCCGCTGAACGGTTCAGTGGATCATACGGCTGTGCCAAAGTCCTGATAGCACCTGGGGTTCTCCTTGGCTCACCGCCGTCTGACCGCTCTGCTTCTTGCCTGGCTAGCCGCCTTTGGCCTCTGGCTTGCCAAACCGGTATGGGCAGACCTCCCTCAAGGCAATGCCGTACAGGATCCTGCGGCGATCCTGCGCGATTCGTTGCCGATGAATCAAGAGGATCTCCGCGAGCTTCAACATCGGCTGGAATCCACGAGTAACGATTTACGTGCAAAGCGCTGGAGTGCTTTGGGACGCACGGTGAGCCGCACCCAGAAACTGGTGGCCACCAGAGGCAACAGCATTCTTGAAGCCGTTCCTGCGGAGCAACGCAGTCAGGCTGAGTTGCTCCTCAATGAGGTGCGCGCTGACCTGGTCAAGCTTCAAGACGAAACAGATGCCAATGACAGAGATGGATTCATCCAGATCCGTCGTGACACTCTGAGCCGAGTCGGTGATCTCGAAGCCCTGCTGATCGACGATCGTCTTCCTGACATCCCCTCCGAATTCGATGCCCTGCCAAGGCTTGCTGGGCGGGCAACCGTGGTGATCGAAACCACCCAGGGAAACCTCACAGCCGTTGTGGACGGCTACAACGCCCCTCTCACAGCAGGCGCTTTTATCGATCTCAGCCTGAAGGGCTTCTATGACGGTCTCCCTTTCAACCGCGCTGAAGATTTCTACATCCTTCAGACCGGAGACCCGGAAGGTCCAGACATCGGCTACGTCGACCCAAAAACCAAAGAGGAACGCCACGTTCCCCTAGAGATTCGCGTTCCAGGCGAAACCGACACCCTCTACAACGAAACCTTCGAGGACGTTGGTCTGTTCAAAGCAGCAGCCGTGCTTCCTTTTTCCACCCTCGGGACTCTGGGCTGGGCCCATTCCGACCAAGCCCTTGATGATGGGTCGTCGCAATTCTTCCTGTTCCTCTACGAAGCAGAACTCACGCCTGCTGGCCTCAACCTCGTGGACGGGCGCAATGCCGCCTTTGGCTACGTGGTGGATGGCTTTGACGTTCTCGAAGAGCTGGGCGTTGACGATGAAATTAAACGCATCCAAGTGATCGAAGGCGCCGATCGACTGCAAGATCACGCCTGACGCTGCCGTGAGCATCACGCTGGCTGAACTCGGAGAAGCGGAGCTGCTGGACCGTCTGGCCCGCTTTGCTCCCCCCGGCCAGCTCAACGACGACACAGCCTTGCTTCCACCTGATTCCAGGGCTCTGCTCGTGAACACCGACGTCATGGTGGAAGGTGTTCATTTCAGCGATGCCACCACCGCCCCCGCCGATGTGGGTTGGCGTGCCGTTGTCGCCAACCTGTCTGATCTAGCGGCCAGCGGCTCCGAGCAGGTGGAGGGGATCACGGTGGGCTTGGTAGCCCCAGGAACCACATCCTGGAGGTGGGTCGAACAAGTGTATCAAGGCATCTCAGAAGCACTCGAGCACTTTGGTGGAACTCTGCTGGGAGGTGACTGCAGCACCGGAAACCAACGACTGCTCTCCATCAGTGCCTTTGCACGGGTCGGACCGTTGCGACTGCATCGAGCACAGGCCCAACCGGGTGATCTGCTGATGAGCAGCGGCCCCCATGGACTGAGCCGACTTGGCCTGGCACTCCTGCAAGACACACCGCTCCCCAGCGCACGCTCCCTTCCACTCACACTGAAAGAGCAAGCGATTCGATGCCACCAGCGCCCATGGCCAAGGTTTGATGCCCTTCAGACCCTGATGGCCTGCAAACCCGACCATCTTCCCTGGCGAGCCGGTGGGACCGATAGCAGCGATGGCCTGCTTGCTGCCGTGACCGGTCTCTGTCGAAGCAGTGACTGCGGCGCTGTTCTGCGCAGAGAGACTCTCCCACGCGCCGCTGCCTGGCCCTGTGACGGCCCATGGGATCGCTGGTGCCTCAGTGGAGGGGAAGATTTCGAACTCGTGCTCAGCCTGCCTCCTGCGTGGGCTGAATCCTGGACACAGCATCAGCCTGGAAGTCATTGCTTCGGAGCCATCACGGCCGACAAAGGCAAGATCCTCTGGGCCGACGATGGTGCGCTGCTCCAGCCATCAGGGTTCTCCCATTACGGCTGATCCAGCGCATAAAAAACCCTCCCCAAAGGGAGGGCTGGAGATGAAGGCGATCCTGAAGCTGAGGGTTACTTCCAACCTTTGGCAACAACCTCAGCCAAGTCGACGACGCGCTGGCTGTAGCCCCACTCGTTGTCGTACCAAGCAAGAATTTTCACAGCTTTGTCACCCATGGCGTAGGTGAGATCGGCATCAAAGATGGTTGATTCGTTCGTGCCGGCGTAATCGGTGGAAACGAGGGGCAAGTCGCTGTACTTGATGATTCCCTTCATGCCATTTTCCGAGGCACTCTTCATCACTGCTTTGACATCTTCAACCGATGGGCCTTTGGAGGTTCCGAAGGTGAGATCAACAGCGGACACGTTGGGAGTGGGAACGCGCATGGCGAAGCCGGTGAGCTTGCCCTTCACCTCGGGGTAAACCAGGGCGACAGCCTTGGCTGCGCCGGTTGTGGTTGGCACCATGTTGAGGGCAGCTGCACGGGCACGACGCAAGTCGCGGTGGCTGTTGTCCAGGATTCTCTGGTCACCGGTGTAGCTGTGAATGGTGGTCATCAAACCCCATTCCATGCCGAAGTTCTGATCCAGAACTTTGACGATGGGCGCCAGGCAGTTGGTGGTGCAACTGGCGTTGCTGAGGATGTCCCAATCTTCGTGGCGGTACTGATCGTCGTTGACTCCAACCACGAATGTGCCGACCCCAGCACCCTTACCAGGAGCGGTGAGAATCACCTTCTTGGCACCAGCCTGGATGTGCATGCTGGCCTTCTCATCGGTGTTGAACACACCGGTGGATTCGATCACCAGATCCACACCCCATTCCTTCCAGGGGCAATTGAGGGGGTTGCGATCGGCGAAGAATTTGATTTCCTTACCATTGATGAACATGGAGTCATCAGTAGTTTTGATGTCCACTGATGGATCCAGACGACCCAAAATCGAGTCGTAGGTGAGCAGGTGGGCGCTGGTCTTGGGATCAGACGTGGAGTTCATGCCCACAATTTCCAGACCAGTGTCAGCACCGCGACTGATCCAACCTCGCAGCACATTGCGACCAATTCGGCCGAATCCATTGATGGCAACGCGCAAGGTCATGGCAGAAATAAAGCGGTCTTACCGCGTAGGGGTTTTGGCCGCAGATCATACAGAATTTATTTGGAAAAACCACCTAATTGACCTGGCCGAAAAATTCAAGCGAATGAGCTTCGGGCAGTTGGCCACAAGGAAAACCTGGATTATCGTTTGTCTTCACGTTGACTCCCCTTGGCCGATTCGATCCAATCCCAGAAGCACATTCACTTCATTGGGATGGGCGGCATCGGTATGTCGGCCTTGGCCCTGATTCTTGCGGAACGAGGCCATTCCGTGAGCGGATCCGATCGCAAACTCACACCTGCCATGCAGGCGCTTGAGACGAAAGCACTCGCCCTTTTCGAAAGCCAGGTTTCCAACAATTTCACCCACCTCAGCGCGCGAGGCATTAATGCGCCCTTGGTGGTGGTCAGTACGGCCATTCCCAGCACCAATCCAGAACTGATCGAAGCGCGACGTTTGGATTTAACGATTTGGCATCGCTCCGACCTTCTGGCCTGGTTGATCGAACAACAACCTGCAATCGCTGTGGCCGGTAGCCATGGAAAAACCACCACAAGTAGCGTGGTGACCACGCTTCTTGCCACCGTTGGCGAAGATCCCACCGCCGTCATTGGTGGTGTTGTTCCCTGTTATGGCAGCAACGGTCACAGCGGAAACGGTCGTCTGCTGGTGGCTGAGGCAGACGAATCGGATGGATCCCTGGTGAAGTTCAAGGCCAGCCTCGGGATGATCACCAATCTCGAACTGGACCATACGGACCATTACCGCAATCTCGACGACCTGATCGAGACGATGAAAACTTTTGGCCGAAGCTGCAAACGCCTGCTGATCAATCAAGACGATCCGATTCTTCAAGAACACTTTCAAGCCGATGCCTGTTGGTCTGTTCACCACTGCGAAACAGCCGATTACGCCGCTTTGCCTGTGCAACTTGATGGGGATCGCACCATCGCCGACTACTACGAGCAAGGGCAACGGATGGGTCGAATCACCCTTCCCCTGCCTGGTCTGCACAACCTGAGCAACGTGGTGGCGGCCTTAGCGGCCTGCCGCATGGAAGGTGTTCCCTTGGAGCCCCTTCTGTCGGCTGTGACAGAACTGCGTTCACCAGGTCGCCGCTTTGATTTCCGTGGGGAGTGGCAAAACCGACAAGTGGTGGATGACTATGCCCATCACCCCAGCGAAGTTCAGGCCACTCTGACCATGGCCCAACTGATGGTGCAAAGCGGCCGAAGCCCACTACCTCGCACACCCCAACGCCTTCTCGCTGTTTTCCAACCGCACCGCTACAGCCGGACTCAAGAATTTCTCAACGCGTTTGCCCAGGCACTCTTGTCCGCTGACGCCCTCGTTCTTGCGCCGATTTATGGCGCCGGTGAACAACCGATCGAGGGCATCAATAGTGAGCTTCTGGCACGCTCCATTCGGCTGATGGATCCCCATCAACCCGTCTTTGTGGCCAACACGATGGAAGAGCTCACAGGACTGGTGATGCAGCACAGTCAGCCTGAAGACTTGATTTTGGCGATGGGCGCTGGTGATGTGAACAGTCTCTGGGACCGTCTGTCCCAGAAAGGAATTGGAGGAGAGGCGTCATGTTCACCGGCGATCGCAGCCTGAATGCCCTTCTCGAGTCTGGGGTTCTCCAACAGCAGGTGTCCCTCGCGAACTACACCACTTGGCGGGTGGGAGGTCCAGCGCAATGGTTGGCCGAGCCCAACGATGCTGAACAATGTCTCGCGCTTCTCCAGTGGGCCCAAACGGAAGGGCTCACCACCCGAGTGATTGGAGCCGGATCAAACCTGCTGATTGCTGACGCTGGTCTTCCAGGTCTCACTTTGTGCTTACGCCGCCTGCAAGGCAGCCAACTGGATGCCGAATCAGGGCAGGTGAAGGCTTTGGCGGGTGAACCGCTTCCCACGCTTGCCAGGCGCGCGGCCAGACTCGGCTTGCATGGGCTGGAATGGGCCGTTGGTATCCCTGGAACCGTGGGAGGGGCCGCGGCCATGAACGCAGGAGCTCAGGGCGGCTCCACAGCCGACTCGCTGACCTACGTGGAGGTGATCGATCGATCGCTAACGGACGCGGTGAAGACCACCACGATGCTCAGCAACGCCGAGCTCGCCTACGACTACCGACACAGCCTTCTTCAAGGCAGCGAACACTTAGTGATTGCGGCGCAGTTCCAATTAGAGCCAGGCCACGACGCCAAGGAGTTGATGAGAAAGACCAGTGGCAACCTCAGTCATCGCACCACCACCCAGCCGTACCAATGGCCAAGCTGCGGAAGTGTGTTCCGCAACCCAGAGCCCGAAAAAGCTGGTCAGCTCATCGAAGGCTTAGGGCTCAAGGGGAAACGCATCGGAGGCGCCGAGGTCTCACCGGTGCATGCCAATTTCATCGTCAACGTTGGTGATGCCACGGCCGATGACATCCGCACCTTGATCGACTTCGTGCAGAACGAAGTGGAGCGAATACACGGAATCACCTTGCATCCTGAAGTGAAACGCCTGGGCTTTCAAACGACCGATTAGCCTTCGCATCACTTCATTGGCGTCATGGCAGGGTTTGGACTTCCCAATTTCGGACAGCTCACCGAGGCCTTCCGAAAGGCTCAACAAATCCAGCAAGACGCGCAGAAACTGCAAGAAGAACTCGATGCCATGGAGATCGAGGGCAACAGTGAAGACGGTCGAGCCAGTATCTGGTTATCTGGCAATCAACAACCCTTGAGGGTGCGGCTGGATCCAACCCTGCTGAGCGAAGGACAGGAAGCCACAGAAGCCGCCACACTCGCGGCTTTGCAATCCGCCTATGAACGCTCCACCGGCACGATGAAAGAACGCATGGAAGAACTCACTGGCGGACTCAATCTCAACCTCCCCGGGATGGGCGGCTAAGACCTAGAAGTTCCTCTACGGCTCGCCTGTAGATCGGGTATCTCTCCCAATCGCGCGTGACTCCGCATCCAGGTTCTTCACGATGCAAACAATCCCGAAAACGGCAAGGATGATGCTCGAGTTGCGCGCGTAATTCCGGAAACAGCACCTCAAGATTTCTGGGGTCATCTGGCAACTCTGGCCGGTTGAAACCGGGAGTATCAGCAACGCGTGCATCAGCGCCCAAGCGATGCAACTCCACATGCCGCGTGGTGTGACGTCCCCGCTGTAACCGTCCGGAAACGGCGCCGATCCGCAGTTCGAGCTCAGGGATCAGGGCATTCAGCAAGGAGCTCTTGCCAACGCCTGAGGGCCCACAAAGCACAGAAAGAGGCGATCCAGCAAGACGTTCTTTCAACTTGGAGAGCCCAAGGCCGTTGCTCGTCGACACCAATAAAGGGGGATACCCCCAGGCATACAGGCGCATGCGCAGGGTCTCTAATGCCTCCGGCTCTAAGAGATCTGTTTTCGTGAGAACCAGCTGCACAACAAGTGACGTTCGCTCTGCTGTCAACAAAAAACGACTGGCCTGATCGGGATCAAACGCTGGTTGGTCCACGGCCAATGCCACGACCACCGTGGTGGCATTGGCGACAGGCGGGCGTGTCAGAAAACTGAAGCGAGGTTCCACATCAGCGACCACCGCACGGGCATGGCTCACATCAATGGCTTCTACCCTGACCCGATCTCCGACAAAAACAGCCTCGCCGCGATGACTCAAACGCGTGCGCCGCGTGCAAAGCAGTCGTGAGGGAATCAACTCGGAAACCTGATCTAGCTCCACCTCCAAGTAGTTGGCCTGGAGCGCCACAACCATGCCGGACTGAGCCGGCTGATCAACCACCACCACACACCACCTGAAGACGCACCCAATCCTTGGCTTGGTCGATCACCTCCACCTGATGACCATCCCGAGTGAGCCCCGGTATCACCATCTCCTCAGGCTCACCCCGATCGAGATCAACCTGAAAATGCTGCCCGGGGCCCATGGCCTCCAAGGCCAAACGACAACGAATGAAATTGATTGGACAGGGGGTGCCCCTTAGATCCAGATAATGATCGGAGGGGGCGTCACGCATCCGTCAGCGTTGCCCGAAGAGTCGGGCAAACAGACCGCTTTTATGGTGGTGGTGCTGCTCACCACGGGCTGAATGGTGTCCAGCCAGATCTTCAAGAAGACCGCGTTCCTCATCGTTGAGACGGGTCGGCAAGGTCACCGTGACAGAGATGCGCTGGTGACCACGGGCCACCGGATTGCCCAGCTTGGGAATGCCCTTGTTTTCAAGGGTTAACACGGAATTGGGCTGGGTACCGGCTGGAATCTCCAGCGATTCAGGTCCATCCACAGTTTCCACCTCAATGGTGTCGCCAAGGATCGCCTGCAGGTAACTCACCTTCACTTCCGAAAGGACGGTGAGCCCGTCGCGCCTCAAGCTCGGATGGGATTTAACCGTGAGGAACACATACAAATCGCCTGACGGACCACCACGCAGGCCGGCATTGCCCTCACCAGACACCCGCAATCGGGTGCCTGTATCGACACCAGCGGGAATGTTGATGCGCAATTTCTTACGGACTTGCGTGACCCCTTGACCACCACAGGAACTGCAGGGATCAGCAATCACCTGTCCCGTGCCATTACAACTGGGGCATTCAGCCACCTGCTCAAAATTCCCAAATGGCGTCCGCGTGGCGCGACGCACCTGCCCAACTCCGCCACAGGTGGTACAGGTGGTGGGACCACTGCCCGCTTTGGCACCGCTGCCACCACAGGTGGTGCAGGTCTCGAGGTGGGGGATGCGAATCTCCCTCTCTTGGCCGAACACAGCCTGAGCAAAATCAATCGTCAGGTCGTAGCGGAGGTCGTCCCCCTGTTGAGGCCCACGCCTGCGCTGACGACCGGCGCCACCTGCAGCACCACCAAACCCACTAAAGAAGGTTTCGAAGATATCCGCAAAACCACCCATATCGCCCATGTCGGGCATGCCACCGCCACCACCGAGCCCGGCCTCACCGAACTGGTCATATCTCCCGCGGGTTTGGGGATCACTCAGCACCTCGTAGGCGCGACCAATCTCCTTGAAGCGATCTTCCGCTCCAGCGTCCTTATTGATATCGGGGTGATATTGGCGAGCCATCCGCCTGTAAGCGCGCTTCAGGGTGTCGGCATCTGCATCCCTGCTAACGCCAAGGAGGTCGTAGTAATCGGCCATCAGCTCGTCATTCCGCTGCGCACACTAGGCATAAGTTTTGAATCATTCGCTCGTCTCGGCCGTCGAGGTGCCGTCATCTCCTTGGGCTGGTGCACTATCACCGCCCTCAGTTCCAAGGGCAGCTGGATCTGACTGCTGAGGTCCAGGTCCCATCGACACCTTGACCAGAGCGTGTCGCAAGACCTTGCCGCTGAGGTGATAACCACGCTGCAATTCTTCAACCACTACGTCTTCTGGATGTTCGTCACTGGGTTCGCGCAGCACCGCTTCATGAAGGCTGGGGTCGAACTCTTGACCAACCACCCGCATCGGGGCCACACCCAATTGCTTGAGAACGTCAACGAGTTGCTTGTAGAGACCCTGATAGCTGCGGTGCAGCGATTGCGCTTCTTCTCCTTGGGGATCAAGTTGCTGACGAGCGCGTTCGAAGTTATCAACCACAGGCAGAATTTCACTCAAGGTGCTGCAGGTGATCTGCAGCTTCAGATCGTCCTGATCCCGGCTCTGACGCTTGCGGAAATTGTCAAAGTCGGCCGCGATGCGCACGTACTGAGCATTCAGGGTTTCGTGTTCTTGGCGGAGGGTGCTGTGCTCGCGCTCCAGTTGCTCAAGCCGCGCTTCATTGGTCTGCTCAGAGGGAGCTCCCTCTGAAACAGCGTCGGGAGAAGCAGCGCCGGGGGTGTCCTCGACAGAGGGAGTGGGGTCCTGCTGGGCTTCGGGAACATCCGATGCCGATTCGTTAGCCGGGATGGAAGCGTCGCCGCTCATGCTGACCAGATGCGAAATCACGTCTAGACATGTTGAAGGGTCACACGGACCCACCACAAGCGCGGAAAGCCGAATCAGCATGAGCGCCGACTTCAACCGAATGCCCCTGCCGCCTGCTCTGCCGGCAAAGCTGATTTCAGAAGCAGAGCTCGCCGCTGGAGAAGCACTTCTGCAATCAGGGAAGGTTTTGGACCTGGAAACCTGGAAGCAACTTCAAGCGCTCCCCATTCATCTCAGCGTCGACAGCCTCATGGTGGCCATCGCAAGCAGCAGCAACCGAGAGAATCGTGAACAACTCAAGCAGATTTTAAGAAGCCATGGCTATATCTCCAAGCTCGTCCTTGCCAATGCAGCGGATCTAAAGCGGATTCTTGATCCACAATCAGTGGACTCAAATTCGAAGATCAATCAAGCATCAGTTAGCGAAACAGCTAAATCCTTTCTCGATGGATTTGATGTTGAAGGAATTTTGAATGCCGATCCAGATGAAGCAGAAATTCAAAGTAATTCAGCCTCATCACTTGACGTCGACCCATCAAGTACTGATCAGTCGCCGATTATCACTTTAGTTGATCGTATCTTAGCAAAGGCATTAGACATGAATGCCAGTGATATCCATGTAGAACCACAACATTCAGGATTACAAATAAGATTCAGGAAGGATGGAGTCCTGACAAACTTAACGCAACCACTACCCACTAAATTAATTCCAGCCATTACCTCTCGTTTCAAGATCATGGCCGATCTTGATATCGCTGAACGGAGGCAAGCACAGGATGGACGTATCCGTAGAAACTACAAAGAACGAACCGTTGACTTCCGAGTCAACAGTCTTCCCAGCCGCTACGGGGAAAAGATTTGCCTGCGCTTACTCGATAGCCAATCCACTCAATTAGGGCTGGATAAACTCATTTCCAATCCCAACACACTCGAGCTTGTGCGAACCCTTGGCTCCAAACCATTCGGGATGATTCTTGTGACCGGTCCAACAGGATCTGGTAAATCCACAACTCTCTATTCCTTGTTAGCGGAACGCAACGAACCTGGGATCAATATCTCCACCGTAGAAGATCCCATTGAATACACATTGCCTGGTATTACCCAATGTCAGGTGAATCGTGAGAAAGGCTTTGACTTCAGCACTGCTCTTCGCGCCTTCATGCGCCAGGACCCAGATGTGCTGTTAGTGGGTGAGACCCGTGATCAAGAAACAGCAAAAACTGCCATCGAAGCAGCTCTGACAGGACATCTGGTCTTAACCACCCTGCACTGCAACGATGCCCCGAGCGCCATCGCCCGCCTCGACGAAATGGGCGTTGAACCATTCATGGTGAGCGCATCCTTGCTTGGCATCGTCTCCCAACGCTTACTCAGGCGCGTCTGCAGCGATTGCCGTATCCCTTATCACCCCGATTCCCAAAAGCTGGGACGCTTTGGCCTGCTAACGAGCCATGAAGGCGATGTCACCTTTTTCAAAGCCAAACACCACGAAAGACAACAATCGGCATGCCCTCGATGCCAGGGCACGGGTTACAAGGGCCGTATCGGTGTGTACGAAGTGCTTCGCATGAATGAAGCGCTGGCGGCATCCGTCGCCAAAGGCGCTACCACTGATCTCGTCCGCCAGTTGGCACTCGAAGCAGGTATGAAAACCTTGCTCGGCTACAGCCTTGATCTCGTCCGCGAAGGTCACACCACCCTGGAAGAGGTGGACCGGATGGTGTTGACAGATGCAGGGCTGGAATCGGAACAACGAGCCAGGGCCCTTAGCACTATCACTTGCCGGGGATGTGGTGGCGGACTGCAAGAAGGTTGGCTGGAATGCCTGTATTGCCTGACACCGCGTCAGTAAGAGCTCCGAGCATGGAACCAATGATCGAAGACCTGATGGAACAACTGGTGAATGGAGGTGGAAGCGACCTCCACATCGCCAGCGGTCAACCGCCCTATGGCCGATTCAGCGGCGAACTGCGACCGATGCAGGAGGAAGCACTCAGTGAAGAAGGCTGCAACCGCCTGATCTTCTCCATGCTCAATAACAGCCAACGCAAAACGCTGGAACAAACGTGGGAGCTGGATTGCGCGTATGGATTGAAAGGGGTCGCCCGTTTTCGCGTGAATGTTTACCGGCAGAAAGGCAGCTACGCCGCCTGCTTGCGTGCTCTTGGAAGCAAAATCCCCGGCGTTGAATTGCTGAATCTGCCTCCCGTCGTGGTGGAAACCAGCAAACGTCCCCGTGGTCTTGTCCTGGTCACGGGTCCGACTGGCTCCGGCAAAACCACCACCCTCGCAGCGCTTCTCGATCACATCAATCACACGAGGGCTGAGCACATCCTCACCATCGAAGATCCGATCGAATTTGTGTACAACAGTGATCTGAGCTTGGTGCATCAACGCCAACTCAACGAGGACACGCGCAGTTTTGCCAATGCTCTGCGCGCTGCTCTACGAGAAGACCCAGACGTGATCTTGGTGGGTGAAATGCGTGATCTTGAAACGATTCAACTAGCGATCAGCGCTGCTGAAACCGGGCATTTGGTGTTTGGGACCCTGCACACCAGTTCCGCGGCGCAGACCGTGGATCGGATGGTGGATGTGTTTCCACCTGGCCAGCAAACTCAAATCCGCGTGCAGCTCTCAGGAAGCCTGACTGCTGTGTTCTCTCAGACACTCTGCAAACGCCAAAATCCTGCCCCTGGGCAGTTCGGTCGCGTGATGGCTCAAGAAATCATGATCAACACTCCAGCCATCGCCAATTTGATCCGTGAAGGCAAAACAGCTCAGCTGTATTCCCAAATACAAACTGGCGGCGAACGCGGCATGCAAACCCTTGAGAGAGCCCTTGCCGATTTAGTTCACAAGGGCGAGATCAGCCTTGATGAAGGACAAAGCAAAGCCAGCAAACCCGCGGAACTGGAACGCCTGATGAACACCTGAATCGGTCGGTTAGCCCATGGTCTCTTTCACCGCCACTTACACCACAGCCACAGGCCAACCGCGAACGGTCACGGTCAAAGCCAACGATGCTGTTTCGGCCCGCCGTCTGCTGCGGAGGCGCGGCATTAAAGCGGAAGAACTTCGCCAAGACACAGACAAAGGAAAAGACAAAGCCAAGGGCGAGTCCAAAACCGCAGGAGGGAGCTCGTCAGCCGGTTGGCTGTCGATGGATCTAGGCGAAGCGTTCCAGAAACCACCAGGGGTGAAAGAGAAAGCCATTTGGGCCAGCAAGCTGGCCGCGCTCGTGGATGCAGGGGTCCCAATTGTGCGCAGCCTCGATCTCATGGCCACGCAGCAAAAATTGCCGATGTTTAAAAAAGCTCTCACCAGCGTGGGACTCGAGGTGAATCAGGGCACGGCGATGGCAGCAGCGATGCGCCAATGGCCCAAGGTCTTTGACCAACTCACCATCGCCATGGTGGAGGCTGGCGAAGCGGGCGGTGTTTTGGATGAATCCCTCAAACGCCTCGCCAAGTTGCTGGAAGACAATGCCAGACTCCAAAACCAAATCAAAGGGGCGTTGGGTTACCCCGTAGCCGTGCTGGTGATCGCCATTTTGGTGTTTTTAGGAATGACGATCTTTTTGATTCCCACTTTCGCCGGAATCTTTGAAGACCTCGGAGCCGAATTACCGTTATTTACGCAATTAATGGTGGATTTAAGCGCCTTACTCCGCTCCTCCGCCTCACTCGTATTCGCTGGCGTTCTTATGCTGGGCGTATGGATGATCGCCCGTTATTACAACACCCATAAAGGCCGCAGAGTGCTCGACAAACTAATGCTCAAGCTACCGTTATTTGGTGATCTCATCATGAAAACAGCCACCGCTCAGTTTTGCAGAATCTTCAGCTCACTGACCCGTGCTGGTGTTCCAATCCTGATGTCAATGGAGATCTCTAGTGAAACCGCTGGCAACTCGATCGTCTCTGACGCCATCCTTGATTCACGCACCCTGGTGCAAGAAGGTGTGTTGCTGAGCACAGCTTTGACCCGCCAAAAGGTCTTGCCAGACATGGCGCTGAGCATGCTCTCCATTGGTGAGGAAACGGGTGAAATGGACCGAATGCTGAGCAAAGTGGCTGACTTTTATGAAGACGAAGTGTCAGCAACCGTGAAGGCACTCACATCGATGTTGGAGCCAGCAATGATTGTCGTTGTTGGAGGAATCGTGGGGTCGATCCTGCTGGCGATGTACTTACCGATGTTTACGGTGTTTGATCAGATTCAGTAGAACATCACAACGATGCCTAAACAGTGACCCGCATCAACAAACAAAAACACAAAAATACGTTTTACACCATTTCCCGAAACTGACCTCGAAAGCCTCTCAGACAATTCTCAGATAGAATGAAAAACTCATGATAGTCTCAAGAGTCTTAAGAGTTTCTTCATGAGCGACACACAGGCGCCTCAACTTCTTGGCGTCACGCTCGACACCACAACACTTGACCCCTCAGCACCTGGCGGTGCTTTCCTCTCTGGAGCCATAACATTCTCTGACGACATTTCTGGTCTTAGAGAAATCAGTATTAGATACACTGAAGTAAACAGCGGCCAAAGCTATAGCCTTTCTGTAGGCTTAACTGATTCTGGAGGAGATGCTCTTTCCAATGGTAATGCTCTGAATGGCACCATCAGAGGTAGCAGACAACTCGATCGTTTTGCAGCCAGCGGTGATTACATTATTAGCAGTATTTCTATCAAAGACCAAGCCGGAAATCGAGAGAATTTCTCCAGCTTTGATGACAACTGGGACACTCAACTTGATGCACTCAATATCGCGGAAGCGGCCCGTTCATTCACTGTTGTAAACAGCGGCGCAGAACCTCAAACCGGAGAAGACATCTCAGCACCGACGATCACCGGACTGAACCTCAGCGCTACCACGATTGATCCCTCTCAGCCAGGAGGAGCCTTCCTCACAGCAGATGTGAGCTTCACGGATGATGCTTCAGGCATCGACGGTTTCTTTCTAACTTTTGAGTCTGTTGATACCAATCAACAAATTGGATTTTCTCTTTTTCCAGACTTCTCTGGTGAATTACTGAATGGAAACCTTCTAGAAGGGTCTATAGGAAACAGCACATTCATTGATCCCTTTACACCCAGCGGAGACTATGTCCTCAGCTTTATATCAGGATCAGATAAGGCCGGTAACGGATTTAACAAATCCAAAGACGATTCAGATTGGCAACAATTTCTCTCCGATTCCAACATTCAGAAAACTTCCTTTGAAATTATTAACCCCCAATCAGACATCTCAGCACCGACGATCACCGGACTAAACCTAAGTGCTACCACGATTGATCCCTCTTAACCAGGAGGAGCTTTCCTCACAGCAGATGTGAGCTTCACGGATGATGCTTCAGGCATCGACGGTTTCTTTCTAACTTTTGAGTCTGTTGATACCAATCAACAAATTGGATTTTCTCTTTTTCCAGACTTCTCTGGTGAAT
>Ga0208543_1000162_pt1 | contig 23525 bp, 6 predicted proteins | sample DEB08_DNA_14_FD_185497 | JGI IMG/M metagenome (GOLD analysis project Ga0208543, IMG submission 185497) | Aqueous microbial communities from the Delaware River and Bay under freshwater to marine salinity gradient to study organic matter... | ecosystem: Environmental > Aquatic > Marine > Coastal ...
ATCTTCTAATGCTGTTATTGGACTTGTTTCATCTGGCCTAGGATCATCTTGTACACTGATAACTCCAGTATCATCAGTTCTATCATCTTCTAATGCTGTTATTAGACTTGTTTCATCTGAGGTAATGTCTGTGTTTGGTTCTACACTGTCGGTGAAATCGAAACTCTCATCTTCCTGAGATAAAACATTTTCAGTATCTGGAGTTAACTCATCTTCTGGAATTAATTGTGGTGTAGTTGTATCTACATTAGAATCTTCTTGTAATTTAAATTCTATGCTTTGGTCTTGACTTGGGTCGACTGATGTTTCTATGAAATCAGACTCATCATTAGGAATCTCTGATTGAGTTGTTGGTTTTGTTTCTAAATCAACACTATCATTTTCAGAAGCAATAGAAGTAGTTGATAAATCAACTTCATCTTCATCAGAACCCACAATTGGTGTTGTTCCATCCTCAGATTCTTCATCTGATGCAATCAAATTTATAGAATCATCAATCCCATCTTCTTGTGATAATGTTGAAGGATCTGTTTCATCCACCTCCTGTTCTTGACCATCAAGACCAACATCTGAAGAATCTGCGATAGCATTGACGCCAATAAATTCTTCTGCATCTTGATTTATATCAATTTCGGTTGTTGATAAGACTATTTGTTGTTCATCATTGCTCTCATCAATAGCGGAAGGTATAATAAGTGCCTGATCTTCAGAATCATCAATAGCGGAAGGTATAATAAGTGCCTGATCTTCAGAATCATCAATAGCGGAAGGTATAATAAGTGCCTGATCTTCAGAATCATCAATAGAAGATGGGATAGGGGCTACAAAATCTTCTGTTTCATCAGCTGTAGTTCCAGAATCTAATTGTTGGTCCAAACTCTCATCAACGCCAGAAAATGTATCTAAACTATCATCTATAACATCATCTATATTGCCTGCTATAGCCGGAGCTTCATCTTGACTGGTATCTTCAACCAAACCACTTAGTTCCGCAACCTCTTCTGGCGTTTCAGCGCCTGCTAAAGACTCTATTTGAGTATCTTCAACTTCACTTCGTTCTACTATAACATCTCCAGAAAGTTCCGATACATCTTCAGATGGTATAATTGATTCTATTTCACTAACATCTATTGTATTTGCACCACCAACTAATTGTTGTGCAGCTTCTTCTTCATCTTCGGATGCAATCGATGATGGTATTGTCGAATCAATTGTGTCTCCTGTTCCAGAAATTATTTGTTGTGTTTCAGATTCTTCATCTTCCGACGAAACTGGAGATGTTGTTGTTGAATCTAAAGAATCAGTTTCACCAGAAACAGCTTCTTGTGTTTCAGATTCTTCATCCTCCGACGAGACTGAAGATGGACTAGATAAATCAATACTTACATCAGCATCGGAAAGTAAAGTATCAGCTGCATCAAGAGTTTCATCTGACCCAGAAACCGTCTGCTGAGTTTCTGAAGTTTCATCTTCAGATACAACGGACAATGGAACCACAGAATCAAGAACTTCATCTGACCCAGAAACAGCCTGTTGTGTTTCAGATTCTTCATCTTCTGTTGCAATAGATGATGGAACAGTAGAATCTAAAGAATCATCAGAACCAGAAATAACTTGTTGTGCAGCTTCTTCTTCATCTTCTGCTGCAATCGCTATTTGAATTGAAGAATCAAGAGTTTCATCTGTTCCAGAAACCGTCTGCTGAGTTTCAGATTCTTCATCTTCTGTTGCAATAGATGATGGAACAGTAGAATCTAAAGAATCATCAGAACCAGAAATAAGTTCTGTCGCACCAGTGATTTTTTCTTGTGTTTCGACGATATCCGAATCGGAACCAAAATCTAATTCTCTTAAAGTTTCAGTTTCATCTGGTGTCGAAAATTCTAATTCTCTTGCCTCATCAATTTCGTCTGTTGATGTAGTTTCTATCTCTTTTACTTCATCAACCTCATCTTCAGTAAATTTTTCAAATTCATAAGAATCTTCTTCCTCTGAAGTCTCAGTTTCTGGAATTATTGTTTCTGCAACCCCTGATACTGGAATAAAATCCTCAGTCTGGTCAGGATTAGTTACACTTTCTGTAGAAGAATCTTCTACTTCATCTTTTGTAGAAAGTGCTTGTGTAGAAGTATCTAATGACGTATCTGTGCTTACAACAGAACTTACTGAAGAATCATCAGTATCATCAGCCCCAGAAACAAGTTCTGTCGCACCAGTGATTTTTTCTTGTGCTTCTACTGTTTCAGCTTCGTTTGAACTTTCTCTTGGTTCTATAAATGTTGTGGTTTCTTCTATAGAAGCTTGAGGAAAATTAGTTTCTATAAAAGTCTCAATTTCATTCAGTATGTTTGGATCTGTAAATTCAACAGAATCTATTATTTCATTGATAGATGTGTTTAATAAAGAATCGACTACGTTATCTGTAAATGTTTCCTGAAGAGAAACGGAAATTATTTCATCTATTTCTCCTAAATCCAGTTGACGCAGAGAAGTGATCTCGGTAGTAGAATCTAATTCATTTTGAAGAAACTGTTGTAATTCTTCAAAACTATTGAATTCTGGTACTGATAAATTTTCTTTCTCTAAAATATCTGCTAAATTTTGAGATATAAAATCTATCGTAATCTGTTCAGAAAAATTTTCTAAATTATTCAGAAAAATATTTTCTAGTTCACTTAGTATTTCAGATTGTTTCGTTTCTGTGAGTTCTTGAAGCTCGTTTTTAATTTGTTCTAGTAAATTGGCCTGCTCAAGAACTTCATCAGCTTCAATATTAGTAAATGAAACATCCTCTACTTCTTCTAAAGTAGAAGTTTCTGTGAATGAAGCGTCCTCTACTTCCTCTAGAGTAGAAGTTTCTGTGAATGAAGCGTCCTCTACTTCCTCTAGAGTAGAAGTTTCTGTGAATGAAGCGTCCTCTACTTCCTCTAGAGTAGAAGTTTCTGTGAATGAAGTAGATTCAGTTTCTTCTAGTGTAGAAGTTTCTGCGATTGAAGTAGATTCAGTTTCCTCTAATGTAGAAGTTTCCGTGAATGAAACAAAATCTGTCTCTTCTGCCCTGTCTGTTTCAGAAGTTGTTATTGTTTCCGTTTCTTCTAATGTAGAAGTCTCCTGAGAAGAGATCTCTTCAATATCTTCAAATGTAGATGTCTGTGTTGTCTCAATAGTGTCTGTAACATTATTAATCTCCGCATCTTTTGCGGATATAATCTCTGTAATCTCCGCACTTGCAGTTTCTAAAGAAGTAATGGTTTCTGAATCTTCAATTAGAGTAGTTTCTAATAAAGAATCGCTATCAGATGTTTCCAACAAAGAAGCATCTGTAGTAGAAATTGTTTCTAAAACTTCTGATTTTTCAGTTTCAGAAGTTTGTAAAGTTTCTTCATCTTCAATAGATTCTTGAGATTTTTCTTCTACTGTTTCTTCTGTAGGAGTATATTCTAAAGTTTTCAGTTCTGTATCTTGAAGATATGCTAAAATAAAATCTCTTAGAGTAATAGTTTCTATGTCAGCAATAAATTCAAGATTGATGCCTTCTAACTTTGCAATCTCAGTAATAATATCAATATCTGCAAAATCTGGCTCGAGTAAAGTACTACCAACTCTTTCTTGTACATATTTTTCAATAGTATCTTTTACGATTAGAGCATCACGCTCTGCTGTTTGAGTTTGTTTTGCAATATTCTGAAATAAATTTTCTGTTGCACCAGAAATTAAATTTACATTTTTATCTTCTTTTTCTAAGTCATCGTTATTAGAAATTGTTTCAGTTTTTTCTACATCATAATTTGCGGTTACTGGATCATTTAATTCTACATTAAATTCTAATGTTGTAGAATCAGCAGTGAACGTATAGTTGTTCACTGTATTTAATACAGGACTTGTAACTGAAAGCCTAACGGTATCTCCATTATCTACTGTGGTAGATGTTCCGACACTATTACCATTTTTTATAATATCGCCGGATGAAAAATTTATAGTTATAGCAGAAGATAATCCTGACACAAAAACTTGATTTGTTTTTGTTGTAATATCCCAATTTGTTGTGGACGCATTGTAAACATATGTTATGTTTCCCTCGGAGATCTCTTGACCATCCGTAGGAGTGCCAGGATTGGAAGGCGAACCTATTCCAATCTTAACTTTTACTATATCTCTAAATAAAAATATATTTACGACTGACATTTTTCTCTGCAACAAAAAAGGGGAAGCTAAGTGCCTCCCCTTATTTATCTAAAACTACGATACCTTGATATTATGCAAATGTATTTTCGTTTTCTGCTCTAATATCTCTTGGAGTATAGTCACTATATTGTGGTCTGATTGGGCCACCTCTGGTCAAGAGGAAGATTCTCATACCATTACCAAATGGTTTTGTACTCATCATACCAACATATGTTCTGTGGTTGGAATTTGATATAGTATCAAAAGCACTTGCTCCATCTCTGAATGATGGAGTTCCATCATTTGTAGCCAAAGTTGAAGAATGTGTCCCTTGGTGAGTGTTGTGCCAATCATAAGGCTGACGGAAATTTAACTTGTCTCCATTACTTCCCGTATTTTCAGTACCAGTAGCATAACCATCTGTAAGAGTGGATGTTTGTGCTGCGTCCAAGTCATACTTAGTTGCAGCGGTTTTGATAATACCACCTTGAGTTGAACTGTCTGCACCCGCGACACAAATCAAGTCCATTTCAGCATCACTATAGATAAATCTTTGTGATGCAAGAGGAGTTGGGAAGTTAAAAATAACTGTCTTGTCTTGTGTAATTGACAATTGCTCTACGGGGTTAATACATGCAGGGCTATCAATTTGTGGAATAACAGCAGATACATGATAATCCCAAGGTTTGAATACATCCGACTCTCTAACACAGAATCTGTAGATACCTTTAGCAACTTTATGAATATCATTCCAGATATTTGGAATATCTCTATCTTCTGGAACTTTAATCAAATATGTTGACTTACCTGTATCTCTTTCTTCAACATCATTATAGTTTTCGTATGAAAGTTTTACAACTGTACCATTTTCAATTGGTTGGTTGAATGTCCATGTATCATCTGTAAGAGAATATGCATACATTGGTTTTTCAACACCAAAATACTCCAAACTCTTATTAGTTGTTCCAAATTCTACATTTCCAGCAGAGTTAATTGTATAGTTTTGTCCAAGAACAGCTGCATCAGCTTCAGAACCATCTACAAAGATTTTCAATCTGTTTACTTCAAATAATGGATTTGAAGAAGTGCCGCTTCTACCAAAGAAGTTTGTGTATTGATTATTAAATCCAGCACCTTCCCAAGCATATTCGTAGATGATCTTGTCATTTTCTGGGAATGTATCTTGAATTGCATCAACTCTGAATGCTTCAATTGTTCCGCCTGCTGCGATAAAGGTTGCATCGACAGTATTTGCAATTTCCTTCGAAGTGACCATGTCGCCGACTGTCATATCAATAGTACCAGAACCTGGCGCAGTGATAATGATTTCTCTAGAACCCGATACGGCGATGTGTCCTTTTTCTGTTGCAGAGGCCTCAGCATCTCCAAGATAGTCAAATGTGAAACCAGATGTTGCTCCACCCAATGTAGCATTTGGAACTGGAACAATTTCAGAATCAGATGCAAGTGCAAAACTACCACCAGTGATATTTGCGTCAGTAGTTGCAACTCCAGATGATGTCATTGCCGGTGTGTTCACTCCCGGCGAATAAGTAGCAGTCATTGGTGTCACATGTAAAACTCTTACTCTTCTCTGATCTACGAGACTTTTCGCAATACCAGATTTTGGTGTAAATAGAGCCACACTTGATACAACTGGAAGTTCTCTGGCATCTCCACTTGGATTTGTTCTAGATGCAATTTCTGTTTTATCAAGAATTACAAAGTCTGTAATTGCATTTAAAATTGTATCCGCACCAGCAGAACTTCTATGTCTGATTCTAGAAGGTCTGAGTCCTAATCTTGCTGGTCCCATCATCTGATTTCTAGCAGCATTGAAGTTATCAAGTCCACCAATGGTAAATCCGCCAGCCTTATCAGTTATTGTTGTAGAGTCTCCTATAGCTGCTGTTGTTTGTGCAACATCTTCATCCACAGCCGCAGAGAATCTATTATTCTGTTCCAATGCGGTGATAAATTGTCCCATTGGAACAAATGCTGTTCCATAACTTTTACCAAAATTCAATGCAAAATTTGTTCTATTTGCAATAGTTGGAACACTACCAAACGCAGCAATTGGTGATGCAGAGCTGAAATTTCCATATGTTGTAGAACTAAACGCAGGCATTGTAATTACATCATTAATAATTGTATAACCTGTCGCAGAATCCGTTCCCAAAGAAGCTTTATCTGAGAAAGGAATACCTTCATATGGCCCAACTCCTACAACACCACCAGCAGCAAGAGTTGAAGTGAGATATTTTGGTCCTCCAGAATATGGAGAAGATCTGACTTCAACTGGGCTAGAGTCAGTAATAATTGAAACATCTACAGGCAAACCTGGCTTGAGTTGTCTACCATTGATGTCAAAAATCTGAAGTTCGTCAAGAGACTTTGAAGTAATAGTAGTCTGACCAGTTGTTGTATTCAAATCTTCATCAACTTCTGCAAAGAAACCTACATTATAGTTTGATGTTTCTTCTGGTCTTGTAGATGGAGAATATAAACAATGTACTGGAGATTTTCCATCTTCAAATTCGATTCTTCCAGAAACATTGTTAACATGTCTTTGAACAACAAACCATGCATAGTCATCATCTTGATCTACTGATGCTTGGTCAAATAAGAACAGGCCTGTGCCATGGTCAGTACAAGTTAAACGATATGCAAGAGGATAGCCACTTTCAACATCATCTGTAGTTTTACCTTGTCTACGGAACCATCCAGATTTTGCTTTGTTTGTATCATTAGAGAAGTTATAATAAATTTCACTCAATTCTCCTGGCTGCCTGAATACCGCCTGTTTGATACCGTCACGACCCTGTCCTTTTGTCAAATCTCCGTTATCTTTGATTTGAAGAGAAGTCGCTACATTTACATAAAGATATTCATCTCTCTGGTCATAGAAGAAACGCATTCTCCATTTTTGAGGTTTACGGGCATCTTTTACTGGTTGTGTCAAAGACACAGTAGAAGGAATAGCAGATGTTGCTGAGTTGATATCTGCCTTTGAAGAAAGTAGGTCGGTTGCTTTTTCAGATTCAACCACAAACAAGTCACCAATTCTATTGATACATGTTTTCACATCTCTATGGTTTTGTTGTCCATCTACCGAGATTGGAATTGGTGTGGTTGAATCGGAGTTGAGGTATGGATAAATGATATTATATGGCTGAGATTCAAATTCAGACGTTGGAATAGCAAGTCTCCACTCTCCTACCGAATATGTGGTTTTTGTTACGTTTGAGAATAAGTTCACTTCTCTAGTATCAGGATGTGCAACATTATCCATAGTTACTGTAGCTACACCAGATGCATCAACGGACATAATTTTTGCAGTTCCTGAACCATTAGGCTCAATAATTCTCTTACCAACATCGCCTGCTTGGAAACCTTGGTCTGCTGTAAGTGCTGCGCCCGAAACTGCGTCTGTTAGTGTTGCAGTATAGGCAGTAGTCCCATAAACAGGAGCAGAATCCCAAGTCAAGACAGCATTTCTTTGATGAACTGTAGAAAATGATGAACTATAATAGTTTCCATATGGATGCAAACACAAGTCAGTTGCAAGTGTTCTGAGAACACCATTAACGGCCTTAGAATCTTTAGTAGTATCTACAAAATACTCTAATACAACTGTATCTCCAACGGAAAATGTTTCACTTCTCCAAGTAACTGTACCATAATCTAACAAGAATTGAGCAGAATCAACTACAGAACCTACAGTAACCACAAGGTCTGTAGCTCCATTGTTTCCTAATTGTGATGTTGGAATTGTAATTGTGTTACCCTTTAGATAATCTTGTCCAAAAGTAAGAGGCACCACTTTTACTACTCTTCCACTATCGTCAACAAAAACTTGAAAAGTCCCACCAGTACCAGATGTTAGATTTGGAGCATTATTCTCATCGACACCGACTGCAACAGAAGAGCCAGTTGCATAATAGACGCCAGGACGATGGCCTGTATCTCCACTTGTAATATCAAGTCCAGTGATAGCCCCAATTCCATCGAAGAAAGAAACATAGAATTGACCAACAGCAGGAGATTCATCAATTTCTGCTGTTACTATTTCGCCATTAACTTCATCATAATTCAATCCTGTAATTTGAATATCTACGGAAACAATTCTACCTTCGCCATCTGATTGTGCAGTGGCTATCGCTTGAGTCAGAGATCCAGAACCTGGCTCTCCGCCTCTGATGATAACATTAAATGTTGTACTTGGTGCATATCCAAAACCGCCAGATAAAACATTGATAGAAGTAATACCACCGTTTGCATTAAAGGTGATACCACCCAAAGCTGCTTTCTGAGTTCCATTTCTATATGTTTGTGTGAGTGGCGTTGTAACTGTAGTAACAGTTCCACCAATAAATTGTCTTTTTTCAGATGATAGTGAATATGGACGAATTCTGTCAAACTCTCCTTGCGCTGGTCTATCGAGTCTAGTAAAAGTTTGATTAAAACTATTCAAAAACTGAAACTTCTGACGATGTTTCTGTTGTTGCATAGACACCATCTCATTTCTTTGAATCGAAAAACCACCTGATAAAAATTCGGTTGCTAGTGACGTAGCCATTTATGCTCTCCTTTAAAATGTATTTTCTTTATATTTATAAAAAAAAACTTTCTTATTATTATGTTCCAACAACTGAGCCTGGAGCCTTGCCAGGAGATACATCGCTGTATCTAATACTAGACCCTGTCACTTGCATGAAAATTCTCATTCCATTTCCATTAGGAAGTGTAGAAACCATGCCTTCATACTTTCTCGCATTCTTTCTCCAAATATATTTTTCTCCATCTGGTCCAGAATGTCCGGCATATCTTGTTTGTTCATCTCCAGTTATACCAGTTGGTATATAATTTCCACCAGAAAATGTTCCATTCAATCCATCCGAATCTCCATATTTATTTATTTCAACATGTCCTGCTTGAGTTGAAAAATCAGCAGAAGATACACAAATAATATCAAGTTCACTCTGTGGATAGTAAAATCTTTGTGATGTAATTTGTGTTGGGAATGAGAATACAAAGTTTCTATCTTGTGTAATAGATAATTGTTCTTGTGGATTGATGATCGCATGGGAATCAATTTCGTGCATAGTTGCCGAAACATGATAATCCCAAGGCTTGACTACATCCTGTTCACGAACAACAAACCTGTTAATTGTTTTTATATTATTCATGTTTGTTTCTGGGAAATTCCTATCTTCTGGAATATCAATTACATAACTATTCTGTGATGGATTAGAAGTTGTATAGTTAATCATTGAAATACTGAAATTAGATGCCGCCCTTGGAGGGAATTTGAATATCAAAGACTTATTCCAATAATCATACATATATCTATTTCTCTGTGGTGTTACTGATGTATTATCTGTCCAAACAATATCGCCAGGCAACAAACTATTAAGTTTTGATTGGTTTGTAGATACTGTTAACATTCCAGAGGTAATCACAAAAGATGCTGTGTTTTTATCTGCAAACATTCTGCGATTTGTTATAAAATTGATTACACTACTGTCAACAGTTCCATCTGTCGTTTCTCCTAAGAAGTTAGGAACAGTTGTATTTTCAGCAGGTAGTTTAAAATTCGCACCAAGAGTATCGACCCCAGCAGCCTCTAACATTTGTAAAAATCTACCAGCAGTAGAAGGATCTCCATGTGCAACCCACTCGTCGTATGTAAGAACATATGCCTCAGCATCTCTCTCAACTTCAACATCGTCCAGTGCAACAACCATAGACTCAAATACTTTTGAAACATTTGAAGGTTGTACTGTATATAAAATATCAATCAGAGCAGCATCGCCTTCTTTATAGTCAGCAAGACTGATATTTTCAGGAACTGGTGGAACTCCAGTGCCGGAAGCAGAAGCTTCTTTGAATGTAGACATTCTTTGTAATGTTTGCTCAGGGAAGATTAGATTCCCAGACGCAGACGGAGCCATGTCTAATGTATTTACCCATGTAGCAGCTGCTGGAGTGTTGGAATCAAAGTTTGCACCATCGGCTCTTGCAGTTATGAGAGTAATAGGATCGGTTGGATTCACTGGCGAGCTTCTAACAGAAGCAACTGGAGATTTAGAACCATTCATTACAACAGAAACATCTCTTCTTCTAGGAAGTTGGTTATAACCAGTAATAGACAAATCAGTGACATTTACATTTTGATTTTTTACAACTAATTCAGTGGAATTACTTGGAAGTGCAATCAAATTGATTGTATCTTCTCCTGTATACGGAGCATTCAGCCCATAGGTAGCGTAACCAGTTGTCCCGTTTGGAGAAGATGCGGCAATATTTCCAATTGTAAAGTCTCCACCACCAGCAATATTTCCAGATGCACTAATACCAATTTTACAAACAACTGGAGTACCAACAAGTGTTGGTGGAGCTAATGGATCCATTGTAGCTTTCTTGTCAGTTGACATTGAAATTACTAATTCTTTTGTTACTTCATTATAAGAAATAATTCGTCCACCTGCCGGATCCGCTGCTTGAGTATTTGCTGTAATTGATGCAGCAGTTACATCTGAAATATCTAAAATGATATAACGGCCGGACATTAGAGCTCCAGAATCTTCCATCAGTTTTAAATTCGGAGTGGCGGAATCGACCTGAAGAGTATATGTAGTTTGTGCCCATAAAGTAGTAGAATCTGTAAATCCAGCACCTGTAATACTTCTATACAGGTCAGATTTAAGGTCAGTTTGACTTGCATTTTGTCCTGTAGCTGCTCCAGTAGCATATCCTACACTATTGAAATCGACAGCATTCACATATCCATTAAAGATTGAATTATTTCTATCAATAAAAATTGTTGGTGCTTCTGATTTAAAAATCGTGCCCAACGAATTAGCAATTGACGGTGGCCGTGATAAATCTTCTAAATCGTCCGTGGCATAATATACATTTTGTCCGGCAACATCATTTGTAGGTTTAAATGGAGAATATACACAATGTACAGGAGATTTGTCAGTATATTCTGGTTGTCCTGTTGTTTGATCCACATGTCTTTGTACAACAAACCATGCGTAATCATCATCTTGATCTACTGATGCTTGATCAAACAAAAATAATCCCATTCCATGATTCGTACATGTCAAACGATATGACATTGGATATGAAAGTGACATCTCATCCACAATCTTTGTTCTTTTGAACCATTGTTGTTTTGCTGTATTAATTTGAAGATTAGCACCTTTACCGATTGCTGGTTCTTTGTATACATCACAAAGTTCTCCTGGCTCTCTGAATACTGGAGATTTAATACCATCTCTGCCCTGTGGTTGTGAAATTGACATGTCATCTTTCAATTGATATTCTGTCGCCACATTAACTTTTAGAGAAAACTCAGATTCAATCCACTCAAATCTCAGTCTCCATTTTTGCGGTTTTCTAGCAGTAGAAGGAGCATAACTATTGACAAAATTTAAATCAGATGCGGATAATAGGTCAACACCCTTCTCCGATTCAACAAGAAACTTATTTGTAATTCTTCTCAATGCAATTTTAACATCGTCTGGTTGATTGCTCACTGGAGTAGGATAAATTAAGTTAAAAGGAGTTGCATAATCATCATTTTCTGTAAATGAAATATAGAAATTATCCTCATCGGACACTTTAGCAAGATTTTGGCGTCTTGTGTCTAGGTCTCCAATATAAATTGCCTCAATATTTAAGCTGTCAGTTTGTCCATTTTCAATATTTGAAATATTAGTTCCAGTATCATATGGAAATCCTACAAATGCATTAATTCCAGTAGTAGCAGGTGCTGCTAAAACTGGAGTGCTATATACCCAATAATCTTTGTCTGCACCGGCTTTTGGAAAAGAACCATCAGTAGGATTTACAGTACCACCTGTTTGTGTAAGTCCATTTTGATCTGGGCCCATTCCCTTGTAACCAACTAAGGCACCAAATGGAACATCTAAAGATTTTGCCCAGTGATATGTAATTACAATATTAGTCGAATTCAAATCTGCCACCCAAGTAAGTGGATGTGATGTTGGATTTCTTTTTAACTTAAAGGTAGATTTTCTATCTGCAACAATACTAGAAATTGTATAATCATCTCTTGGAAGAACTCTACCATCAATTGCTACTCTAAATTCTCCAGAACCAAGGTCACTTTCAATTAATGGAAAATCATCCATAAGAGTAATGTATGTTGTTGCATCGGCTGGATCAATACTACTAAAAGCTCCCAAATTTACAGTTGCGACTTCTCTGTGTTCTGTGACTAGTTTCCAAAGTTTGTCTGCTTCTCTTTGAATTGCTGGAGTTCCATCCTCTTCATAATCATGATTATATCTAACAGATAGATCATTTCTGAATAAAGATAAATTATCTCCATTTGCACTTAGACTTCCATCACCACCAGTGATACCATTTGTAATAGGGTCTTCTGCCGTTCCGGCAACATTAGTGATCTTGAGTGTTTGTGCATTTTTAAATTTTAATTTAAAAATTTCTGGTGAATCATATGGGTGAACACAAAGGTCATGTGCTAATTGGAAAAGAAGCCCACCATCATTTCCAGTAAACTTTTCCATCGCCTCAACATATTGAATTTCTACTGTTTCGCCAGAAATAGGTCTTGCAAGTTCACTAAAAACTAGTGCTCCAAATTCCCCAATACCGCTATTATATTGAACGCCGCCTTCGCCCGGAACCAAAGAACCTTCAGTATATGTGTTTTCATTCCATGCATTGATTTCACTTCCAGTAAAACTACCAGAAAAAATATTATTACCTTTTCTTCTGTCAAGATACACCCTGACTTCGCCCATTCTGATATCCCATTCCCAATCTTTATCATTAAAATCTGGTTTAGACCTTAAAATATATGTGTCGGTTGCAGAATTGGCTGCTTGGCGTTCAGTTTGAACTCTATGTGCAACATCAATAATGTCGTTTCTTTGAATACTAAATCCACTGGCGATAGGCATTCGATTCTCCTTTGTGTATTTTTCTTTATATTTATAAAAAAAAATTACTCTTTATTGTTTATTATGTTCCTGTTCCAACTGGATCGTTGGCATCTAAATTAACATCTGAATTAAATATATATTGTGAATTGACCAATACCATGATTCTCATACCATTGCCGAATGCTGCTGTAGAACGCATTCCTTGGTATCTTCTTTTATCCGAATTGGCTCCATCATATAGATATGTGGTCATAGGAATATTACTTGCTTCTGCAACAACCTCAGCAGATGAAAAACATATAAGATCCATTTCCTCTTTCGGATACATAAATCTTTGCGTTGTAAGTCCTGTTGGAAATGTAATAACAAATCTATTTTCGTCTGTAATAGCCAACTGCTCCAAAGGGTTGATTACTGCATTACTATCAATCTGATGTCTTGTTGCAAATTTATGTACATCAGATGGTTTCTGAATATCAAATTCTCTTGCAACAAATCTCCAAATATTTTTGACGGCTGCTTCATCTCCAAGATAATCTTCTCTATCAAATGGACTTAGAATATAAAATGTTTTGCTATTGTCAATTGCATCAAGAGTATATTGATTTCCTTGGTCATCATAAACACTATCTATCATATTTTCGGCAGTTTGTAAATTTGCAGCTTGGCTAGAAAAGTAAACTCCCGCATCACTGGAATATGATGATTCCCTAGAGCACGAATACATCGCATGTAAAGGAAATTTTGAACCCTCATCAGTTCTAGGAAGTCCAGTTTCATTATTTACTGTTCTTTGCACACAGAACCACGCATAGTCATCTGCTTGATCGCTTGCTGCATCATCATAAATATATAAAATTAATCCTCTTTCAGTCATTGTTAATCTATATGAAAAGGGATATGTTCCTTCAAGTGTGGGGTCGGTTTTGGGGTATCTCTTAAACCATCCACCACCTTTTCTTTTATTTCTAAATCTTATTGACCTATTGTTTATATATCTAGTATAACTTGCAGATGTTGGTGCTGTAGACTGCGTGTGATTCATATCAGAATCTGGCATATAAAAAGTGGCAAGTGGATATTCAACAAATGTATGAGTATGAGAAGTTCCAGTTCCACCTGCTGCAATGTCTGCTAAGTTAGCGGCCGCTTGGTCTAGATACAATGGATAATAATATCCCTTTGTAACTCCATAAGTTCCTGTATCCGTTTCTGTTCCATATACATGATATGGACCACTATTTGAAACATCAGCAGCAATAACAACATCTTCAAAAGTCAAATCCACCATTTCGCCAGGATTTCTAATAACGGATGTATTTGTTGTTGAACCATTTTCTAATGTAATAAGTCCATCACCACTCAACTGCGGAGATGCAACACTACCATCTTGTAAAATTTGATTAGCAGTTCCAACATTCACTTTTAGCCATCCATACATTGGGTTTGGTATTCCCGTGGACAGTTCCCATCCAGACGCAAGAGTTCCATTAAATGTATAGCCAGGATGATATGAGTCTGGAACGAATGTGGCTTCATCAATTACAGCACCTTCTGCATATTGTTGAGCTCCCTTAGAACTCATTCTAATATTCAGTTGATATAGTTCGTTTGTAAATTCAACATCACCTGAGCTGGCAGCGATATCGTAATACAGTCTTGGTCGCAAATCTAATTCAAATCTAATTCTGTAATTTTGGTCTATTCCTCTGGAAACAGCACCGCTCTTGGGTAAAATATCATCTGTAGATTCAAAAACCATTACATGTTGTTCTGGATTAATTCCAGAATTGAGTTGGCTAAAGTTTGCAACTCCAGCATATGGCCCAGACCCAGCACCATTTGATGTAGATGGACGATTCAGGGATACTTGAGTGAAAAATTGTTTTGTAATTGCAGTTATTGGACTTGCAATAGTATTATCAATAATTTCATTTCCCGCAATAGGATCTCCATTATACATTGTCCAATTTGCAGTCATGTCTGCTGCAAGAACCATCATCGCGCCACCAGAAATCGCTCCAGCACTAGAAATTTCACCAACACCCTGAAGTGTGGTGAAAGAACTTCTTTGTCTAGATACTCCGTAGTTTGTAAAAGTGCTAGGATCTACATATCTTTGTGCCATTAATATCTACCTTCAAATATTTGTATTGCGAATGTCATTATATTTTATCCTTACTAGTTTCAACCTTTACCATCCACCCAACCAACTGCCGCCGGAGAACAGATCCAAACCGCCATTCTCGCGTTGGTTTCCATCTGGGTCGGTGGAAACTCTGTCGTGTGTATGAACCGTTCCGTTGCCAAAATCGACTATGACTTGTGTGTCTGTGTAGGTGAATTTGATTGGATCATCATCGTTATCATTTTTCCAAGCGCCCGGATCATCATGGGACATGATCGCGGCTGCAACATAATTCCTTACTGTTCCGGCAGTTCTTCCTGAAGAATTTGTTTCTCTACCACAACTAAAATATGTCACTCCACTCTCAACATAGAATTTTCCCATAGAGGGAGTAACACCAAGATCGGCATTGGCCCAACTATCAACAGAGGAACGGTCTTCTAACTGAAATCTTCCATCTTCATAAGCATAAGTTTTTATGGTGTAAGTTCCTCCAGCAGCGCCTCTATTGTTAGTTATATTGCTGGGCCTCAAAGCATATACTTCATCTTCTGCCACTGTAAATGTTTGGGTTCCGCCATTCGGGCCAAAAGTAATGGTATCTGGTCCAACATCCGCATTTGTTGATTCCACTTTAGTAAAAGTAGCGGTATTACTGTCTCCAGCATCCCTTGTGGCTGTAAAAGTTACATCACATTTCTTTATGAACCAGTTTGGAACCAATTCATTATCAATAGCATCTCTAGTGCCAAGAGTTCCAACTGAAACCTCTTCTTGTCCTTGATAGTCTGGGAGCAAGTATATTGGTTGGAACTCAGTTGGTGTAACATTTTCCGTAAATGTTGGAGTGATAGTGACCTTTGCGCCCGGGGCATTAAATTTAGTTTGAGTTTTAAATTTACCAGACTTTCTAATTCTTGCTGTATATCCAATATAATATCTTTTTGGATTTAATGGATCGGTTGTTCCATTTAAAACAACACTTATTTTGTTTGGAATTGAAGGAAGATCTTCATTTACACCACGCTTCGATATGCCACTAGAATATAAATTTTTCAAAACTCTTCCTGTGTCGTCCATAAGAACAATTCCGCCATGAGACATTTCAGTAAATGAAGGACCATGTAGTCCATATATCTGAACTAAACCATCTCCCCCACGATCCGCTCTAGAAACGTATCTCTGTCCATCACCTGTATCTTCATCATATTCTGTATATTCGTTTCTAGATTCTCTACCGCCCTGTGGAACTTGGATATTAATAATATCGCCTGGTTCGCATGAGAAGTCTCCTAGATATGCAGTTGGAGCTCCATATCCACCATACGTTTCAGTATAGCCATACGCCTCACTCCCTCTACCGCCGTGCTGTCCGGCTCCGCCCCCGGCTCCAAAAGCTGGTGTTCCTTCGGGGCCCGAAATATTTGGATATTCTGCTGCGCCTACAGTTCCATCACCATAAAACGATTTTCCGCCTTTACCAGATCCGCCTTTTTTATCTTGATGTTGAGCTCTTTGATCGAATTCTCTGTAATACATGTTTATTGGATATTTTGATGGGTCTCCAAAAACAGAAAATCTCGCATTTCCCGTAGGAGGCGCAATAGGCAACATAAAGTTTCCATCTTCCCCTACAGTATAGTTTACAATATTGTCTTGAGTATATCTTTTTGCTGAATCTGGAAATTTGTGCATATATTTTCCAAGTGGTTTGCTCGTTTCAATTCCACCAGAAACTTCCATTAGATTGCTTCTAGATGTACTCCAATTGACATCAGCAACTCCATTATTATCGGCGCTTTCTGGAATTGGAATTCTTGTGAGAGAATAGTATCTAGTTTCTCCTACTCTTGAAATTTCATTTACTTCTGAAATATAATTATAAGAAGTGCCTGAATATTCCTGTGCTGTGGTGCGAGAATTATTTCCAGCATAATAACTTTCAATTACATTATTGCTCCAATAGAATTGAACAAATCTTGGTTTATCACTCGACATAACTGAATTATATTCTATAACACCATTTCCGCCCGTGCCGCCGGCACCACCTTTTGTGCTACCACCATCTCTTGGACCTCCAGCGCCGCCTTGACCTATGGCTGTCACTTTCATAGTCCAATTTTGAGTCTTTCCTGTCAAATCAATTTCAACAGTTTTTTCTTCTCCGGCGCCGCCTCCTTGACCGCCAAATCCATTTCTCCATTTGCTGCCTGCACCACCGCCGCCACCGCCAGCACCTCTTCCCCCAGCGCCACCAGCATTACCGTGCCTTCCTCCATTGGTTCCCCTAGCGCCACCAGTCCCGAATGTACTACTTTGGCCCGCTTCTCCGTTAAGAAGACCAATCAATCGCGTATGGGTGCTGGTTTCTCCAGAACCCCATTTCGGCCTGTCTCCACCTTTACCTCGACGGCCGCCAGCTGCAGAATATGTTTCGTGAACACTTCCATCTTCTTTGAGAATTTCTATGGTTGTTGCTGTACCTGCCGTACCAACCGCACCAAAATCTTTCCAATCATCAGAGCCAGCACCACCGCCTCCACCACCGCCAACAATTTTGATGGTGTGTTTTTGGCCGGCTTCCAATATATAATTTCCTTTAGTTACAACCAAAGGATGTTCAACAGTGGTTGAAGATATTTTTAAATAATCTCCTGTAACTGTTCCATTATTCTTAACTGTATATTGTCCCTGTTCTGGAATAATTGAAGTATCAGGAATTCCATCAGGGTCAGTTCCGCCAGGAGCACCAAACATTTTAACGGTGGCACCATTTGATATTATTACTGCATCTCCTCCCTTATAACCAGATTCCTCTAATCCAGGCAGATCTTTATTGAGAAGCGCATCTCCTGTTAATTCTGTTTTTTGAATACTTCCACTTCCACCACCAGCAGTTGCAACTATTCTAAATCTATAAAATTTATTTGGTATAGTAAGAGCCCATTCACCAAATTCAAAGTAATCTTTATTTTCTTGCGTATTTCTAAAGAGTTTTTCAAATCCAGTATCTTCCCCAACACCAGTCTCCATCATTATGGGTGGACCAAAACCTGTATTATTAAATTCTACTTCAACTTTCGCTTTTTCAGAACGAATATCTACTGCAACCGCATGTCTATCATTAATTCTAGTTACATATTGTTTCCAATTATCCTGAATATCGTTCCAATTATTAACACCCTGACATTCTTGCCAAAAATCTTCAACATTAATTGCAGGGAGATCGACATTCGACGGTCCCACCTGATCACTGCTACCATAAAAGTCACTAAATTTTATCTGAGTTTTTCTTATCGATGGAATTTTATTATTTTCAACAATATCAACAACATTGCCATGACCTCTATAATATTCGAGTATCTGATGTGGCGCTGAATTATTGCCAGGTTCAAATTCACCTTGAATTTGTGCTAATGTTATTCTTCCAGACTTAGGTAATGGCATGTGTAATACTCTTCAATTAGCCGTTAAAATATGCAATCACATCACCATTTGTTTTGATATGATTATTTTGTGATCCATTTACATATAATTCACCATTTGTAATTTCTAACGATCCTGTCATTGTATCGCCAATTTTTCTAACATATGGGGTTGATGCATCCCCATCTAAAAGAGGTTTTACCAATGTATACAAAGAATTAATTGCTGCAACAATGTTAGAAGTATTACCAATACCACCTTCTAAATTATTAATATCGCCAACATCCACCTTGTCTGCTTTTGTATCTATATTAGATACTAATCCGGCGATTGTTGTGTCCAAATCACTTTCTACTTTTGTAGTGATGTGATCGAGCTGATCATCTAATCTTTTGATGTTCTCTTTGATTTCAATTCCATCTGCAAATCTATTATTGTTATCTAGCTGAAGCACACCTTCGGAATTCAATCCTACGGACTTAATAATAGATTCAATCTTTTTAGATGAAGAATTGATAGCTTGTAAATTGCTTGCGATACTATCTGTATTAATTTTGATTTGGCCATCCAGCTGAATTAATCCGCTTCTTACTTTAGCGTTTCCATTATTTTCAGCAGATAAGTAATGAACTGTATTTCCAGAATAATTATAAAGTCCCGTAGAATTTGTTCCAACCGTATCAATCAAAACTTCCAGCAAATCTGTCGTACTTTTCAACGTAGAATCTAAATTTAACATACCGCTCATAACAGTAGAAGATGATGTCATATAATTAGAACCAGTTGGAATAGAATAGGTTCCATTATTTGTCAAACCAACTGCTGTTTGTGTTGCATCTAATTCAAATTGAAGAGAATTGTCCTTTGCAAGACGAATAGCTGCTTCCGCTGCCACCGCGTCAGTTGTATATTTTTCGTGATATTGGACTGCTTGATTTAGGGTGTCTACAAGTGTTGCCTTTTTGATTTTATTATCAATATCACTCATAACACCAATATTTGCAGTATTAGTATCAGTATGAGTATCTACTTCATTTAAGGCATCAACAATTGTAGATTTTCCATCAGTGTTTAGAAAATTTAAATTTCCGACATTCTGGGCTGCTGCCTCAGTATGTTCGATCATAGCGTTTGTCTTTACGCGCCATTCTTCAAATGTATCTGTCAGAATTACACTGACTAGTGTTGGATATTCTACGGCCATTTAAATCTTCTCCAATATTAGGTTTAATATTTTTTTAATTTCGTCAACTTCGGATTTCAAATCTCTAATTTCTTCATCTCTTCTTTTAATAGAATGTTGTTTGTTCATGTAATCCCGATACGCTCTGCTATCAGTATTTATTATAGCTTTCGAGTGCATGTCTCTCTGTAAATTTTTGTTTTCTTCTACAATATGTCTTTCTTTCATTATTAACTCGCTAATGCTATAACTCTTAAATCTTTAATCTTAGGAACAATTGAAGAATTTGTAGTTTTCATAACAATTTTTACAGATACTGAAGTAAATTCCGGCAACCCTCTCAGGTCAAAATCAAATTCTTTATAATCTTCTCCATTAATAGACGCTATATCATAGTTATTATTGCGGGGGATTAGTGTGTATGCCAATTTAGAGAAGAGTTGATCTTCAGATGTTTTAATTCTATAATAAAAATCAACATCACATCCTTCTCTTCTATTGACTCCTGCAATAACTCTCAACGAAGTTGCTGGTTGATCTAAAGTAACTTCTCTTGTCATATATTTAGTTGCTGCGGAACCACCTGTGGATTCAGTTTCATCTATAAACCCAGTATTTACATGTCCTAACACACCAGTTCCAACATTTGATGGACTGTTAGTTTTATTTGATACAAGAATTGAACTCATTCTTTGAGTATCAATAACAGGAGATAGATTATCAACTTCACTTCTCATGTTTACTCTAAATACAAGAGACTTTTTATCAATTGCGGCTGCCTCTTGGTTATATTCATTTTCATTGAAATCTATTGCAACCATTTTAGGAGAAGTTAGTTCATAATTTGTATTTGGAATAAATCCAACATATCCAGAATCTTTAATGCCTGGAACTTCTGCCGAATCTTGAGAAGTTCCACTCAATCCTCTCATTGCAAAAGTCATAGATGTTCTTGGAAACTCTAAATTTGCAATCACGGGTTTTATCAAGTCATACTTGAAATTAGATTTAACAGAAGGTAAGTTGTTTGTGTTTGATTTTGGTGTAAATAAATCATCAACTGCTGGTAAGGTACTTCCAGAATATGCTGTCTGGGCAGTAGTCAAACCAGCTGGGAAGAATGGATTTCTCAAATCAATAGTGAAACTATTTGTTGTTGTGTCTGTAACCAAATGAGTACCATTCAATGATGTAGATGGGAATACTCCATATGTTCCAAAGAAATTTTGCAGGGTAACATAATTGTATCCATTAGATCTCCAAACACTTGTCGGGACCATACCACTTGTATCTGAAACAAAGAATGTTACTTTAGTATCTCCAGCAGTAACTTTCATTGAATTTGATTTAAAGCTTTCTGACCAAAGGTCATTACCCATATCATCTAATTCTGTGTTTTGAAGATAAATTTCAGAATTTGCTAAAGTGTCAAACTTAGCTCTAGATACTCTAAACTTCAAATCTTCCATTTGATCTGCTGTCCAAGTTGAAGCATTTTGTGATTTAAAGAATACTCCCGCATAAGGTTGCTGAGAAATAGTTCCACTTCCATCTAAAGATTGTTCTCCCATTCTAGCAACGTGACAACGATATCCTTGTGTATCTGCAAGAATTACAATACAATATTCTGTTTCATCTTGCACATAGATAGGAGATGGAAATACAAATGAAGTTGGAAGAATACCATTATCTGATATGGACACATTTTCTGGATATACTACAGATTGTCCTAAAATTTTAGGGCCTGGATATCCATTTACAGTTTGTCTAATCTGAACAGTAACTGGTTTACTATCATCCTTTGTAGAGAAAAATAGTTCTACTGCTGTAATAAAACAGCCACCGTCTTGATTAATCATAATAGTCTGTGCAAGAGGGTCATACCAGTTTCCAGCAGTAACAACTGTATTTACCTCTACTGAAGTAATTGCTTCGGATTCTTCTGCGCTTTGTGTTTGAAAGTCTGGCATTCTTGTTAGAACAATTTGATCAGCAACAGTTTCAATGACACCTGAGGCAACATAGGTTGTCTGCGCTTCCGTATCTACATCCTGTGCATTGTTAGGTTGGTCAGAAAGCTTGAAAACTCTTTCTCCAGTCTTGAATCTGAGATCATCATTATTTGGAATAGAAAAAGTACCAGAAACAAATCCAGCACCATCTGATTTGACAAGATCTCCACCAACAATAATATTCGAACTGAGGGTAGGCCAGGTTCCAGCATTTCTAACTCTCTCTCCGCCAGACGCTGTTGGATCAGGATAGACAATAAATATATTTTCTCCACTTATAAATCCAGTTGCCCCGTCTGGATGTAAATGAAACCGCAAACTACTAGAAGTCAAATAATTAATATCAAAAACTCTTGCCATTGTTCCACTAGAACCACCTCTAAGAAAAACAAATCCCATATTATCTCTTACAGCACTTGGGCTGCCTTTTCTCCATGCAGTAGTTGCTGAATTAATGTTATTAATAGTTACTAAAGTAGAAGATTTACAATATTGAGAAACGTCTACTCCGTCAAAATATTGATATAACCTTGTATTTGGTTTCAATCTATCAGCACTAAAATAAACATCTCTTGCCCTCATAAATGGAATAATTTCAGTACTAAGTATTCTTTGTCCTACGGTTTCTGTATTATCGCGCAACTGAACTATATTTGTAGTACCAGTTCTTGTTTGTTGTCCAGTGAGTGTAGTAGTTGTAATTGTAGTTGTTTCATTTCTAATGCCACCAGATGTCCTTCCACCAGAAATAACCGAAGAAGTAGCATTACTTCTATTCACTCTTCGTGTGCTGGATGTAGAATCTGAACTCTCTCCTGTCCAGTTTTGTTCCCATTCGTTCCAAATTGTGCCTAGAACTCCATCTTCAGGAAGAAGCGCTCCAAAAATATTTTCATACTCTTCTCTTCTATCAGTTACAATATCTGGAGCCTGATTGGTTACTTTCCATTCATCAGTAGATGGAAATAGAGCAACACTTCCTCTAAATGTAAAAATAGCAAAAGGATTGACATTCACAGTTTTTGAAGATTTTTCTTGTGTGATTAGATATTCGCTCGTATATGGTAAATACAGTTTTTGTTCTTTTATCGCATATCCATCAGATGCAGCTGCATTGATTGACATATTAAGATTTTTTTCAGTAAAGAACGGACGCAAAACGCCTTCAGATTTACTAATTGAAACTTTATAATCTGGGTCAAAAACATCACCAACTGTATGATCTACAAACCTATCAACAATAAATCCATTCTTAAATCGATCATTTCCGTTTTCATCTCTCACTGCGAGATCCATAGTGTCTTTTTCTAAAAGATTGAGAGATGTATAATATTCAAGATTTTCAATTCTCTTTTCTAATTTGCCAATGTCTTTCATGCTATATTTTTTATTATCTCTCATTTTAACAGTAAGAGCTTTTGGACTTACTGTATATGGGTCGGTTTCCATTTCATAGATCACCATTCCATCAGTTGGTTCTTGTGGCATCGATGGTTCTTCACTAGGAGAACCATATTTAACTCTTACTCTTCCTAACTTATCAATAAAAAGTTTGTCTTTTCTAGCAAGATATATTCTAATGTCTGCACTAATTGCAGTGCTTTGAATTGGATAGTCGGTTGAACCAGAAATAACTCCCTCTCCTATAGGATATCCTGTTAGTTGTTGATACG
>Ga0208543_1000165_pt1 | contig 23284 bp, 24 predicted proteins | sample DEB08_DNA_14_FD_185497 | JGI IMG/M metagenome (GOLD analysis project Ga0208543, IMG submission 185497) | Aqueous microbial communities from the Delaware River and Bay under freshwater to marine salinity gradient to study organic matter... | ecosystem: Environmental > Aquatic > Marine > Coastal ...
GACGCTTCGCACTCCTCTTCCGTTCACTGTTGTCGTTTCGAGGTTCACACTTCTCCGATACAGGTTCACTGGATATTGGTTAGCGATATGCATAAACGAGCGAGCTAGGCCGTCTCTTCCATCCGGGAGGGGCGGCCTCTCAATTCACGAATTATTGATCCCTCAGATCATGCCGCAGAGTATTTCTGGCGATATGACTGATACTATATCGATAGTAAGCCTTAACAAATAACCACTGACTATTGGTAGCCAACTAAAAAATCTGAAGCCAAGCCAAAACATCTTCTCACTTAACTGCTTACATCAATCCCAAGAAAAAATCAGCCTCAAACAAGGCTTAGTCAACGACAACCCCCTAACCGATTCGACAATAAACAGAACGGACAGCTTAGGCATTCTTGCTTAATCACCAAAGCAACGAAAAGTATATTTCACAACGTTTAGGAGCCTCATGCACTCTCTCAAAGTTAGTCGTTACTTATTATCTTAAAAGCATAGACGCCTTCGGGGCATGAAATTCAATCTTCGCTTAGTGCTCTCTGCCTGGAACCAAGTAGGGCTGGACCTTGTCAAGGGAGCAGAGCGTGGCCCAACGATAAGTAGTCGCTTTTACGCTCTTCTCAACATGGCAATGTGGGAGGCACTTGAATTTATTGAATCCAAACCTTCTAATGACTTATTCACAGATATTTTCGCATCAGAGCAGCAATCTGCAGCATTTGCTGCTCATAAAATAATCACAACAATTGGCATTGACTTGTTGAATGATCAGTATTTAGAAAACAAATGGGATCTTTCTGAGGGTACAGGAATTGCGCCTAATAATCCGCCAAAATTTGGAGATAATATCAGCGCATCCGATCAAAAAAATACTTTTTATCCATTGCCGATAATCTTTTACAGCAAATCATTAGTGATACAGGCTTAAATTCAGCCTATTCTGAAAAGATAGGGCATGCAGCAGCCCTCAAAGTCATTGACTTCTCATATGAAGATGGAGCAGATCAAAATGGAGATTATCAAGGTGAAAGCTCATATCAAATTCAACATTGGATTGAAGATCGTGATCTTGGTCCACTGATTGAGCGGCCTACATCATCTGATGGCACCCCACTGACCAACAAGCAGATTAACTACAACTTCTACGACGAGGATCGCTGGATTTATAAAAATTTTAATCCCAATATTGCTCTTGCTTCATTACCTGAGGGTTTTGTCATTTCAGAGAAAGGAGTCTTAAGCACTTCAAATGATCCTGGATTTATGGAGATCAACCTAGCCGTTAAGGCTGGTCAAACTTCTTTGACATCTACATGGCAGAGTATTACTAATTGGGGAATTTTCCCCACTATTGATGATGGGGGCACCCAAAAACCACTTACTCCTTACTGGGGAGATGTTGATGTATATTCTTTCGATACAGCTGATGATTATCAATTAACGTCATATGAATTGCCCTATCTTCCTGATGGCAGTTTGAATCAGGCTTGTTGATGAAGCAAGACAACTTGCCATCTTATCGAAAGGGCTTCAGACAGGTCAATCTGATGCAGCACATAATAGAGCTATTGCTGAATACTGGGAGCTTGGCGATGGTTCACCTTACCCATCAGGCCACTGGATTAATCTAACCAATGATATCCTTCTTGATTCTAAGATAACGATCTCTGACGATATCGCCTCTGATTTATTATTTGCAGTGTCACAGAGTGTACGTGATGCAGGTGCAATTGGCTGGGGATTAAAGTACAACTTGGATACAGTACGACCTTTTACAGCCATAAATCAATTGTTTTACGGCTCTATTACTCCTGACTGGGAAGGAGACGACTTGGCGCAGATCGATGACAGAGAAGGATGGAACCCTTATCAATTAAGACGAAATTATACGCCGCCATTCCCGGACATTGTTTCAGGCCACTCGGCTTTCAGTACATCTTCTTCTGTTGTACTAAGAGGTATTCTTGGAAGTAATTATTACCCCTATCAATCAGTTGAATTTAATTCCCGTTTTTCCGGTAACGATGGATTTGACGGTATCTCTAGCAATGGTAACGAAACACGTTCTTTGCAATGGAATTATTTCTCACAACAAGCAGAGGAAGCAGGGTTTTCACGAATGCTAGGAGGAATTCATATGGCTTCTGGCAATGTTGAAGGGATGAAGCTTGGAATTGAGATCGGACATCGAGTACTTCAACGTCTTAAACTCGATCAAGAGGGCTTAGAGCTTGAGGGAGACGTTTCAGAAACACTTTCCACCATGATTCCAGACTTGATTTTTGGGACTCTGGTAAACGATTCTATCACCGGTACATTTTCTTCAACAGCCAAAGTTGGTGAGGTATATGCTTTTGGCGGAGACGATCTGATTAGTTATAATGTTTCAGACCATTCATGCCTGGATCAAATTCATTTATTTGGCGGTTTAGGCAATGATCGTTTTCTGCTGGACGCTGAAGCTGTCAGCATTAATGTAAGAGTAGCTGACTTTGAAGCCGGCGACACCATCGAAATCATCAACCTAGGCTCAAGCGATAGCGTGGATGATTTTAAATTTAGCATTATACAAACCGATGCAGGGACTCCAATCACTCAAATCATGTTAGACAATAATTTATTGTTTGAACTTGATGGCTACTTTGAACGCAACCTACTAGAAGCAATTAGTATAAGCTAGTGATTTATTTAACCGATCAACAATACAATCAGCCCAAGGATCTTTTCGTCAGCGCAAGTCATCACTTCGTGAATCAATGAATTTCCTGAGTAACTTCGCTGAACATGAGAGGCAACTATAGTCTATTGAACGTTAACCTGAGAGGAATAGTACTCCTGTCCGGAGCAAGATTACGCCCTAAAGATCGCTGTCAATCACTAGGCAGACTGCTTGATCCCTACCGCTTTTAGCACCTCAAACCCAAGTCAAAAACGATGGTTTTAGATATTTTCATTTTACTTTGCAGAGTAATCCTCCCCTGCGCATTCAAAGCTTTTATTTTCTTCCCGTCAGCTCATCCCAACTAACCACAGCCTCAACATTCTCAATGCTTTGATTCAATCGACAGTGAGGATTCTGATGACGGTCAAAAAGGGAATACTGCTCAATCACTTTAGGGTCGATCAATCCGAGCCTACTTAGAGGCTCCTGCTTTGCATCAATAGAATCAGACATACAGCCATCTTCATCAAGAGCCATGAATTCAGCCTCAAAACAGATTTTTCGACAAATATTAGAACTTAAATCATTTAGACAGCTCAATTCCATCGTAATAATCGTCTAAGAGCAAAGAAAACCCATTAAAGTAAGCACACAATTCACCACGTAGCTGTGCGAAATAGCTCAAAGCTTCATTACTATAAGCCTGGCCCATTTCTTTTAAAAGGTTATCAGTAAGTCTATCCAATGCTTGATGGGCGACAACCAAATCAACATGGATCAGATCCCTCCTTTCGTTCGAAGTGATTGGGTCATTACTGCTAGAAGCACAGCAAGGATTCGCCTCTATCAATTGCTGTCGAAATGCTTCAATTTCGCTCATCGGATCATGAAACCGTTGCCCCAGAAACATAGAGCGTCTGCTCCCATCAACCTGGTTAATCCAGATACACAACAATGTGTTCGAGAACACGCATCACGCATCTACTCCTAAGAACAAATCATTCGCTAGCGGAGTCTAATCCGCATCAATAGCTACAAAGCAGCTAAACGTCAAAATACTCATGACTGAAATTTAGTATCATATTTAACCAGAAAAAAACGTCCAAGTAACATTCAACACTCCCCGTCAGGATCGCCCCAAATCATGGTCAATGGAGAACAATTTCATAACCATGGAACTATTTGTTGGGATCTGCATCATTCCCTTTTTGAGCGCCCTCTTTATCCAAGCCGGTCAAAATGACGACGCTGACGACCATGATTTTCTTTAGCCAAGAAGGTTTTTTCTTAGGCAACCGAAGAAGTTATTGAGTCTTTGATTGATTGCGTTGGTTCCGCTATTCCCCAGCCGCCACCACCAGGCGTTGCAATCCAAAGCCGATCACCGGCTTCAACCCTCTGCTCGAAACAGCCTGATTGTTTCTGCCAGGGACCTCCCTGTTCACTCAACCAAGTCATCCCAAGAGCACCTGCCTCTCCACCAGCCAAACCAAATGGCGGCACGCGCCTTGACCCAGACAGCAAAGCCACCGTCATCGGAGCAAGAAAACGAATCTGCCGCTCAAGCCCATCACCACCGCACCAGCGGCCGATGCCTCCACTGCCTCGGCGCAGCTGAAAGCGTTCCAAACGCACTGGGAATCGCTGCTCGAGGATTTCCGGATCTGTGAGTCTGGAATTGGTCATATGGGTTTGCACGCCGGATGACCCCTGGAAACCCGGACCGGCTCCGCCGCCTCCAGTGATCGTTTCGTAGTACTGAGATTGCTCATCTCCAAACGTGAGGTTGTTCATGGTTCCCTGCGCCGCGGCCATCACTCCCATGGCTGCAAACAACAGGTTGCAGAGCGCCTGAGAGGTTTCCACATTGCCTGCCACCACGGCAGCTGGGGGAAGCGGATTCAACAACGATCCTTGCGGGACCACCAGGGTGAGCGGCTCAAAGCAGCCCGCATTCAGGGGGATCGATTCATCCACCAAGCAGCGCAGCACGTACAACACAGCGGCTTTGGTCACCGCTAGCGGAGCATGAAAATTGTGCTCCCCCTGGGGACTCGTGCCCGTGAAATCCAGGCGCGCCGTCCTCGCTTGGTGGTCCACATGCACAGCAAGCTGCAAACGGCCGCCATGGTCTAACTCCACGCTGAACTGCTGGTCCGCCAAACGGCTGATCACACGACGCACCGTTTCCGCCGCATGGGTTTGAACAAAACGCATATATCGACTGACGCGGGCAGCTCCCTCGCGCAGCATCAACTGTTCGAGATGGTTCACGCCGAGGCGGTTCGCCGCCACCTGAGCCTGCAAATCTGCCCAAAGCACATCGGGAGAGCGCGGCGGCTGCCGCTCTGCCTTCAAGATCGCGTTCCAGCCATCCCGATCCAAAACACCCCCACGCAGCAGTGACCAGTTGCGGAGCCGTAGGCCTTCCTCTCCGATCTCTTGACTGAAGGGAGGCATGGAACCAGGCGTGAGTCCCCCAACATCGGCGTGATGTCCGCGACAAGCGACGTAATAGCTCGGCCGTTCCCCCTCCCCAAAGACAGGGGTCATCGCCGTGATATCCGGGAGATGGGTTCCTCCGTGATATGGGTCATTGCTGAGCACTGTTTCGCCCGGCTCAAGCGGCGGACGCTCTCCGCGCTGGATCTGATTCAGCAGGTCCAGCACCGCCTCACCCATGGATCCCAAATGAACGGGAATATGGGGTGCATTGGCAACCAAGGCCCCGTTGTGATCGAACAACGCGCAAGAGAAGTCCAGCCGCTCGCGGATGTTCACAGAGCGGCTCGTCTGCCGAAGCCGCTCCCCCATCTGCTCAGCAATCACCATGAAGCGGTGATGAAACAGGCTCAGATCCACCGGGTCTGGACCATCAACAACCTGATCCCGCGCTGCCCGTGGAACCGGAAGCTCCTCACCGGTGAGGAGCAAGCTTCCAGCTGAGTCACGGCAGGCTGACCAGCCAGGCTCGAGCACGGTGCAACCCGTGGCATCAAGAATTAAAGCTGGACCCTGCAAAGGCTCACGCAACAAAGCATCGGAACGCTGCAGCACCGGAACCTCCTGCCAGCCCAGCCCAGGCCAGTGAATGGTGGCTGTTGTGCTGAGAGCTTCCGACAGCGACCGTGGCTCTGAAGCCATCTGGCTGTCGTCCTGAAGGCGTGCGGATGCCGTAAACACTTCAACCTCCAACCGCTCCACGATCAAGGCGGTGGTGCGGGGAGGCTTGTAGCCAAAGCGCTGAGCATGGGCTTGGTCAAAATCAGCTTCCAACTGTGAGAGTTGCAAGGTGGGTGCGAGCGCAGCGATCGGGATCAGCAAGCCACGTTCTGACGCAGCGTCCCGAAGCTCCAGCCGAATGCGCCGCTCAAATTGAGACGCAGGGCCTGCACCCGCTGCCTCCAGCTTGTCCTCTGCAACGTCCAACTCCTGGCGAATCATTCCAGGAAGGGACGTCAACAATTCCGCGTCAAGGGCACACCGCACCACCACCTGACGCCATTCCCGCAGGCGCGCCTGACCCAGGCCAAAAGCCGACAAAACGCCCGCGAGGGGATGGATCAACACTTGGCGGAGCCCCAACACTCCCGCCACTCGGCACGCCAATTGCCCGGCCGCTCCGCCATAGGCCACAAGAGCTCCAGCACGGATGTCGTGACCCCGCAGCAACGACACCTGCTGAATCGCACCAGCCATCGTTTCCACGGCCAGGTCAAGCGCCCCCTCCGCAAGCGACTCAGGATCGCGTCCCAATTGGCAAGCAAGCTCCCCGAAGCGCTTGCGCACCACCTCCAGATCCGGACGCAAATCAGCCGCCGGACCAAACACAGCGGGGAAGGCCTCCACCTGTAAACGACCCAGATAAAGATGAGCGTCGGTAATGGTTAGGGGGCCACCACAGCGGTAGCAAGCGGGTCCAGGGTTTGCGCCCGCAGAGCGAGGACCCACCTGCAAACGATCGCCATCGGTATCAATGATCGAGCCCCCACCTGCGGCGACGGTCTGGATCGGAAGTCGCGCAGCAGACAACTCGAGGCCGGCAATTTTGGTCTCCGCACTGCGCTCCCAGTCCTTATCAGAGGCTCCTGCTGGCAAACAAAACACATCGGTGCTGGTGCCACCCATGTCCACACCGACAAGCGCCTGACCTGCCAAACCAGCAGCCTCTGCTGCGGCAACCGCCCCAACCATCCCTCCAGCGGGCCCAGAGAGAATCGTGTCCTTCGCCAACAGTTGATCAAGACCTTGCAAGGCGCCACTGGAGGTCATCACCCGCAGGCGTGTCTGCCCTCCAAGGGACTGCATCACTTGCTGGAGATAACGAAAGAGCACCTGTTCCACCGCCGCCTCAACGACGGTGGTCTCAGACCGAGGAACCAAGCGCGGCAATGGGCTCACCTGGTGGGAGCAAACCACCGTGGTGAAGCCCACCGATCGGGCGAATGCCGCCAGTCGCCTCTCATGGCTTGGCTCACGCCAGGTATGCATCAGGGCAATGGCGCAGGCGTTGATACCGGCACTCCGATGAGCGCGGAGCCGCGTCTCCAGCTCGGCATCGAGGCAAAGCGGTTCTACCTCTTCCCCCTCGGCATTCAATCGCCCTCTGGATTCAACAACCGCCACGGCCAGCGACGTCCGAACTGGAATCTCTAGAGCGAACAGATCAGGGCGATGCTGATCACCAATCAACAACAAATCCGCCAGACCCTGGTTGGTGATCAACAGAACTGGCTCGCCTGCCCCCTCAAGCAGGGCATTGGTCGCCACGGTTGTCCCCAAGCGCACCTCCTGGATCAAACCCGGCGGAATCTGAGCTGCCGCAGGCAAACCCATCAGCTCTCGGATGGCACGAACAGCGGGATCACCACAATCGCTCGCTTGCTCTGAGAGCACTTTGCGAACCACAAGCTCACCACTGGGAGCGCGACCAACGAGATCCGTGAAGGTTCCGCCTCGATCAATCCAAAAGTTCCATTGGGTCGCCGTCATCGGTTCACGGTCCTTCCTCACCCCATGCCGCATCGTCCACCCACAACCAAAGCCTTGGGTGACGCCGTAGCCAGCTGGCCGGCACCTCTGGATCACCATCACGATCCAAAGCCTTGCGCAGGATTCCCGCCTTGGATGCACCCGTCACGATCAGGTGAAGTTCATCCGCCGCCAAGATCTCTTGAAGGCCAAGGGTGATTGCTTGCTCGGGCACCAACCCCGGACGTCCCTGGAACGCAGAGGCATTTTGAGATCGCGTGCTGGAGCTGAGCCTGACCACGCGACAACGCACCTCTGGACCGCAGGGGGGCTCGTTAAATCCCACATGGCCATTGCTGCCCAATCCCAACAGCTGCAAGCCAATCCCCCCGGCGCTACGGATCGCGGCTGCATAGCGATCAGCGGCTGCTTCAGGGTCGGCAGTCGCTCCATCTGGCAAGGAGACCTGAGCAGGATCCAGGCCTAGAGGCCCCACCAGGTGGTGTCCCATAAAGGCGGAGAAAGAGCTGGGATGCTCCGCTGCCAAACCCACATATTCATCAAGGTTGAAACTGCGCCAGTGCTGACGCAAAAGCTGTAGTCGATCCGTAGGCCAATTCCTTAAACGAGAGACCAAGGCGGCATAGAGGGGCTCCATGGTGCGTCCAGTCGCCAAACCGAGGGGCCGAAACGCCTCTGACTCAAGAGAGGCCAGCAAGCGTTGCTCAAGCTGATCAACCACAGCCTCCATGAGCTGCAGCGGATTGCGCCTGCGAATGATCATGGTCGTGTCCGAGATCTTGAGCACGATGAACGGCCATTGTCATCAACCCCACCAGGCTGACTCTGAACGGAGCCGAAGCGCCACTGCTGGGTCATCACTGGGTCGATAGGGGCGAATCTCTGCACCGCGGTAGTAATGCAGAAGAATCTGACGAAAATCAGCACCTTGAAGAGCCAAACCATGGGCTCCCCACTGACTCATTCCAACCCCGTGTCCAAAGCCTTGACCACGGGCTTCGAGCACCAGCTCACCCTCCTTGACATCAAGACGGGGACGGTTGAAGGCTGAAAGGTTGCGTTGGGGCAGTGGTGGCGGTGGCGGTGGCAGGAGAGACGCCAGTCGACTCGGGGGGCTGGATGTGGTGGCAGGACCCGTGTTGTCAGCACCACTCGCAGAGTCCTGCCACAGCCCGATCAAAGGCGGAGCTCCTTGAGAGCCGGATTGTGCGGCTGTCCGAGACGTTGTCCGAGTAGCTGTGTGAGTCGATGCCGTTGGAGGCTCAACCGAGCCATTGATGAGCTCGAATTGAACCATCGTGCTTTTGAGACCGAGACGCTTGCGCAGCTCCCTCCCCGTTAGCACCAAAGAGCCTCGTGGACCCTGCACACGCGCCGAACGCACCCGACCCGTCGAGCTTTTCTTGAGCACCTGCAAGCGCTTGACACCTCCAGTTTCACGGAAGAGATCGCGCAGCTGATCGTCATCAAACCGTTTGTTCCAGCGATGCACCGGACTGTGCTGATCGTGATCCGCAACGCTGACCAGATAGGGAAGTTGACTGCGCCAAACCTCACCACTGGGTTCCGTTGCACCACCAGAGCTGCTGTGAAACACAGCGTTAATCAGCCGGCCGGCATGGACTAAAACCAACGAGCGCGTGCTTTCCACGGCTTCGATTGTGCTGGGGGTTTCGGATTCAACCCCGCGGTAAACCTGGCTAGAGACGGTGGCCTTGACATCAAAGTCTCCTGTCTTCCCGCGCTGCCTGAGGGCATAGGTGCGCGCCGCAACCGCCTGCGCTTGCAAGGCCGGCAATGGCCACTTATGGGGCATTTCACTCCCCACAACACTGGCTAAATAGGTCTCAATCCCAATGTGATTCACCACCTGCACCTGGCCGCCACGCACTAAAAACTGCAACCGGCCGCGATAACGGCGAGAGCCGAGCCAGATGCCGCGGGGGTCATCGCTTTGCACCTCGATCGCAGAGCCAGCGGACAGGGAGCGAGACGAGCCGTCACTCATCTGACCACTGATCTTGAGGCTCCCGGATCTCAGACTGACCTCGATCGAGCGCATGCGTTGATCGCCGCGGCCCAGACCTCGCACCAAGAAAGGCTGATCTGCATCAGCGCGCAGACGCACCACCGAGGCTTGTGACAGCAGCACGCGCATCGACGGCTCCTGTGCCGCCTGCACAACCCGCTGCTCGAAGCTGACCGCCATCACAGCAATCGGCATGGCCAAGGCAGCAGTCAGCACAGGGAAAAACGCTGACGTACTTGTGAGCACTGCAAGCTGAAACCAGGCAGCTCAGTGTGACCTGATGATTCGGAAGCGGCTAGGTCCCCGTGGCAGATTTGATGGCTCAGCGCGTTAAAACGTGCAGGTCACCTTTCTTGGAACCAGTTCAGGCGTGCCCACCCGGGGTCGCAATGTTTCGTCTGTGGCACTGCGTTTGCCGCAGAGATCGGAGCTGTGGTTGTTCGATTGCGGAGAGGGAACCCAACATCAATTTTTGCGCTGCGATTTGCGCCTCTCCCAACTAAGGAGAGTGTTCATCACCCACATGCATGGCGACCATGTCTTCGGACTGCCTGGGCTGCTGGCGAGTTTGGGGCTGGGCGGCACAAGCAATGGGGTGGATCTCTACGGCCCTGATCCTTTGGATGCGTATCTCCAAGGGGTTCTGCGCACGAGTTCAACCCGCATCGGCTATCCGCTGGCGATCCATCGCGTGCGCGAAGCGGCTGAACAACACACCGTTGTGTTCGAAGACGACGATCTGATCGTGACCGCGGCCCCTCTCAACCATCGCGTTCCGGCCTACGCCTATCGAGCCGAACAAAAGCCAAGAGCAGGGCGTTTTGACATCGACAAAGCGAGAGAGCTCCAGATCCCGCCAGGGCCTGTGTACGCCGCCCTGAAACGCGGTGAGTCGGTCACGCTGGAGGACGGTCGAACCATCGATGGCCGGACCTTATGCGGGCCAGAACAACCGGGTGTGAGCGTTGTGTATTGCACCGACACCGTCTTCTGCGAAGCAGCGGTGCAGCTGGCTCAGGGAGCCGACCTGCTGATCCATGAATCGACCTTCTCCCATGCCGAAGCCGACATGGCTTTCAAGAGGCAACACTCCACAAGCACCATGGCGGCGCAGACCGCTGCTGAAGCCGGCGTCAAGCAGTTAGCGCTGACCCACCTCAGCCCGCGCTATGCCCCTGGAAACGCAGTCACCGCAGACGATTTAGTGGCTGAGGCCCGTACCATTTTTCCGAACACGATTTTGGCCAAGGATTTCCTCAATGTGGACGTCCATCCCTCTGAATGAGCGGTCGCGCGCTGCAACAGTTCGTGATCACTAGACCCTTAAGGGGCTCATCCGCATCCCACCCCGTGATACAAGGACTTGGTGCGCTGTCTACGTCAGTCTCTGACATCTTTCATGGCCTCTTTTTTCTCCACATTGCGTCGATCCTTGAATCGACTGTTGATCGCCCTGCCAGTGCTGCTTGGACTGTTGATCAGCGCCCCCGCCCAGGCCGCCCAGTGGGATGCCGAGATTCTCACGGTGCCAGCTGACGGCGATGGCGCCCTGGTCACCTTCAGTGAGCAAGAAATCAAGACAGGGCGGAAGGTGTTCAACGTCAGCTGCGGCACCTGCCACGCCGGCGGCATCACCAAAACCAACCAGAATGTGGGCCTGGATACTGAAACGCTTGCGCTGGCCACTCCAGCCCGTGACAACGTCGCGTCTCTCGTGGATTACCTCCAAGACCCCACGTCCTACGACGGGGAATACAGCATCGCCGATTTGCATCCCAGCATGCGCAGTCGCGATCTTTATCCCGCCATGCGCGATCTCACCGATGAAGATCTCCGCCTGATGTCCGGATACATCCTGGTGGCCCCCAAAGTCTTGGGTGTCGAATGGGGCGGCGGCAAGATCTACTTCTAACGCCCAAACAAGTTCCCAATCGCTCAGCCTGCTCTATCGCTCAGCCTGCTCTTCGGAGCAGGCTTTTTTTATGGCGTATCCACCGAGAAAGGCTCTGATCGAGAAGGCTTGGCAGGTGAATCATTGTCAGCAGCCATGGACTTCGGTTGACGGCTGTACCACCACTCCTGCAACTCAGGCGTCAAGCGCATCGAAAAGAGCGTCAGGAGCGTGGCCGTAGGGCGAGATCCCGGCTGGAGCAACTCAACGGAATAGGAAGGGCAGCGCATGGAAGCAAGATCTGGAACAAACCGGCGACCCACCCGACGCCAACTCGGCTCTTTGCTACGCCAAGCCAAGCGACAACAGGGCCAGGGCAGCTCCTCACGATCAAACAGACGACAACAGGGTCCAATCACCCGAAAGCTGTACTGTCCGCCTGGACTGGCATGCACCGTTCCGTGCTCCAGCAGTGCCTGTACATCAGAACGCAGAGCAGGAACAGGTTTCACAGGGATGATCAAGCACTTAGAGCCGTCATCACATTAAAAAGCCACCCCGAGGGGTGGCAGAACGATCGCTCGGATGGGAGACCTCAGCTCGAAGCTGCAGAGCTCAATACAGCTCTTCTTCAGCGTGAGTTTTGATGGTGCAATCTGAAGTGGGGTAGGCCACACAGGTCAGAACGAAACCAGCTTCGATCTGGTCGTCGTCAAGGAAGCTCTGGTCGGACTGATCAACGGTGCCGGCAGTGATTTTGCCTGCGCACGTGGAGCAAGCACCTGCACGGCAGGAATAGGGGAGATCGATACCTTGCTCTTCAGCAGCATCGAGGATGTACTGATCGTCAGGAACTTCGATGGTCTTGTTGAGGCCTTCGCTCTCGCTGACCAGGGTGACCTTATAAGAAGCCATGGATGGATGTAATGCGCAGAGATCGAATCGATCTGAACCTGCTGGACCGAACCCTTCTACATCGGACAGACACCTTGATACGGGATTCATCAGGGTTTTCCGTCCAAGCCCAATCAAAGACGGAGCATTGATAAGAAGGGCTTATTGAATGAGTCGCTTGATTTCGAGCAGGCCCCAGCGTCCTTGTTCCCCGATTGGCCTTGCCTGCCAGCCGCATTCAGCTAAAACCTCAATCAGCCGAGGCGCCTGATCCACCAACAAACCACTCAGCAGGCCGCGGCCTGTGGACTTGAGCACCGAAGCGAACTGCGGGGCTAAAGCTTCGATCACCGGAGCAAGGATGTTGCAGAGGAGCAAATCCGCCTCCTCTCCGTTCAACAGGGCCGCGAGCGCATCGATCGATCCATGGCTGACGCGAAGTTGTTCGGCTGTCAAAGCGTTCAGGCCAGCATTGTCTGTGGTCGCCCGAACCGCCAATGAGTCGGTATCAGCCGCAAACACCTCACGCGCGCCAAGGGCCAAGGAAGCCAAGCCCAACACTCCACTCCCACAGCCCAAATCAGCCACCCGCTGATCGCGTGGAGGCATCGCCTCAAGCGCTTCAAGGCAGAGGCGGGTGGTGGGATGACTGCCGGTTCCAAAAGCACTTCCAGGGTCCATCTCCAAGACCAAGCGGTGGGCGTGCTCTTCAGGGACCTGCAGCCATGCCGGAAGGATCAACAAGCGCTGACCCACGGGATCGGGTTGCCAATGCTTTTTCCAACTAAGACTCCAGTCTTCGTCGGCCAACTCCTCCCAAAGCGGCTCTGCCAAGGCCAGTCCGAACGTGGCCGCCATCGGGCGAAGGCTGTTCAGCAACTGGTCACGTTGATCTTGCGGCCACTCCGACGCTGGTAGCCATGCCAGCAACGTGCGCTGATCTGGCGACTCAGGGGCATGTTGAACGGCCAAGCGATGCAGCCCAAGGGACTCCAGCTTCCAAAGCAAGGACTCCTCAAGGACTGGAGGCAGGGGCAGGGAAAGGCGCCACCACATCACAGCGTGACGGGGTGGGCTTCCTGAATGCCGTTAATGCTGTGAATGGTGGTCAACAGAGCGGGAGGAATCGGGTCATCAATGCTGAGAACCATCACGGCATCCCCACGCACGATGCGACGCCCCACCTGCATGGAAGCGATGTTGACGTTGTGCTCACCAAGAAGGGAGCCGAGGTGACCAATGATGCCTGGCATATCGCGGTGCCTGGTAAACAGCATGTGACGGCTTGGCGGAACATTCACGGGGAATTCATCAATGCTGGTCACGCGTAAATCACCATCTGCAAACACCGCACCGGTCACGCTGTGACCTCCCTGACCACCGCGAGTGGTGAGCTGCAGAGACCCACCCGCAAAATCACGGCTGGCATCATCTTTAATTTCCAGCACATGAATGCCGCGGCCCTTGGCCTCCAACGATGCATTCACGTAGTTAATCCGATCTCCCAGTGCCGTGCTGAGCAAGCCCTTCAGAGCCGCCACTACCAGGGGTTGTGAGGGGTGGCTGGCGAATTCGCCTTGCAAACGCACCTCCAACTCCTGAATCGGCCCGCCACTGAGTTGACTCACGAGCAAACCGAGCGTTTCGGCCAGCTGGAGATGGGGCTTGAGGCGCTCCATGATCTCGGCACTGAGGCCTGGGATATTCACGGCGCTGCGGGCAGGCAGTCCCAGCAACACATCACGAATTTGTTCGGCGACATCAACCGCCACATTTTCTTGAGCCTCTTCCGTGGACGCTCCGAGGTGAGGGGTCAACACAAGACCTCGCTCCACAGCGCGCAGAGGGGAGTCTGGAGCTAGCGGTTCAGATGCAAACACATCCAGACCGGCTCCAGCGATCACTCCGGATTCAATCGCTTCCGCGATCGCAGGCTCATCGACAATTCCACCGCGCGCACAATTCACAATCCGTGCCGTACTTTTCATCGTGCGCAACAGCTCGGCATTGACCAGATTTTCTGTATCAGGTGTGCGGGGAATGTGCAGGGTGATGTAATCGGCCTGCTGGAACAGAGCCTCCAGAGTGGTGAGCCGCACCTGCATCTGTTGGGCACGCTCTGCGGAGATGAACGGATCAAACGCGATCACCTCCATACCCATCGCTTTCGCGACGCGAGCGACGTGGGAGCCAATTTTGCCCAACCCCACCACGCCAAGCGTTTTTTTATAGAGCTCATTCCCCACGTATTTTTTGCGATCCCAGGCTCCAGACCGCATCGAACCGTGGGCTTGGGGCACGTGACGAGACACCGACAGCAACATCGCAAGCGCATGCTCCGCCGCGGCGATCGTGTTGCCCTCGGGTGAATTCACCACCAACACCCCGCGCTGCGTCGCCGCAGGCACATCCACGTTGTCGACCCCCACACCCGCACGGCCGATGATCCGCAACCGATCAGCAGCCTCAATCACATCCGCTGTGACCTGGGTGCCCGAACGGATCATCAGGGCGTCGTAATCGCCAATGATCGATTTGAGCTCTTCCGGTGACAACCCAACGCGCTGATCGACTTGAGCCACTTGGCTAAGGATGTCGAGCCCCGCCTGATCAATGGGGTCTGAAACGAGAACTTTTGTCATCCAGCGGCGGGAGAAAGCCACCATTAACTGTAGAGATCAGCCCGAACGGTCTTTTCCAAGTGTCTTCCAGCCCAAACAGTTCCAAGAGAATCGGCTCCAGGGGCAACAGTTCCGAGCGAGAATGAAAGCTCGGCTGCTGATGTTTGATGCCCGTTTGCGTTCTGGTTCTCAATGAGCGCACTGCTGCCGACCGTCTTCGCCTGTCGCTCCAAGAGTTAGGCACGCCATTGCTTCGCGTCGCCCTCGTGGCACCAGCCCCCGGGAAAGGATCCGAGCCACAGCAGCAAGAATCCAGCTCTGATTCTGATCTCCCTGCTGAGGCGATGGACGATGTGGACCTGCTCAACCCCAATCTGGCCCGTAGTCGCCGTCAAAAGTCGATGGCACGCTGGTTGATGCCCTTCGGCTTTTTCGCCGGCGCCACCTTCACCCAGATCACCACGCTCGATACGTTTGCGAGCTTTGGTCCCTGGGGTGCAGCCTTCATCGGGGGATTATTGGGCATGGGGTCGGGCCTGATGGGCAGCTATGCCGCCGCCGCCAGCGTGCCGTCGGAAAACGAGGATGGCGTAAGAATCCTGCGCAATCGACACCTCGAAGGCTGCTGGCTCCTGCTTCTAGAAACGAGGCCCGGGTTGGAATTGCCTTGGCAAACCGTCCAAAAGGCACGTCCCCAGCAAGTGGTTCGGCTCAGCGAACTATGAGCCTCCCTCGCGACTCGCTGCTTCGGTCCTGCAGGCATCCCACAACGATGGCCGCCTTGATCGACATTGCGGAAGACGTTCTGAAGACCTGGCAACCCCGATGGAGTCCTTTTCTCTCAGCCCTCATGCTGGAAGATGCCCATCAGCTTGGGGCCCTGGCAGAACTGAAGATCAGCCGTAATGGCGGCTACCCAGGAGCCGAGCGACAACGGTTGCTCATCCAACATGCGGCGTCCCCAGAGCCTGAGCCCCCTTGTCCTTTGGCGGGTCTCAACGTGGAGGGAAACTTCCTGTTCGACCCAACCTCACCCGACGAGATGCGCCTGGCCCTGCAAGGCATCGGGGTGGATGACGCGGCTCTCGGTGATCTATGGATCCGTGGAGACAGGGGTGCTCAGGCCATTTGCACTCCGGAGGCCGCGGCCCTGCTGCAAGGCCAGCGAGGCAGCGTTCGCGAGGTGATGATCGCCTGCGAATCTTGGCCACTCGAGGCCCTGCAATGGCCTATTCAGCGGGCTGCTCGCCGCTTGAGCAGCGTTGAAGCTTCATGCCGTCTTGATGCCATTGCCTCTGCCGGCTTTGGCATCTCTCGCTCAAAGGTCGTGAAACAAATTAAGGACGGGCGGTTGCGCCTCAACTGGGAACCGGTGCGGCTGGCAAGTCGCGATTTAAAAGTGGGAGACCGCCTGCAACTTCAAGAAAGAGGCAGCATCGAGGTCATGAACATCGAACGCACGAAACGGGAGCGATGGCGCATTGACATCCTCCGCCAATAAGTGGAGGGAATTCTGAGGGCACTCCAACTGCTAACTTCAGTGCCTGGTTGAGCCATTTATCAACCACCCGTCTCAAAGGACAAATTTGAGAATTGGGGGCGATTAGCTCAGAGGTAGAGCACTACCTTGACACGGTAGGGGTCACTGGTTCGATTCCAGTATCGCCCACTTCCCTTTAGGGACAGGAGTTGGACAATGGCATGCAGCTTGATCGTGGGGCTTGGCCGCTCCGGGGTCGGCGCAGCGCGCCTTCTTCATGCCCAAGGTCATCAGGTTGTTGTTCTCGAAAGGGATAACGGTCCCGAACAACAATCCAAAGCCCAACAACTAAGCGATCAAGGCATCCAAACCGAATTGGGATGCCCTCTGGAATTTTCCAGCTTTCAACCTTGGCTAGATCAAGTTGAGCAAGTGGTGATTAGCCCAGGGATCCCTTGGGACCATCCCACCTTGATGCAGCTACGCAACCACGGCGTGACGGTGAGAGGTGAAATGGCCGTGGCTTGGCAAGCCCTTCGCGATTGCCCTTGGATTGGAATCACCGGCACCAATGGCAAAACCACCGTGACGCACTTGCTGCATCACGTTCTCAACCAAGCCGGACTGCATGCGCCGATGGCGGGGAATGTGGGCCATTCCGCCGCCGAATTAGGGCTGCAATGCATGGATCCATCCCAAACCAAACCGGATTGGATCGTGATGGAGATGAGTAGCTACCAAATTGAATCGGCGAATGAAGTGAGACCAACCATCGGCATTTGGACCACGCTGACGCCCGACCATTTGGAACGGCACGGCTCCATGGCTGCCTATCGAGACATCAAACAAGGCCTGCTTCAACGCTCCAAGCATGCCGTTCTCAATGCCGACGACACCGACCTAAAGAGCAGGCAGGCTCACTGGCCGGATGCCCAGTGGGTTAGCTCTGCACAAACGAACCATGAGCCATTCAATCTTGAGCTTTGGGTGAACCCAGAGGGTTTCGTTTGCAATAAAAAAGGTGCCCTCTTTCCAGCCAATGCTCTAGCCATGCCTGGCGAACACAACCGCCAAAACATGCTGCTCGTCACCGCAGCTGCCTTGCAAGCTGGATTAGAGCCGCAAGCGATTGAGCGCGGCTTGCGCAGTTTCCCTGGAGTGCCCCATCGCCTAGAGAATCTGGGATCGCTCCACGGAATGAACGTCTTCAACGACAGCAAAGCCACGAATTACGACGCGGCTGCCGTTGCACTTCAAGCCGTACCAGGCCCAATCATTTTGCTTGCCGGTGGATTGTCTAAACAAGGCGATGCCAGTGGATGGCTGCAATTGCTTCAAGGCAAGGTTTGCTCCATCGCCCTATTCGGAAGTGATCGAGATGTTTTATCAGGCCTGATTCGCGGCTCCGGCTATACAGGAGACTTGACATCTCACTCCACCATGACGGATGCCGTGACAGCAGCGATTGAGCAAGGGAAAAACAGAAATGCCGCCTCTCTGCTGTTATCACCCGCCTGCGCAAGCTTCGATCAATACAGGGATTTTGAAGCACGCGGCAATCACTTTAGGGAGATGATTAAGCAATACTCTCATAGCCCATCAACGCGAGCAAACTAAGCCCATACGAGCGGTTTACCTGGCAAATCCATAGCCTTCTAAATCAAGGTTATCAGGATCAAGGTACGCTAGAAAGCTTTTAAAAAATATTTACTAAGACAGTGAAGACCCTATCCATTCGAAGTCCAGACAACCCAGAGTTCGACTCCTGCGATCCTTTCTCAGCACAGCAAACAATTCTCTCGAAAATCCAGACAAGCACCAGGCGCATACCCTAAATTCGTTGAATGAAGACATCAAAACGCCTTCTACCCTTCGTCCTCTTTGTCTTCTTGGTGTCTTGCAACGCCAAGGAAGCCAAAGATCAACAGACTTGCTTTCTTTACAACTCTGACAAAATTGACGCCGTCGAAGCTCTCGAACGCTTAGGGCTTCAGCCCAACACGAACGGGCAAAGGTTTGAGCCAGTTGAAACAACCTGTGCTTCCTTCAAGAATTCTCCTTGAAAGGGCGAAAAGCCCTTCTTCTAAGCAAGACAGATCCCTTTCCCCCAAGCAGACGGACTCGAACAAAACGAGGGAGACAATGATGATGGCCCCTCTTTTACTTAAAGCCATTTCACTTATCAGATAAAGCCATTAGCCAATCAACACCACAAGAAGATAGAGACATTTAATCAATGCATTTCCAAGAATAAGAACGAGTATTCGTGGCAACCACGCTGGATTGATCGGCACGAACAGCTAAAATCGATTGACTCCCGGGGCAATCTTCAAAGAATGCCGCGCATACGACCTGAGTAATGCACCCCCATCATCCCGCCTCTTCAAACTTTTTATCATGAATAAAGCCTCCTACTGGCTCATGAAAAGCGAGCCAAATGTTTACGGCATTGAACATTTAAGGGATGAAAAAGTTACACTATGGGATGGAATCAGAAACTACCAAGCCCGAAACTTCATGCGAAAGATGAAGGTCGGAGATCAAGCTTTTTTCTATCACTCGAATTGTAAACCTCCAGGAATTGTTGGTCTCATGGAAGTTACAGAAACGGGCCTTGTCGATCCAACCCAGTTTGATGTCAGTTCTAAATATCACGATCCAGCCTCCAAGCAAGAGTCTCCACGCTGGGATTGCGTGAAACTTGCCTATCGCGGCCAGTTTTCTGACATGCTGACCCTAGATGATCTCCGCGAGTCCTACCAAGCAGACCAGCTAACCGTCGTTCGTCGCGGAAATCGCTTGTCCATTCTTCCGGTTGACACAGAAATCGCGATGGATTTATTAAAGAGACTTGGACCACTTCAATGATCCGCTCGGAAGGATTTCTACTGAGCGACTGCCGATTGCCACCATTATTCCCAGGGCCTGGATTGGCTTCAGGAAAGCGCCCTGGTCCTTCATCGGACTGACAGCCTTGATGCTGATCAGCCTGACGGGCTTAGGGGTGATCGCACGAGATCTCCAACTCAGCAGCAATCGTTTCCTTCAATACACGGGCGATCTTGTGCTCGTGATGGCGGCCCTTGTTCCGCTCGCGCCCCTCTTAGCGCTTCTGCAGCTGGCAGATGAACACTTACCAGGGGGATTGGATCGAGACCCAGAGCAACCCGCGGCAAGACGCCGATTTTTTTGGCTTCTAAAGCAGACCTGCGGCCTCGTGGTTCTAGAGGTCCTCATCGGCATTGGAGGGATCAGCTCGATTCGTCTTTTGAGTCAGTTTTTGGCCCCCCATAGCGGCGTTCTTGCCAGCTTGGCCTTCCTGTTGGGTGGTGTCAGCATCGCCATCTGGATGATTGGCCAACTGCTCTCCATTCCGTTGCTGATCCATCACGGCTATCGCCCCCTCCGAGCGATGGAGCACAGTCGAAAACTTGTTCAAGCCAATCGCCTCAAAGTATTGGCGTTGCTTGGACTTCTTCTAGGAATTAACTTGCTTGGCCTCATGGCTGCGAGCCTCGGACTGCTCTTCAGTGTTCCGTTTAGCACCCTGCTGTTGATGGCCAGTTGCCGGACTCACACACCGGGGCGAAGAGAGTCGCGACGAAACATGTTGCCGACATAAAGGCGGGTGAGCTCTCTGGAGTCCACACCGTTCTGAACAAGAAATCCTGCCAAAGCAGCCTGAACGAGCCGGTACTGATCCCAGTTTGGGCAACGCTCAATAAAGTCCGCCATGGCCTGGTGCAAAGGCAAGGGCATCTCGGCTTGAAAACTAACGATGTCCTCACCCTGGACGGGCTCCGGCATTGCTTTGCCAGCAACAACAACTGGGGAAACGACAACCTGATCGGTCAACAATTGGCCTTGAATCACTCCTCGTCCCTCATCACGACGCCCCAAATCTATGGCCTGTTCTCCACAATCACAAGGGGCCGTCAACATAAGCCGCGCAGGCCATTGCCAACCACTCCGCCCCTGCGACCTAGGCCAAAAGAGCAGTCCAGGACAAGTGTTTTCCCTTCTCAAGGGAGTCCACTTGCCGCACTCGGGCAATAGCACACAATCTCCGAAACCGATGCTTTTCCACAAGGCGAAGGCCTCCACTCAAAACAGCCAGCGAGCCTGTGGAAAAGCTGTGCAATGGGGCTGTCCCAACGTGGAGAAATCAATCAATCCTGATTGATTAGACCAACTAATCCAATGTTCAATCCAAGACTGTTTTCAAAGCAGCCAAAAATGCTTGCGCCGCTGGAGCAGGCCAAGCGCCCTCGAGCCCTCGACTCCGCATCCCCTTGCCTTGAAGCACCACACGCAGCCCCCAGTGGTCACGGGTGCCATCAAGGCACCCCCACCACTCCTGCTGTTCCAGCTCCAAGGTGATGGATTCTTCCTCCATCAACTGATCACAAATCAGCTTGTGTTGATGGTCGAGCTCTACGAGAAGAGCATGCAGCCCCTCTACCTCTATCGCGGTGAGCTCGACAGCCCAAAATTCCCCTCCAATCAGAAAGGGAAAGCCATGACGGCTTGAGTCATGGGCGAGACGCCAGCCAGGCCCCTCTTGTTGGATCATCCAGGCAGGAGATCAGGCTGATCCTGCTCATCGGAGAGCTCAACGATCGCGCGATGAACCGGCTTCACACTGGATTCCTCTAGGAGGCCGTCAAAGTCATCAAAACGACGCTGCTTGGCACGAAAAGCGATCTTGACTGTGGTCAGATAACGGTTGGTGGACTGACGAATCAAGCTTTCGCCCCGCTTCGCGAGGTCCTTTGAGTCCACACCTGCAGAAATCATCTCTGTCCAATCAACGCCTCTTCACTCTAAGTGAGCAAATCGCTGTGAAAGGGAACCTGCATGGGATAAGCCCGCTGGGGACGACCTGGCACTCGCAAAACGATCTGGCGGCCCAAGCCCATCGCAAGGAGCGGACGTCTCAGATGCGTCATCAGACCACTCACCTGTTCCAGGTGTGGGCCATCGATGCAATCAATACGAATGCATCCCCAACTACGGGACATGCGGCAATCACGCAACGGTTCCAACTCAGCTTCAATCTCTGGATCCTCCCTGTAGAAAGAAAACACCAGGCGTCTCAACCGATCCATCGCTAGGCCCCGTAGCCTTAACTCCTTAACAAGATGGCCATGGCTGAGGTTCAGCCCCCAAAGGACGAACAAAACCTTCATCTTTCCGCTCAGGGAACTCTTGCCATCGACCTTGGGAGCACCAACACCGTGGTGGCCTTTCAGGACGGCAGCGCGTCGCCCCCTCAACTTCTAGACCTCCCACCGATCAGTCGATGCATCGGGGAAGTCCCGAGCCTTATCTGGAGCAACGCTCGAGCCGACTCTCAACCGCTTGTTGGCCGGCAAGTCCTCGATGGCGGACTCTCCGATGGATCATCCCTAGAGCTGCATCGTGACTTCAAACGCTGGATTGGAGTTTTGGATCGATCCGACCTGCCATCCCATCCCCTGAGCCCTGAGCAAGCTGGTGAAATTCTGTTGCACCAGATCTGGAAATGCCTGCCAAAGTCACTGTTGGTGAAGCGGCTGGTGCTTACAGCTCCAGTTGATCAGGCGTTTGGTTATCGCCAATGGCTGATGCAGGCCTGCACAAGCCTTCCGGTTGACGAGGTGGCGCTCGTGGATGAGCCAACAGCGGCAGCCATGGGCGCAGGACTGCCTGCAGGCTCCAAGTTGTTGGTGGTGGACCTAGGCGGGGGCACATTGGACCTCTCCCTTGTCGCTTTAGAAGGAGGCGAGGGAAGAGCAGCTCCACTAGCGCAGCTGTTGCGCTTTCGGGGACGTGATCTCAAAAACAGCAAGCAAACCTTGCGCTCGGCAAGGGTCTTAGGGAAAGCCGGCATCGCCTTGGGTGGCAGGGATCTCGATCACTGGATCTTGGATCACCTTTTTCCAAACGATCCGGATCTAATTCTGAGAAGTCAGACGAGCCTTTTGAATGCGGCTGAACGCTTGAAATGCCGCCTGAGCAGCCCTGATGTCGAAAATGAGGAGACCCTCAGCGAGTTAGCGAGCAGCATCAACCTCGCGCAACCCATCACCTTATCTCTCAATCGCAACCAACTCCACGCGCTGTTTGAGCGCCGGGGATTGATCAAGGTTCTTGAAGGGCTGCTCGATCGCACATTGGCCTCGGCCCGCCAGCAAGGCTGCAGACCGGAAGACCTCAACGCCGTCGTCGCCGTTGGCGGAGGAGCCCATCTTCCGCTGATGCGCCAATGGTTATCAGAGACGATGCAGCCGGTGCCATTGCTGACGCCACCACCCGTTCAAGCCGTGGCCACTGGTGCTCTCAATCTCACTCCGGGGGTAAGGATCAGAGATCTCCTCCAAAAAGGCGTGTATTTGCGCTGCTGGGATCGTCGCAGTCATTCCCATCACTGGCATCCCTTATTTCTGAGTGGCCAACCATGGCCCTCGCTTCAACCCTTGGTGCTGAACCTGAGCGCAAGTCGCAGCCATCAACAGGACATTGAGCTCGTGCTCGGTGAGCCCCAGGGCGAGCGGCGTCACGAAGTGGTGTTTGTTGGAGGGCTTCCCACGATTAGGGACAACAGCAACGTTCCAGACACCATTCAGCCGCTTCCAAGCAAGACCATTCGTCTTCAACTCAATCCCGTTGGCCAACCAGGTGAAGACTGCCTGCGCCTCGCTTTTCAACTTGATGACGATGCTCAACTTGTGCT
>Ga0208543_1000166_pt1 | contig 23103 bp, 19 predicted proteins | sample DEB08_DNA_14_FD_185497 | JGI IMG/M metagenome (GOLD analysis project Ga0208543, IMG submission 185497) | Aqueous microbial communities from the Delaware River and Bay under freshwater to marine salinity gradient to study organic matter... | ecosystem: Environmental > Aquatic > Marine > Coastal ...
GCTTTCGTCAGGTTGATATGCAGTTAGGTTATTGATAATTGTTGCATATGCTGGACTATTTCCATTATCAGCAAAGAATCTATCAGCTCTTACCAGATTACTTCCTACTACACATGCATCATCAAATGGACTAAAAGATCCTGTCTGATTTGATATTCCACTACCTAATGCAGGTACTGAATTCCATGTAGTATATGATGAAGATCCTCTCGTTAACCTAAACTCCTCATCATCAAATCTTTCTCTTAAAGAATTTGAATTACCTGTTGTACTATAAGTATCTACCAGGATAGCATAAGGGCTACTTGAATTTGTTGGGCCAGTACCCCAAGGATCATATACATTAGCAGTTGCAGTTGCATCAGTATTACGGAATCTCCAATTACTTGAAGTTATAGCCCAATCATTATAATCATAATTAACGTTCTGTACATTATACTGATTAGTCCAACCTACCATAGTTCCTACTGAAGGATTCCATGCCTCTAATTGTAAAGTAGGTAATCCCCAATCAGTACCAATTGTTCTGAAGTTCCACTGAGCAGCATTTGAACGACCCTGTGTATTTGCATTAAAGTTATCTATGTCAGTTACATCAAGTAAAAACTTAGACCCAGCTACATAGTATTCTACTCCACTTAAGTGCTTACTTATAACACTACCTGCTTTTTCAATAACAGTTATGTTCCCATTAATTGCAGGGGTACTTAAGTTAGTATCAAAGAATACATCAGATTGTGTATATGAATGAGTACCTCCGCCATCGGTTGCAGTATCAGTTATCATAGAAGCAAATACATGGTATCTTCCACCATCTCTTCCATTATTGGCTAGGATATCCCCGGCTATAACCGTTATATCAACCTCAGCCTTCCACTTGGATGTATCTGCTGCATAATTTGAAATTTGAACAGTTATATCGCCACTTGGGCTAGTAAAGGTTTGGTTCTGATATAATGCATTAACAGTAAACGTATCAAATGTCTCTAGTACATTTACTCCATCAGCATCATATACTGTTACTATAATTTTGGCATCTCCACTGGCATCTCCACTAAAACCTGTTACCTGTTGGGCCGTTGAAAATACTACAGATCCATTTGCTGATGTGTATGCAGGTTGATTAGTTCCTGCCCAGCCGTTTGTTGCAAAAGGTGTACCTTCTGTAGTAGGTGAACTAATTCTAACAATTCTCTCTGTTATATTATCAGTCACAGTACCGTTTGTTGTACCATTGGTCTTATTAAAGTTAGATGCAAATTCAGGAGTAGGAATATAAACATTTACCTTCCCTGGTGTACCACTGTCTTCAGCTAATACATCATCTCCTATAAAGTTAATAGTTTTATATGTACCTACTGCAATACCTTCATCTTGAACATGAACACCGGCAAACGTTAGTTCATTACTTCCATTAATAATTATATTGGTTTGTGAAGTATCTAAGTTAATTGATACTTGATCATTGGATCCTATAGTTGTAATATCAATACCAGGACCTGCAATAACAGGAGATCCGCCACCGCCACCGGTTGAAGATATTGTTAAAGTATCACCGCTTGGAGTAGTAACCTTTGTAATAGTAACATTGGATCCGGCAACAAGTGTAGGGTTATACGCAGAGTCTATGAAGTCTTTTAATGACGCTTGTGTCATTAAATCTCCAGCCTCAAAAAGTGCCTCTAATTGATATTTTGGTATTACAGCCATTTATACCTTATTTATTTTGTTTGAAGAAGATCCATAAACTTATCAAAGGATAAAAGCAATACTTTCTTCTTCTTTTTCTTTTTTCCTGTTGGGATATCGCCACTACCGACAGTTTGGCTTGCAAAAGAATCCATAGAACCAGGATTTCCAGGAAGCTCAACAGCTCCCATACCTTGTACATTCATATTAGGATTTACTGTTACTGCATCCTCGTCTACTTTATCAGGTAAACCTTCTTCTTTAGTTTCTGCATAGTCTTTTAAATCCTTTTCTGGTAATTTAGAAAGATCTTTAACTTCATCAGAAACTTCAGATGCAGCAAGCTCTCCACGTTTAAACTGGAGAGCCAATGCAAATAGTCGTCGTTGTGATTTACTCTTTGCTGGCATTACTTTAGATCCATTTTTACTCTAAACTTACCATCTTTAATAATCTTATTCATTTCATTTGATAAATGAGCTAAGATTTCCATTTGAGCATTTCTTGCAGCTTCATCAACTGAATCCTCAGTCATATCTTCTTTAAACTGATTCCAATTAAGTTTAGTTTCTTTATACCATGTTTTGTATGCATCAATTAGTTTACTAGCAGGAACATCTAAACTAGGAAGTTCAATGTACTCCTCGTTTAATTTAGAATGTTCATTTAAAGATTTTAAATTTTTCATATTTCTGTTTTCTTTTACTGGTTGTAGAATATCTTGTAAAGTTTTATAAAAACTATGTATACTCTTTGGTGTCATTTTCTTAAATGTCTTTTCATCATCTATCTTAAGGGCATTACGAACTTTGGATGCTGATATGTTATCATCAGTTCTAAAGATTTCGTATCCACTAAAATCTGGATCTACTCCTAACTGCTCTCTATAAGAATCTTTATTGATCATTGAATCATATGCCTTCTTTCTGTCAGTTCCATAACCCCACATAACCGGTTCATATGTTGGCCTAGCAGCAGCAAAGAGAGTATCAATTGCGCCATTAGGAACCACGATTGCAGTTTCTAGGAAAGGATACTGTTTAGCCATTTTAGCAAACATAGCCTGTTGTAAAGTTTCATCAAAAGGTCTCTTTTCAGGATCTGGGTTTTTACCTCTTACTAAAAATACAACTACGGGCAAACCGTTTTCCTTATACATTTTTTCAAATACTTTAACATGCCCTAAGGTAAAAGGTTGGAATCTTCCTACAAACATGTTTACCTTTTTCATTCCAGGTTTTGGATGAGGTACCTTTAGCGCTTCATTAATAGTTTCAGTTTTTGTAGCTTTTCTAATTCTATGACCATAGGGAGAAAGTGAATATCTCTTAATACCGCTTTCATCTTCACTAATATTAAAAAGACCTAAGTTTCTTTTAAGCCATCTCTTATGTGCTTGGATTTCAGAAAGAATCGTGTTAACTTCATCTTCTGTCAAATGACCATCAGCAACAGCATCTAAAATAGCGTTACGCACTCTTGCTGAAGTTGATACATTTTTTGCTGGATGCTTTTCAGTATATCTTCTCTTAACAGTTACCTTCTTTTCTACTATGAAGTTATCTAATTTCTTTAGATTTTTCATTATATGCATATTTTTTTATTTATTCCATTTCAAATTCCTCAATGTCAACCGACTCATCCACTTCAACATTCTTAAATCTTGTAGGAACTGGGTTTGACGGTCTACCTGTTGCAGTAAATCCAATATTGAATTCAAACTTAAGCTTTGCTATTGAATTTATACCATCAGTTCTATCCACGGTTGCTTTACCCGTCTTTTTATCCACTCCCCATACCTCATTTGTAAATAATTGAGATTTTACAGTTTCATTGTAACTGTTGGCATACACATTTCCTAGATTATAATAGGCTTCATATTTGGCCTTTAAGTCATCCTCATCTATATCAGGATTTTTCTTCTTTACATATGCGATTGCGCTATTAACTGATTTAGTTCTTCTTGCAACATAATCAGGATCATCTAAATCAAAATCATATTTTTTTGCAAGATCTTTAATTTCATTAGCAGTTTTTTCAGTATCCTCAGATGTACCATCAAATATACCTGCATACATTTTAGTTTTATCAGACATTTTTTCTAAATCGTCTTTAGTTTCCTTTGGTGATATTTTTTGACCTTCTGAATTAGTAAATTCTTTATATTCACTTAATTGTGTTTTTTCGCCTGATGCAGATGCACCACCTGCACCTTTCTTAATTGACCTGGCCTCAACACCAGTCATAATTAACTGAATCTTTCTTTGTATTTCTTCAGGTGAATCTTTTTCATAATCAATCTTTTCAGGTGATATTGAAATAATGTCTCCAAGTGGATAATTAGAAGCGGCTGGCATATACACGGCATTACCTTTATTTAACTCGCTCATATAAGAAACCATTTCAACCACATCAGCTGCACCGGTTTGCATAAATGGATCCAGCATCATAGCACCAGTAACATCCATTAATTTTTCTTCGTATTCTTTAGGATCCTTAATATCTTTAAGAGATTTAAAATCATCCATGATTTTCTGCTGAGCTTTTGTTGGTTTATTATCTCCAAACTGTTTCTCAAAACCTTCTGCTATTATATCAGCAGTACCATTTCTAAGTTTAGTTCTATTTTCAGGATTAGTTGGTGGAGTATCAGGGAATGCTGATAAAGTTTCCATCTCACCCTGATCTTTAAATGCAGATTGTGCCTGTTCTACAATAGCATTATATTTTTCTAAAGAAGCCTTTGCCTTTTCAGCTTCTTCCTTGCTACCGTATATTTTTTCTAAATCTTCGGTTGAAGGAATACTTTGTTTATTATAATCAACTCCATCAAAAGATACACCTTTATCAGATACGCCAACTTTAGTTTGAGATTTTTTATCACCGAACAGTTTAGCACCAGTCATTGCCTTTTTAGGAATACGATTAGATTTTTCACGATCAATATTATCTAACCCATATTCTTTTGCAACATTGACGATAGATGTCGGTGAACTCTTATCTCCTAATACTTTTCTAAATAAACCAGTCTTTGCGGTATCAACATAAAATTTGGTACCTCCTGCATTTTTCTTTATAATGCCATCTTCAACCAATTCACCAAATAGTTTTACCTTTTCTTCTTCTGATGCATCAGGATCATTAATAACATTCATCGCATCTAGAACCTTTTCGGCATTCTCTTTTTGATCTGGATCATCTATGTCATTTATTTGTTTTTGGATAACATCATTAATTCTATCAAGCCCTTTTAACTTTTTAGGTTCTTCGCCAACTTCGCCGGCTTTCATCTTTTTACCTCCAATGACAACTTCTGTATTATCATTCATACCACGCTTAAGCCCTTTCTTATAATCTTCAAATTCATCTTTATTCTTAAATTCCAATTCTGTAATCAAAACCTTTCCAAGATTAATAAATTCATTGTAATTTAATGCCCTCTCCTCAACTATCATTTCTTCAGCGGTCGGTAAAAGAGATTCATTGGTTGACTTAATCTTTAGATAATCATCAAAAGTCTTAAATGAATCATCCTCATCTGGTTGTATGACATCAATTACTTTATCTACCATTTGGTTAAAATCATTAATGACAGATGGTGTCATAATGTTTCCTCCGTTTTTTCTTTTCTTTTTTAATGATCCTAACATTATCTTAAATAGATCTTTAAGTTGTGGATTTTCATTAAGTATGTCTTTGGTTCTTTGGCTTGGTATTAATTCTACATTAAGATCAAATTCATCACCTTTTGCAAACTCGGCTTTTTCAATATCAATCTTTGTAATATCCTTACCTCTCTTAGTTACATAGTCATTAAAAATATTTGACACCATTTCAATGTATCTCATATCTTCAGTATCTCCTAAGATCTCATGTTTCTTAATTCCTCTTTCTTCAATAAATGCTAAAAGATCCAATAAGATAATTTCATTAATATCAGCAGGTGCCTTTCTTAAATCAATAGGTTCCTTATCTTTCATAAGGTTAACTGTATAAGGGTCTATTAGCTTAGCTGCAACGTTTTGTCTAGTCCCGGCCTTATAGAACTTAAATATTATTGATTCAATTGGTTTCTTTAAATCGTGCTGTAAAGTAGTAGATTGGATAGAAGGATTTAAAATTCTTAAAAGATATTCTGCAAATGAATTAGTATTAAAGATTTCTGCATGATCCTCTTTAGGTGTATTTAAGAACTCTTTGATTTTTTGTTTCTGAACATCTGTTAGATAACCTTTAAATAGAGGCAATAGTGGAGTAACACCTAATGCATTTGACCAGTCATTAATAACTCTAGGATCTTCAATAACTTTCATAACATTACCGCTAGGTGCCATAACCTTAATATGAGTAAGAACCAGATGATTCTTAGGCATTCTATCATATGTTATTACACTGGGTTGATTATTAACAAAATATTGAAAACAGAATTTCCAGTTTTCAGGTATACTATTAAAGTTTTTAGAAACTACCGATTTAATGTAACTGATGGGTTTTTCATAATAGACCATAAGTGTCCTATCAATTAGGTTAATAGGTCTTTGATTTCCACCTTTATAGAATTCCACGCCATCACCCTTTCGTTGAAAAGAAAAAGAAGATCCGGATAATTTTTCTGTTACTACAAGGTAGTCCTTAAAAAGATCATCTATAAGTTGCTTTCCTGAATCTTTATAAATCTGAGTTAACTCTTTCATTTGCTTATTTTTGATTATCAGTTTATATATTCTTTAGATTATAACCATATAGAAAAAGGGCGGTTATGTAGTCGCCCTTTATCATACTTTATAGCAGTTAGAGTATATACCAAAAACTCAAATGTTGGCTCCCTCTAGAGGTAAGCAATATAAGAATCCAGTCTATCTATCTTCCGTACTTAATAATACCTAATAATTGATTAAGTGGAGCAAAGGCACCAGTTAATTTATATAGCTTTCCGTTATATCTAAAGACAATACCTTCGCTTGGATAAATTGAATCAAGGCCACCTATTCGGTCAAGTTTAGCCAATTGGTCTTCAACCTTTTTAATTTGATCAACACCGCCACCTTTTCTAATTTTAGTAGTTTCAGTATCAAGATAAGCTCTTAATCTTTGTGCTTCATCAGATGGGTTTGCCGCAACAAAATTACTTGCATTCCTAATAATAGTAGCACCAAGCTCCAGGAATAGATCTTCAAAAGGTCTAATGTTTTCTTTATACTTTTTCTTAACATCTTCTTTATCATACTTCTTAACTAATGCAGCTTCATCTTTTCCGATTTGCTTTTCAAGAGATCTCATATTTAAGCTTTTCTTATCGCCGTACGCCCATCTCCGTAAAAGCCCTTCCTTAACATCTTGTGAAAGGTTAGGAAAGTCTGCATCAATCAATTCTCTCCACCACATTTCATGGTAACGAGAAACTTCATCACCGTCATTTAAACCATAACGATTTTGTAATGCAATAACTTTATCTTCAAACCTTTTCTTATTAGCGCTAAAATCAACATCTCTTTGTAGTTGAAGTATTCTAGGTGGAATAATCTTAAACGTTTTACCTATATCAGATTTTACTTTGGCTAAGATTTGTGGAATTTCTTTAGCAGGTCTACTATCCGTATCTAAGATATTCCCATCACCATCTGTTTTTGTAATATTATGAAATTGAATAACATCAGTATCATAGTTAATTACATTAGGATTTTTAGAATAGATAAGCTCCATGTTCATAAAGTTCTTACCATTATCAAAAATCTCTTCTTGTTTTGGTTTAGGCAATTTAACTAAAAGACTAGCAAGATCTTTAGCAGCAAAAACAAAAGTATCCCTTACCATAGGAACTTCATGGGCTTCAAATTTTGACACAAACTGATCAAGGCTCATCGGATCCTTTGTATCACCAGTGTTTCTAGCAAACATAACTTTACCATCTTTAATAGTAACAAACAAGTTTTGCCCATCAGTCTTTTCAATAGGATCCTCTTCAAAATTCAATTCCCCGCGAAGCCCTGCATCAACGATCTTTTTAAAGTCACCGAAGGTTAATCCTTTATCATCATACGGATGGCTCATATGACCAGCTGCTCCGCCTTCAAAAAGAAATGGCTGGCTTTTATCGGCCAGCCATTCTTCAAACAATTTAATATGTTTCATGTAATTAGTTTATGTTATCCCATTGAAGATTGTAACGCCCCAACCATAGCACCATAATCTCCGCTATACTTAGATTTTAAACCGTCAATAACTTCTTTTGCTTTGGCTTCATCAAAATCATCACCGTGGGCACTTTTTAGAATTTCTGTTGCATATTCTTCAAATTCCTTATCAGACTTAATTTCTTTTTCTGATACTTTAGCTTCTTCAACAGTTTCCTCTTCTTCAGCTTCTACTTCTTCTTCCTCCTTTACAACAACAGTACCCTGTACATCGGCTTCATCTTTTGCAGTTTCTGGTGCAGTGGTAATGTTTTGGTCTTTAGTAACCAATTCTTCACCTTTTGAATCAGGCTCTTCTTCAGGCTTACCCATATCCATAATATCACCTGCAATACCTGCGGCTGATTCAGGACCGTCACCTTTTGCAACCTTAATCACAATGCCGTTTTGGTCAGCTGTTTCATCCTTTAATTCAGGACCGTTATCAACTTCTTCAGTAACCTCATCTTCATCAGATTCTTCTACCTCTTCGTCTTCTTCAGAACCGTATGCTTCATTAACAAATTTAGAGAAAGACATAATTCTTGATTCTTCTTTCTTGTGATGCATATCCTCATCCTCTAATTCATCTTCTTCTTCCTTATCATCAGCAGCATCTTTTTTCAAATCTTCTATATGAGCATAGTCATCTTTTGCTGCGTCTTTATCATGTTCAATTTCTTCTTCTTCATCTTCTTCAGCTAACGGATCAGCAGAAGCAGCAACAGGAACAGCGTAATCTTCTGGCTCCTCATCATCATCATGATACTTAACATTCTTATTAACAGTAACTTCCTTTTCTTTAATGAAATCTTCAAATGCCATTATTCTACGAGTAGCAGCAGGTGTATCTTCTTCCTCTTCTACATCGATACCTGATTCTTCGTCATCGCCTTCAGCAGGTACTTCATCAGTAACAGGTTGATCATCAGTAACCTTTTCACCAGCTTCATCTTCAACGTCCTTAGGTTCTCCTATTGCATTTACTTCATCCTCGATGTCTTCAGCAGTATCTTCTTCAACTTCATCCTCTTCGGCAACTTCGCCGGTTCCACCTACTTCTTTATCTTCTTCTTTTTCACCTACTTCGCCTTCTAATGATTTAGGTTCACCTTTGGCTTTGGCTTCATCTTCAATATCCTCTGCTCTATCTTCTTCAATTTCATCTTCAGATATATCTTGCTTTGGAGTAAAGTCTTTTAGTAATGCTTCTAATTTAGACAAAAGATTCTTTTCTTTCTTTAATTCTTCGACACTTTCGTAACCCATCTTTTTAACAAGATCCATTACGGCGTCTTGATTGACTTTAGCAGATTCATTAAGCGAATCAGTTGCCGTAGCAATCGTTGAAAACTTTTTGATTGGTTTCATGTTAATTTATCTTTTTTTGATTCTTTTTTTATATATCCATGTCCCATGTGAAAGATATTCTATATTAGAATCTAACATTCTGAACTTCAAATGGGAATTTTTCTTCTTTGTATATTTTTCGGCGTTCCATACCATGACGATAAATGTAATTCATCCAATCATGGTCATCAGCTTTATATCTAAAGTCATCAATAAAATCATAAATCTTAACAGTATCTTTAGATGCATGCTTTCTTAATCCGCGACCAATTGACTGTCTGATGATGACTTCAGATTTAAATGACTCGGTAAAAAATATGTTATGTATGTTTTTAATAGAAATACCTGTAGAGAATGTTCCGTATGAAGCTACAATAATAACATCATCATTCTTTTCCATTCTGCTTTTAAACTCTTCTCTAAAATCAGACTTTACTGAACCGTCTACATAATAGACCTTTTTATCGGTTATAGTTCTAAGCTTTTGATATATCTTTTCACCGTATGCTATTTTATGGAATAGCACTAATGAGTTGGATGTTGACTTTTTAATTACTTGACAAATAAAGTCTAATCTTTTTTCGCTTTCATTAATAAAATTCTGTTCTAAACTAAACAGCTTCTGTCTATCATATGGGTTTTTAGATAGAGATGAAAACGCTTCCTTTTGTGCATCAGTTGCATACTCCATGTGGATCTGTAATACTTTACATTTTGCAATATAACCTTCATCTTGTAAATGAGCGGCTTTTACTTGAGTAACTAAAGGGCCCATTGCCGACATCAGACTTAACCTATTAACAGTTCCTCTTTTAGGAATAGTTCCACTAAGACCAAATCTATAATCACAGTGCCAGCACATATCCATAATCTTTTGGATTGAATTTGCTTTGGCTTTATGAGTCTCATCTACAAAGACCGCATCAAATTGGCTAAAGTATTCTTCATCCTTTTTTGTTAATGATTGATAAGTACCAATAACTACATTTGAGCTTTTTCGTATCTTAACTCCTGCATATATTTGTTGAATCTTAATAGGTACCCTACCTTTATTGTATTCTTCAAAATCACCAGTTGCCTGTACAACCAAACTAACATTAGGCACAATCATTAAGATTTTCTTTTTACCTAACTGTTCCATCATATAAGCAACAACCATAAAAGAGATAAGGGTTTTACCTGCAGATGTAGCTAATTCAGCAAGACATCTCCTATACTTAAGAATTTTTAATGCAGCATCAATTTGGTAGTCTCGTGGCTTAATATCAGAGTTCTTAAAAAAGTCATCAACCCATTCCCTAAAGACATCCTCAGTAATAGAAGTATCAAAGATATCAGTTATTCCATTTAAGGTAAACTGGTAATCATATTCTTTACAAATATCAATAACTTCTTTCCATAAACCTGCAGGGATTTTATTTCTTTTTATGAATGAGATATTTCCATCCCAAACTTTCTTTTTGACTAATGGGTGGAATCTCCAGCCTTCAATCTTCTTTGTAAGACTAGATTTTAACTGCTCATATTCCATCTCGGTACATGAGTCAATTACTAAAAACTTTTTATTTTCTGATAAGGAAAGTTCCATTAAAATTCTTTATCATCTAAGCTAATACGATTCCTAATAGCAAAGGCCATATTATCCAGTGTTTTGATACATTCATAGTAATAATCAATATGAGATTGTAACATGTCTATTTGGGTCCTAAGCGAGGCTAAGTCTGCTTTAATGAATTGATTTTTTTCGCCGTTGGTTAGCTTAACATCATAGTTAACAGAATATTCTCTATACTGTGATTTATAATACTTATCCCAAGTAGCATTTCTTTTATATATTGTTGTCTTAAAATCAGTAACCTTATCTAAAAGTATCTGTCTATAAGATAACATTCTTACTTGGCATTCTGATAGCTCATTCATGTTTTTAAGCTTACTTACAAGATCTTTGATCTTTTCTTTCCAATCTTCACGATCTTTAGTTAGTCTTTGTTCTAACTGTTCGTTAGCTTCTTTAATTTGTGTATCGTCAAATGCCATTAAAATATACCTTTATCGTTGTTAGTCTTTTTATAATTCTTAATCTTAGGTTGAAACTTTTTCTTAGGCTCAGGTAATGTAAAGCTAGTATCAAATGAATCTACTTTCATCTTACCAAATTTAGTAAAGAGTTTAAGTTTCTTTTTTGAAGTTTCAAAGTCTTTGTAAAAATCATCAAATTGTTCAGTCACAAATTCATTATAATTTTTTATCATACGAAAATTAAATCTAAATGATTATTTGTAAAATATTTATCCAACTGACTTAGACACCCAGTTCTATGTTTGTATTCATACATAACCAGATCGTTTAAGTCCTTAACCTTTTTTGATGGTATTCTAAAATCCTTTAAAAACTTATCCCACATAAAGACAGTATTACCTGACTTTAGTTTTTCAATCATTCTTGTTTTTCCTTCAATGTCATTATCAAAGAAATATCTAACCGTAGGAATATCATTAAAATCCAATATTTGCTTTTTTACACCAGTTAAGCCGATTGTGTTTGTCATAAACATAGCATCTATAGGACCTTCAAATACGGTAAAATCCCTACTCATATCTGCAGTAAGAATACCAAAGATCATGGAAATCTTATTTAGAGAATCCATTTCTTCTTCAGATACATTAAGTGGTTTTTTAAGCCTATCATAAATCCTTTCAATATTCCAGGTTTTATATTTAGGACCACCGCCTTCTCCAGATAAATCCCTAGTCTGAAAACCTATAATCTTATTATCAGCAGTTAAGTTAAAAACATATAGTTCTTTTCTTCTAGGATCATATCCAAAGTATTCTGTTTTATGATGAAGTAATCTACTCTTAAGATAGGGATATGCTCTATAAGTAAGAGAGTTAATTGGATAGACATTAAAACCTAATGCAATTTCATCAAACGTTAAAGAGAGATCTTTAATTTTTTCAAAGAGATGAAATTCTAAAGTTTCACCTAACGAAAAGCTTCTTCGGTTTTCTTTAATAAAATTTAGAACATCAATACGATCTTCCCCTTCAAAGTTTAAATTATGATCTTTTAGAAATACATCTAAACTTACATGAGCCGAGCAGTTGTAACAATGAATGTATAAATCATTCCAATAAAGATTACCTCTTTTCTTTCTTGCATTATCAGCAGAATCACCACAATAAGGGCATGCAAAGTTTAGACGTTCTCTTCCTTCTAAGACTCTTCTTTTCTCAGGATGAGAATGGGTTTGATGAAGAACTCGGACTACCTTATCGATAATCCGAGCCTTCATCTCAGAAGATATTACTCCTTCTGTTCCCATAGGATTAAAGATCTAATCCATTAATGAAATCATCAAAGTCATCTCCACCTGAAGAGCTTTCGGTGGACGAAGCAGTTTCAGTTACAGCTTCAGCCGCCTTTTCAGCCTTCTTAGGTTCAGGTGCAGCTTGTGGTTTGGTAACAGTTTCGATAGCCTCACCTGGGTTACTGAATTGAGAAAGAACGTTCATAACTTTATTTCTCTGTTCATCATTCCATGGGCGGTAATCGAAGTTAGCCAATTCAGGTGCATCCTTAACATAATCCAAAATTGCAGTTCGTCCTGCATCATCAGCGGTTACAGTTTCTCCGTTGATTGTCATAGCAGAGCGAGAGCCTTGGAATTTACAAGAATCGTAGTTAGGATAACCACCTTTCTTAGAAATAATCAATTCAAAGTTCTTACCTTCGAATGGATCAAACACTTGTGTAGGTTCATCAAACTGTGGGTTAAGTTCCTCATCAATTTTAGCTTTAATTTTGTAACCAAACTTCATTACTTTAATTTGACCTTCAAGCTCCTTGTTTTGTGGATCTTTAACAATTTGTACCAGTGCGTAAAATACTTCTCTACGCTTAAGTCCTTCCGACATCTTTTTATCTACAGCCGATTCAGAGTTTCTAAGTTTGAAGAACATATCCTGTACCGGACATTTGTCTCCAACGGTAGATGGTGAATCTGCGTAGAATCCGTTGCCATCTCGGTCTTCTAACCAATAGACATACTTACGAACGAAAGGTTTGCGTGGATTTTTTACGTTAGGTAGAAACCTAATTAATGAACGGTAGGTACCGTCTTGTCCCTGATCGGGTTTTGGTGAATACAGATCGCTACTTGGTGCGGGTCTGTCTCCAGTGTCAAGGTCATTGACGCTTACACTGAAAATGTCGAATTCATTTGCCATTTTAATTGCCTTTTTTTAAGTTTTACTTTTTGTTAATTTAAAAGCCATAACTTAGCATTGCCTATTTGCGTGCCCGGGAATTGCCAATATACTTTGCCTTGTTAGTGCCAGTTTAAAAGTCCCTGAATAATCAGTTCCTTTGTTATTTATATATCCGTTTCTCTACTTAGTTTCACATAGTAGAAAAAAATATTTTAGAGAATAATTGCAGTTATATCATTCTCACGAATACTGAAAATCTTTTCTCCATTAAACTCAAATTCAGTTCCTGCCATGTCATGAAAGAATACTTTAACACCTACTTTAAAATCACTATCCTTAACCTCATCACCTACTGAAATGATTGTACCTGAATATGGTGGTGCATACTGCCCTTCTGTTTTTGGTATGTATATACTTCCAATTTTTTCAGGTTGTTCATCCTTTTTAAGAAATATTCTATTTTTTATTGCCTTTATCATGATTTTCTGAAACTAAGTTCTAAACTCTATATATAAAATTTAACTGATTGATTGAAAGAAAAGTATCTATTTACTAGCATTTAAGTATTATGTGGTTTTAGGATTGTGGATTGTAAGTATACTGTGATCTCATCATTTTTCTTTATTCGCATTTAAAATAAAATACGCATCTATTAAATCATCCAAAGGCTTGGGGATCTTTTCTGAAAAGTCTTTACCTTGGGTCCACTTCCACAATTCAGTTTTTCTCAGGTTCTTATCATTAAGTACATCATCTTGAAATGCCTTAGCCATATAGTGCTTGTTTGCATTCCCTTTACCTGCTAGCTTTTTAATATGAGAAGGTTGGTAAATTGATATCTTATTGACACCCCATGCATTAACTAACTTATTTCTTAAGAATGTGTTATACTGTACAATGTCAATAAATGAATTACCTTTAGAACCATAAGAAAAACCTTCAAGAGAAACCTTATGTGAGTCTGTTCCAAATAGTGTTATTAAGATATCTCCAATAAGATCGGCTATAGATTGACCGTCTGTCATTTTCTCTCGTTCTCTAAGTAAAAAATCCTTACTTGCTACATGTCTATAATAAGGAAAGCCTAATATAGTTTTGTTGTCCATCAGTTCTTTATGAACAGAAAATGCTTTAGGTATTTTACGGCCTTCTTCATCCCAGATACGATTACCGTAATTAAAAAAAGTTATAAACTTATATTCGCCTTGGTGGTTCTGTACACAAACACCTGGACTATTGAGAGAAAAATCAATTCCTGTATAAATCACTTAGATAAGATTAAAGTCTCTTACCAAGAACCGCACCTAATGCAGCTCCTACTAATCGACTGGTTAGAAGATCATATAGAGCACCCTTCTCAATTCCTAATACTTTAGCAATCGCTTTACCTACAGCCTTTCCTAAAGCAAATCCTGTAAGACCACCTAATACTGAACCTAAGATGCCTTCATTAACAACTTCTTCCATTACCTCTTCAAGGTCACGACCACTTTCATGTTCTTTCATTATGCGATCAACTGCTTCATCTATCGCAGCCTCTTGCTCATCAGTTAATGATTCGTTTAGTAAAGCCTCAATATCTACTGAGTCATTATGATTTTCGGTAAGGTAATCTTTAAATGTTTTCATTGTATTCTATTTCCTTTGTTTATATATTAGACAAGATTGACCGCTATATCAAGTATGTTATATGTGAAGTTAATATCAAAGGTTTGGAATTCTACTGTATTGCTTGAAAAGTTTAAATCTAATGCGCTTACACCGGTCATTATCATATCTTTTAGCTGAACGGTAACAAAAATATTTCCTTCACCATCTAGCATTTGCAAACCTACACCTTCTGGTACAAATGGATCTTTACCTGATAGCTTATAGTAATAGTCAAAAGTTTCAACGGCCATCCAATAATTTATCCATCCATCAAATGCTTGCATTGTAACGGTTAAAGTTTTATCAAATAGCTCTTGTGTAGGTAAGCTACTTCTAAAGCTCCTAGTATTACCTGGAAAGTCATTTTGTGTAACAGGATCAAATGACGGTCCTGGTAAATTCATTGACTGTATTCCATAATTAAAATAATCAATAGGCTCCTTTATAAGACCCCCAGGTATTCTGTTTAAGTAAGGTCTATACTTATTTGAAATTTCCTTTGGGATAAAAGTTCTAGGAAACTGAAATCTAAATTGATTATTTCTTGCGCTTAGTATCATTAATTGTTTCTATCGTTTCTATCATCCAATATCCGTTCGGTTTTCTAAATCAATTGGATTTACATAAAATACTGGGTTTTTCTGGGTATTAAATTCCTGTAGATTATTGGCGGCTTGTTTGAAGTATCTTTTTTCTAAATACTTTGATGCTTGGATTTGTGCTCTTTTTCTTAGTGCAGCAATCTGTTCCCTTTTTCTTTTATTTGCATCAGCTAAAGCTTGTGCTTCTTCGGCTTCCTTTAGAGCCAATTCAGATTCCGCAGATCCTAGCTTATCGGTAAGAGTTGCTACTTCATTGGTGAGAGATAAGTTAGATGCTTCTAATGCTTGTATAGTTGCAATTTGTTCTTCATCCAAAGATAACATTTCAGCTAATTGAGCATTAAGCCTTTCTATCTCAGACTGTAATTTAGCTAGCTCTTGTGAATATAGCAATGCCTGTTCATTTAACTTAGAAGTCATTGTTTGTTTGGCGGCGTCAGTTAAGCCTAAGAATGTACCTGTGTACAAAACGCTTTCATCACTTACACCACTTTCATCCTCCATTCTTGTAGAGATATAAAAGTTATTATTATCCAATGATAAAATCTTTTTTGAGCTTTCTTTATCAATTCTAAAGAGTACTTGACCCTGGGAAGGATCTACTTCTTGTACCCTTGTAAAATTAGGAATTCTTATTTCATCATTTTCACCAACAAAAACTAAAGTAAGAGTACCTACATTACTTAAGTCAATCGGCTTATCTGTCAATTCACCATTTTCACCAGTCTCATCAAACAGTGTAAAGATAATGTAATCATCAAATGGTGATATTCTAATAACACCATCGCCCTGTGGTAACGGCTCGGCCGTAGGATTGAGAGTCGTAAACTTTTTATAGTATTCTCTTTCCTTTTTTGTTACTGATATGTTAGTCTGTACTGCCATCGTCTTCGGTTAATGTTTGTATTTTTGCTGGTGAAATTGCAGCCTTCACATTTAATCTATCCCTAAATGAAGTAACATACTTAGTCTTAACAACTAACTGTCCAACAATCTGATCTGATGTTTCCCCTGGTCTAGTTCCAGAATTCCCGTTGTTAACTATAATGTTACTTCCGTCATCTTTAGATATCTGATTATAGACATTTGCAACAGTTGGTACTACACCTAAGTTTATCTTCATTAATCTTCTTCCGTATTTCTTAACGTCAAATGAAGTTAGATTTGCTTGTTTAATTATCTGCGTATTATCGGCTCTATTATAAAGTCTTAATAAGTAATTTATTGAGAATGATGCAGCAATTGCACTATTTAATACAATAGGTCTAAATAAGATAGGATTATCAAAGTTTGTAGTCTGAGTAAATACCTGAGTACTGGTTTTAGTAAAATTAGTACCTATCTGTTCACTTACATTAATTTCATGAAATACCACATAGTCACCACCTGATGAATTAAGTTGTGCAATAAAGTTAGAGAATGTAGAACCGGTTACCATACCAGTTAGCTCAAAGTAATCTCCACTATCTGATTCAACTACACTTGCATAGAGGTCATCATAAATATCTCTATTGGCAATAGTAACTGAATTAATCTCTTCAACATTATAATAGCTATAACCGTTATCAACGATAGTTTCATAAATACCTGTTGCTTTAAGAGTAATGGTAGGAGTACCTAAAAATCCTTGCCCTTCAGTTAACTTATAACCTAGACCGTTAGGTACAGCATTGTTAAATCCATTATTCATAAAGTAAAGAGAAGGTACACGCCATTCAATATAAGTAGCATATAACTTGTCATTAATTAGAATTGGGTCAGGATTAAATACAGGTGTATCCGTCTTTAAGAAATTTATAGAAGATAAGTTTAGCATCTTACCATCTCTTCTAGGAACTAGTGTTTCAAAAATAATTCCATCAAATCCAGTAAAGCTAAATCCTGAAATAAAATGGACCCTTATCTTATCATATGCAATTAGCTGCTGTGGACTAAAAGATTGTAAAAGACTTACACTATCTGTTAAGAGTGGGTCAAAATCATTATAAGGAACTCCTATATCAGTATCTAAATAAGCATACTGTGTTTTATTTTCATTGATGGCAGCTACAGATATATCACGATAGTTACCCATCTCGGCTGCAACTGTATCAGTATTAAATAAGTAACTACCACCTGTGTGCCCATCTCTCATTATCTCAATAGGATGAGTGGCTGTACTAAACTCGGTTGGATTAGACTGGCTGGTGTAAATATACTCGATAAGTATACCGTCTGATATTTGTATAAACTTAGATGATTCCATTCTAACTATTTATTTACCATTGTAAAAACTTAGGAGTATAACCTAGACCTATACCTACATACGGTGTAAATCCATTACCGCCATACCCAATGCCTAGCTGTAATCCAATGCCTAATGTTTTTCTATTTTGTTTTTGGAGATCTAAAAAACCTTTACTCGTTTGGTCTATTAGTATTCCTTGTGCGCTATTAAAAGTTGTTCCTGGGTAATCAGTTTCAAGATTTACAAAAACCTCTTTAGTTTGCCTATCTCTCAATATAGAAGCAGTTAACCAAATATTCTGGTTAAGATCAATAGTAGCATTACCTAGATCTATTGTACTATCATGTGCTTCATAAGGTACAATAACACCGATCTCTCTAGAACTATTACCCCAAGTAGCAGAGTCCTTAATTTGAAATGCTGAACTAAAATTACCAATAATAGTATCAACCACGGTAACCGGTACTTCAACAATAACCTCCTTAATAACAGTCTTGGTTTCTATTATTGTAATAGGTGGTTTATTTTTTTCATACTCAAGTGTTTTTTCTAGCTCATCAATAGTTAAGGTTAGTGCCATGATCTCAGCTTCAGCATTACCCTTTTCATTAATATAGTTTTCAATTTCATCCAGTGAAGCTTTCCAATTATTCTCTATTCTTGTAGCTTCTCCTTTGGCTTCAGCTGTAGCTTGACACTGTCTTAAAAACAAAATACATAGCACAACAATACCACCTAGTAAAAACATTCTAGTATTTTTAGGATCAGTAATTACGCTTAATATGTTTTTAAGTATTATCATATACCCTCTTCATAGATCTGTAATAGCTTATAAGGAGTAACATTACTTTCTCCGTATTTTTCTATTAAGCTATCCATAAACTTTTTTTCCTTACCTTTCATTTGCTCAAGCTCAGTAAAAAGACTATCTCTCTTTTCTGCTAAACTTTCAATACTCTTTTGCATTAAGTCAATAGAAGTTTCAATTTCTTTGTACCTGTCTACAAATTCTTTAAGCTCTTTTCTTTCTTTTTTATTCATTATTATCTTATCAATTAGTTGCGGCGGTTGTTACGGAACTAAGTACTCTCCATCCACCAATCACCTCCCATGTGGTGGTACCAAGGCCGGTAGTATAGGCTGATTGGAAACCTCGCCCAGTCCATACTAAATCGACTAAGTTTTCCTCGCCCCCATTCGAGCTACATGTAGCACTTGCAATTATTGTTGATATGCCGGAGACTACATTTGCCCAAATATCCACAGTCCCGGTATATTCGTAGGGATTACCAATGTGTATTATTCTATAAGGCAATACAACTAATCTTAAAGTGAGCCTCTGTCCATAATATGTACCGTTAGGTAAATTCTTATTTACAAAGTAAGAATAACCAAAAGACCCTACAGGAACCGGTGAAAATGACGCCACCCCACCTACATAATAGGTAATAAAAGAACTATTAATAGTTATATTAGGCCAAGAGTTTGCTGACGTGTAATTGTAAACCGGCACCGAAATATACTGTTCATCATAAACAAATGGAACATTTACAGACATTTTATCTTCATCTGCTTGTACATAGTAATCAGTTGAGTCGTAAGACTTAAACCCGTCACTCTTAATATCCATCTTTCTCCCCTGTCCTTCTGCTCTAAATATTATTGAGCTAGTGTTTGAATCATTAGTACCTAGTATTATCGGTTTTGTTGAGGATGATGTAGTACTATTTAAATTCCACCACCCATCAGAATCAGGTTGTCCTACAGTACCATTGTTTGCACTAGTCCAGCCAATTGCACCTCGAATTCCAATATATCCACCAGTCCATCCTCCAGTAGTAGCACTGGTTGATACTAATCTAATTTCCGGATTAGTTATTCCGGTTCCACTTGCCTTTTTTAGTCTAATAGTGGATGTTGTTGCCTGCGTGTATAGGTTTAAGTTTGTTGTTGCGCTATTAGTAATAAAATTGCCGGAAGTTAAAGTAATACTATTGTTACCGTCGATGTCAACCGCGTCTCCGTCTATTTGAAGATCTTCAGCGGATTCAATTCTTAGTAATTGATCATTTTCCTTAATAAGAGTATTACCGTCACTCTGCATTTGTACTTTATAACCTGCAACAGCTCCAGTGACGCCTCCCCCTCTAATGTTAACGGTATCAGCAGCGCTTATAATAATATTGCTCACAGAAAGCATCGCTACACTACTTAATGATGAACTGACTTCAACGGCTCCACCATGTACATTATTGTTGTCTTTAGCTACTGAAAATATGTTACCACCCTCAAGTACAATGTTACCTAATTTAGTTGTTGCAAATAGTGGTGTAACATTACCCGCAGAAATAGATGCATCCTTGCTACCTAAAATATTCATTTCATATTTAGGAAGCTGAGTAGAATTAACCACATTTAGATTAATAGTAAAATCAGATACATCAAGCGGACCTGTAAGAGTAGGCCCCAGAGTACCAGTAGTAAATGAAATTGATCTACCTGCCCTAAAACTTTGACCTTTTTTAAGTGTATAGAGATTGAATCCGTATGTATCTTGTAAAGAACCTATTACTCCAGTAACAGCTTTAGGTACATTTATAACAATAGAATCATCAATACCTAAACCAATAGAAGATAATTCCCCTATTGACGACTGCTCATAATTATCAGCAGCAATTGCCCCACCACCCATAAATTTAATTGCAGATGCCGAACTATCTTTTTGATGAACTAGCATGCTTACGACGGATGCATCAATACTACCAGCCATTGTGTTGTTAAGCTGGAATGCAGGAGTAAATGGAATTCCTGGGTTAGCAGAAACATCACCTGGTCCAACTGCACCTATTAGAGTAGCAGCAACACCTTGGTTACTAACTGTTATTCCTGTTGTTATTGGGGCTGGGTATAAAACATTTTGGTAAGTAGCTGCATAATTAGGATATGGGTTATTTCCAAATTGTGACCACCCAACCGATACTCCAGCAGAACCTTGTGGTCCTACTAAGTTTATTCCAGTATTAGTCCAAGTCAATCCCGTAAATTCCCATACATCACCGTTACTCTGTAAGTAGTAATCAGCAGTTAGCGGGGTTAAAGTAGGTGGCACAACATTAGGATCGGCAGTACCTTCATACCACTCGGTTCCTCTTTCTCCTCTACCGCCTATAGGTCCTGGAGGGCCTAACGGTCCAGCAGGTCCAACTGGCCCACCGCCGTTAAGTAGCAATTGATCAAAGTTAAAATTGATCTTATCAACTACTTGCGAAATAGTATCGGAGGCAAGTAATTCCTGTATTGTTATTGCCATTTTGTTCTTATTTTTTAACTATAGTTATACTAAACCCAAATGATTCAGTAAATCCTGTCCTTTTGTTATATATTAGGCTCAGATCAAATAGGTTGGTATTAAGTAGCTTTGATCCAACCGCCGTGTTAATAGTTAATCCGCTGGCTGCCTTTTCTGAATTTGTTAATGCAGCAGTTGAATAATTTAACGGTAGATTTTCTCTAGTACTCTTAACGTAAAAATCAACATTTGCTATTTTGTATAATTGTAAGATATTTTGTCTAATGTATCTTTCAACATCATCATCTAAAGTTTCAATATCTCCATAACTAAATTCAGGCTTAATATACTTTTTAAACTGTTCTTTAATAGGTCCAAAGAGATACTCAATTAATCTCTTCTGAATAAACATATAGAACTTAACATAAGTATCATTTTCCTCTGTCATAAAGCTACCTTCTATAAGAGACGGTTGTTTAATAGCATCTTTAATAAATTCCTCAGAATGTATAAAAGTTTCAAGTTCAATTTGTTGTGGGACCTTTAAATACTTAGAACCAAAGAATGATTTTCTTTCAGTCATTGCTCTTGTACCAATAACTGATTGTATTTGGGATTTATCAATACTCTTTCTAAAATATGCAGGTTCCCAGTTTGAAGAAAATGTATAAAAATCTCTACTAGAAATACCTACTTCATTAATAAGTGGATATAAACTTAAGTATGCGCTATCAGTAGAAAGCTCTAATACTGTTGAAGGATCTTCCTCATTAACTTTATGATAAAAAAGATTTCTAACTTGTCCAAACCTTTCAGTGTCGCTACTATTAAATTGTGTGTTTTCATATCTACACAGCTCCATAACTTTATACTTGTAAACTTCATCAGGTATTGGACCACCTGTACTACCCGTTCCAGCGCCACCTGTTCCAGTGCTACCTGTTCCAGTAGATGTATCAAAGTCAATATTAATATAAGGGTCTCTAAAGAAGACTATATCTAACGAAGTTGGCTCATAATAACCGGCATGTCTACCAATAGGTGTAACTCTAGGTTTAGTTTGTAATGATAAGTCATATCCAATAATATCAGTCAAGTTAAACACGGTAGGTTTGGCAGGATCCGGTAAGACACCAATGTATACAGATTTAATAATATCTTCTTGTGCTCTAAGTTCAATAGAAAATGTTTGTGCTAAATCCCCATTCTTATCCAGGATCCTATTCCCTTCTTTATCGATAGTTTCATAGACAATATTAGGAGCACCTTGATTAACATTTCTAAAAATAGAAGCAAAACCAACATCGGTTAATCTAGACGTATATGCATTAAAACCACCACCAACAGTAGAATAGCTTGCTTGTAATAATTCCAATGAACTAGGTGTTGGGCCCCCAGGTATATAAGGAGATCCGTTAAGAGTAATGGTTGTAGCAAAAAACTGTGAATCAGAAACAACCCTCTGTATTCCACTGATCTCATATACGTCGGATCCAATCTCAAATCTCACCGGGTTAAACTGCCCATCGCTACCTATTGTAATGTCACGCAAAAATCTAGGAGGTATACCATTTACATTAGGTACACCCTGTACAAGATAAGCTTGTACCGTAGGATTATATATAGTAGCTAAAAAGCTTATTGCACCTTGTACAGTACCCTTTTCATATAAATACCCAGTTGATGAAGTTGGTCGTATAGGTTCACAATTTACAGTCTGATAATCACTTTCAAATGAATATAAAACTGTTCTATCAATACTCTGGGTACCTCCATTAACACACTCGTTCTCTAAGGTAAGAAAGATTAACATCACAACAGTTTTCCACTTATCATTCTTAATAAATTTAATTTGTGTCTCAGGCTTATCAGGCGCATTTGGTATAAGCATCACTGAAAATCTATAATCATT
>Ga0208543_1000169_pt1 | contig 22689 bp, 38 predicted proteins | sample DEB08_DNA_14_FD_185497 | JGI IMG/M metagenome (GOLD analysis project Ga0208543, IMG submission 185497) | Aqueous microbial communities from the Delaware River and Bay under freshwater to marine salinity gradient to study organic matter... | ecosystem: Environmental > Aquatic > Marine > Coastal ...
ACACCTGAAGGACAAGCAAAATTTTCAGATATGAATAAAGAGGCTTTGGAAAGAGGCTATGAAGGATTAATGGTCAAGCCAGTTGATTCAATTTATGAATGTAAACGAAGTTATTCTTGGTTAAAAATTAAACCTTTTATTGAAGTAACTCTTACAGTAACAGAAGTCGAAGAAGGCACAGGCAGAAACGAGGGTAGACTCGGCGCACTAATTTGTGAAGGCACAGATGATGGACAGTTTATCAAAGTAAATGTTGGTAGTGGGCTTAGCGACACCGACAGAGATGTATTCTGGGATGCTAAGGATAAAGTAATAGGACAGTTGGTTGAAGTAAGAGCAGATGCAATTACACAAAACCAAGATGGTTCCTACAGTTTAAGATTTCCTCGTTTTAAAACATTTAGAGGATTTGAAGTTGGAGAAAAACTATAATGTATTGCACAGAAATAAATGAAGTTAATGGCGGTAAACAATATGTTTACAAATTTCCAAATGGTTATGGTGCTTCAGTAGTAAAACATGATTTTTCATACGGCGGTAAGGATGACCTATGGGAGTTAGCAGTTTTAAAAGAAGGGGAACTTTGTTATGATACCCCAATTACTAATGATGTTTTGGGAAATCTAACTACAGGTGAAGTAAACGAAACTTTGGAACTAATACAGGATATACCAAAGCCACGCTAAAAAGTTTTTTCTGCATATAAATAATAGAAAATTATGGAGAAATGTGATGCCAATAAAATTTAAACCTTCCCAAGATATAAGAGACAAAAACTCAGGTAAAGTAAAACAAACTCATTTTTATATAAAGTCAACACCTAAAGAAGAATTGATAGAATATATTAATTCGTCTAATGGCAAACCAAAAATAAAAATGAAATGTAGAAACGAACTAACAAGACGTGGAGTCCAAATAGTTTGGAAAACGGTTAGCCCAACCGGTATTTGATGAGACAAAAAACTTACTTAGAAATCTGGCCCGTTTTAGATTGTAATCTAAAATGTAAAAACTGTTCTATGGCAAGTCCGTATTTCAAAAGTAAACATGCTATTAATCTAGAACAATTTAAAAAAGATTGTGATAGAATGAAAGACTTATTTAAACTAGATGTGGTTAGAATAAGTGGAGGTGAACCTACAACACACCCTGATATTATAGAAATTATGAAATATCCAAAGGAGTGTGGACTTGTTTACAAAACAAATCTTATTACAAACTGTCTTAACTTAGTTAGCCAACCAGATGAATTCTGGGAAGCATTAGACATTTTAAATATTAGTGTTTATCAAAATACAAACATTAACTACGATAAAGTGTTTAGAAAGATAGAGGAAAAGTTAAAACAATATCCACATTTAAAATGTAATGATATTACAGACCCTGAGGTATACAATAAGTTTAGGGGGTATGAAAAAGATGTTAAGTCCAAAGGTATGGAAGTAAACATAGAACAAGGTTACTTCAAAAAAATGTGGGCAACTGAAAAATGGTCAGACGAAAAGGCAAACGAAATATTTTCAAGTTGCTGGATGAAGGATAGCACCTGGGGATTTCACGATGGACATTTTTATAGGTGTCCAATAACATTAATGAAGGACAAACTATACGAACAAGAATCATGTAGTAGGTTTAACTTTGATGCTGATAGAATAAATATACACGACGCTGATGCAGAGGAACAATTAACTAAACTGTTGGAACAAACTACAGCATTGGAAGCGTGTAAAACGTGTTATGGCTTTAACACAGGTGTTGATGAACCTCACGAACAAATGGACAAAAATAAAATATTAATTAAAGATATCTTATATGCCTAAGCGACCATTATAAATATTATAAATAGAGTAACTATGCCACTATATACATTTGAAAACATTGAAACAGGAGAAGTTTTTGATAAACTGATAAAACTTGCCGAACGTGAACAATTTTTGAAGGACAACCCAAATCTAAAACAGCAGATATCTGCACCGAGTTTAATAGGTGGCACAGGTGATAGGACTAAGGCACCTGCAGGGTTTAAAGATGTATTACAAAAGATTGCTGATAAGGCACCTGGTTCTAAACTAGCGCAGGATTATGGGCGCAAAGACCCTACAACGGTTAGAACTAGAACGGCGATAGAAAAAACAAAGAAGCGCCTTGGAATGGAAGACTAATGATTTTAGAAGCTCTGGGATGGGCTTTCTTAGTATTTTTAATTTGGAATACAGTAGGAATAGGTTGGATACTATACAAATTTAGAAAAGATATATTTAACTGAGAACAAATATTATATAATGAAAACTAAGGGGACCACTTACAACAATTGATTTATATTTTGGTTTATCCAAAGATATTACCACGAGTAAACGACTATAAATAAACAAACGCTGGATTAGCTCATTAGGTAGAGCAGGGGTTTTGTAAACCTCAGGTGGCCAGTTCGAATCCGGCATCCAGCACCATACAACATAAGGAAAAATATGAATATAAAAATACCAACAGGAACAGAAAGACTTTACTTAGAAAAGTTAGTAGATGTTTTAAGAGACGAAATTTCAGGCCTTATGCAAGATAGGTCTAGCTTATCGTCTGCTCTTACAATCTACAATGAATTGGAAGTAGAACAAAATAGAAGACTCGATGAAGCACATAAAGAAATTATGGAAAAAGAAATTGAGATTAAACATCTTAAACGAGAACTTGCCCAGGCTAAAAAGAAGAAACCAGTAAAGAAACAAAAACCTTCAGTATTAGAAAAAGTTACATCAGCAGTTCCTATTGAAGAAGTTACAATACCGACAGGTGAAGAATTACATAAGATGCCTAAAGCTAAACTTGTTCAGGCAGCTAAACAGCTAGGGTTTTCATATGATATGAAACAGGCTAAACATCTTATGATAGAACAATTTGAAAAAGACACAGATGCATTTATTAAAGGCCTTAAAGAAGAGGGTGCTTTTGTAAATTTAGAAGAAGAGGATTTAGATGGCGGAAGCTATTAATGTTCTGGGTCTTTGGTGATAGTTGGGCTGAAGGATATGGCCTAAAGAAAAACGAAAAGAATTTTAGTAACTGGATTCAAGAATTTACAGGTGAAAGAGTAGCCAACTATGGTAAAGCTGCCTCCTCATTAGGACATATTACATTTGATGTTCTAAAACATTCTAACTCCTTTTCAGTTGGCGACACTCTAATTGTCGTTACCCCTCCTGATGTTAGATGGTATGATATTAAAAGCAAAACTCAATGCACTTCATTGTTTGAAGGTATGACGAAGTATGACGAATTCTTAGAGGATAAAACTGTAGAGTGGTTTACTTATCACCATAATTTATTCGGTATGACGATTGTAAATAAAGCTATACAAAGGGGCATGAAAGTTGTTCTTATGAGAAACTTTGGTTCTTTGCACTTGTGGGATTGGGCGGAAGATATTATACTACGACATACATTAAATAAAGAGCAAAGTCTTACAGAAATGCTAACAGATAATAAATTCAATTTAAGTTCTGGATTGGTTGAGCAAGGATTTAAAATTAACCAATTTAAAGAAATACCACATCCAAACTTTATTCCTGGGGATAATCATCCTAACGAAACAGGACACAAAATAATAGCAAGAAAAGTGCTTGACTTTTTGAAATAACGAACTTATAATAAGTGTATGAATAAGAACTTACACTTAGAACACTTAGAAGATACAGTTTTAAACTTCGGCACACAGGGTGCTAAAGATAGTGTTGAACTGTTGAACAAAGGTTTTGTTCCTACTGTAAAATATGACGGCTCCCCAGCTGTCTTTGCAGGCACAGACCCAAGTGATGGTAAGTTCTTTGTTGCTAAAAAGTCCGTCTTTAATAAAACTCCTATATTATATAAGACCCCTGGTCAAATTAAAAAGGCGGACTTGCCTAATGACCTTAAAGATAAATTTATGGTCGCACTTAAAGAATTTAAAAAGTTAGACATCAAGGGTGTTATACAAGGTGATATCATGTTTACTAAAAATGATATTAAAAGAATAAATAGTGCTTATGTTACATTTCAACCTAATACGATTACTTACAGATTACAAGAAGTTGAAGTCAGAGATAAAAACATAGGAGTTGTTTGGCATACACAATACACAGGTAAGTCATTAGAAACTATGACAGCATCCTTTGACTTTAGTATTGATTCCTTAAAACAAACTAAAAATGTATGGCAACGAGATGCAAACTACAAAGGTGGCTTCGTTAGTGTAGACACAAACAATATCAATATACCAACTAAACTTACTAAATTCCTTAATATACAAAATAGTTTTCCTAGTAAACTTATAGGTGCAAAGTTAAAAACATTTAATAACAAGTTCGTAATGGATGGCAAAAAATTACCGTCATCTAAAAGACATGCTAAAAGTTATATTACATATGTTAAAAACAGATATAATATTGAAATAGATAAACTTAAGACAGTCAAAGCACGCACACAGCTAACTGAACAAAGAGACCAGGTAGTTAAGGCACTACAGGCAGAAGTAAACACTATACAGAGTGTCGTAGAGTTTCAGAAAGCTATTACAACGGCTAAAAACAAAGTAATAAACAAACTTAACAAAAATCATGACGTGGCTTGTTTTATAGGTGAACAAAGAACTAATCCTGAGGGCTATGTGGCAATCAGTAAAAGTGGTCCTATAAAACTTGTAAATAGATATGAATTTAGTTATAATAACTTTAACGGAGAAAAACAATGGCAAAAACAGTAGTATTTACATATGGCAGATTTAACCCACCAACTAAGGGGCATGCTAAATTGATTAGCAAAATTAAAGACGTCGCACAAAGTAATAATGCTGACCATGTAATTGTTGCATCCCATACACAGGACAACAAAAAGAATCCGTTACCACAAGACGTAAAAGTAGAACATTTAAATAACTTGTTCCCAGAAACAAACTTTAGATGTTCAGATAAAACAAATCCTACTTTTGTCAATCAACTAGCTTTGTTAGATAAAGAGTATGATAATGTTGTATTTGTTGCAGGAAGCGACCGTGTAGAAACTTACGCCTCGGTTCTTAATAAATACAATGGTAAAGACTTTACATTTAAAAATGTAGAGGTTGTATCCGCAGGTCAAAGAGACCCAGACGGTGATAGCGTTGAAGGTATATCCGCAACACAAATGCGAGAGTATGCTATTAACAATGACCTCGAAAGTTTTAAGAAAGCTTTACCTAGCGATTACGCATTATCAGAAAATTTATTTAACGAGGTTAGAAAATGTTTAAATTAAGTAACATAAGCAAAGAAAGATTAGAAGGCATCAAGCCTGAATTACGTGCAGTTGTAGAAAGAGCAATAGAAATTACAGAAGTTGATTTCGGAGTAACTCAAGGACTAAGAACAATAGAAGAACAAGAAGCACTTGTAGCTAGAGGTGCAAGTAAAACTATGAAGTCCAAACATTTAACAGGTGACGCTGTAGATTTAGCTGCCTATGTGGGCTCTAGAGTTAGTTGGGAAATTAAACTTTATGATGATATTGCTGATGCTATGAAACAGGCAGCTATAGAATTAAATACTCCTATTAGATGGGGAGCAGCTTGGACAGTAGCAGATATTACTAAATGGGAAGGCACAATGGAAGAGGCTATGAATGCCTATGTCGATTGGCGTAGAAAAGAAGGAAGAAGACCATTTATTGATGCACCGCATTTTGAACTAGTTTAGTCTTATAAATAGTCGTATGAGTAAACGACTACAATCATTTAAAGACTCAATAAAAGAGCAAACATTTATGGATAAAATCCGTAGTCGTGTTGCCACAGCTAAAAAGAATTTACAAAAAGGGGCTGATGCATACGCTGCCGACCATAAAAAGAGAGCCAGCCAAAATCCCTTAAAACCCACTCCAGGTGGTATATTTGATAGAATGTCTAAAAAGAATGAAGAATTAGACACACTAAAAGGACTAACTTTACCAAAGATAAAAAAGAATTTATCTACCAATCAGAAAAAATTGAGAAAGGATAAAGAGAAAAACAAAACTTTTAAAAAGATAGATATACAGGATAACACGAATAGGGGTGGGGGCGAGAACGTTGTCGAGGACGCTCAATACAACGCTAAGCCGGGCGGGCATGAATGGGGCACCGCAAAAGGAACGGAGTATTATAAAAAACTTACTCCGGGTCAAAGTTCTAAGTTTAATCAAAAACCTGAACCAGTAAAAGTTCCAGTAGAAGAAGATGTCGCAGGAGCAATTAAGGACACAATAAAAAGTTTAGCAAACCCAAGCAAAGTTGTTAGACAAAAGGTTAAAGTTGCTGGTCGTAAATACAATCCTAAAACACCCCTAAATAAAACACAAGCTTTTCATGCCAAAATGAATAGAAATATGTCTCATGGATTAAAACAAGCATTAAGAGCCAAAAAGGTTGCTTGGGTTGACGATGTTAACCACGATGAAGATTTAATAGAAGGATTAAATAAGGAACTATTAGATTACATTAGTCAAGTAGAAGAGCATGGCTTTACAGAACAAGACATTCTCGAAATGGAAAAAGAAGTTGATTCAATGGATTTGGAAGACTTTTTAACATTGGGAGGTTATTCAGACGAAGACTTCTATGATGAAGATGAGGATAATGATGGCGATGTAGATATCTATGACGACTTAAACATTACAGAAGTTCTAACTATTCAAGGACGTATTAAAAGAAGGTTCGCAGCTAGACGTAATAGACAAAAATTAAAAGTTGCGAGGGCAAGGGCATTAAGAAGGTCAAGTTCTCCAGATAGAATTAAACTTAGGTCAACTAGGTCAGCAAGAAACTTTATGTATAAAAGGCTCTTACGTGGAAGAGATAAAACTAATCTCCCACCATCAGAGAAACAACGTTTAGAAAAACTTATTAAACGTTTTGAGCCGATTGTAAGTAGAATTGCTGTTCGTATGTTACCACAAATTAGGAAGAAAGAGGTAGAGCGTCTAAAACGTAGAGGTTCAATGAAGTCTCAGAAAGCTAAGAAATTCAGAGTTTCAAAAGGCGGTTCAGCTTCCAAATATAAAGCTAAGAAATTTAAAATTAAAAACAAGCCAACTCTTAGACCAAAATTGACTAAGAAGGCTAAAGCAGTAGGGAAAAGAAAATGAAAACATTTCTAGAATACGTAATTGAAAATCAATTAGGAGTTAAACAAAGAACAGATATGGCAGGTAAAGGCATATTTCCTAAGGATGGTGCAGGAAAACCTTTAAAGAAACATCTATTTTTTAAAACTCCACAGAAGAATAAAACAACAGGCAAAACTTCTATGCAACCTCATGCTAAAATAGGAGCAACTGCGGACACCTTTAGAAAAGAAGAAAAACAAAAAGGTGTTGACGGCAAAGTATGCTGGAAAGGCTATAAGCGTATGGGCACTAAGAAAAAAGGTGGCAAAACTGTAGATAATTGTGTTCCAATAAAAGAAGTAAGCACTAATACTATGGCAAACTATTCACAGGCTGCACAACAATCAATGAAAAAGGATTCTTCACCTGAGAATGTTAAGAAAAGAACAAAGGGTTTAGCCAATGTAGGTAAAAGATTAGGATTCAAGGCATTCAATAAAAAACTGAATGAGGACGATAAACCTAATAAAACAGGCGACGATGCTAAAGGGCATAAAAGACCTACAGAAGATGGTGCTGGACTTACAGCTAAAGGTGTAGCAGCCCATAGAAGAGCTAATCCAGGCAGTAAGTTACAAACAGCTGTAACAACACCGCCAAGTAAATTAAAGAAAGGTAGTAAAGCAGCCAAAAGACGTAAGTCATTTTGTGCTAGAAGTAAATCATGGACAGGTGAAAGGGGCAAAGCTGCCAGACGTAGATGGAACTGTTAATAGATGATATTGTTCAAAAGCAGGAACACTTAGACCCTATACTATTTGAAAATAACACTTTAAAACCTGACGTAAAGGAAGAACTTTTATCTCTTTTTGAGGAAATACAACCAGGTTGTTACAATAACTTTCCAGACGTTGTTATTTCAGGTTCACGTTCTACTTATTACTATCACGAACATTCAGATTTAGATATAGCCTTTTTGGCTGAACGGCCTTTACCCCATTTACCAAACCTCAGAGAAACTATTATGTTTAGAGGCTTACGTCTTGAGTATTCGGTAGTTCCTAAAGATGCCTTTGTTCATGCTACTAGAATAGGAGTTTATAGTCTTAAAACTGAAACATGGTATCATAATCATGATTGTGAACTGCCTAATGAAGAAAGAAAACAAGAAGCATATCGTATATACAATAGATTAAAAGAAGAGATATGTAACTTAGACCCTAAGGATGTAAAACAATATATGGGATTAAGTCATTTAGAAGAAATAGGAAAGTTTGATAGGAAAAAACTTTTTACACCTTATAAACCAGAACTACCATTAGATGAAGTTGTAAAAGAAGCATCGGATAACATGGGATTCGGTGTTCATATGCATCAGGTGAAATTACGTATACATAATGAATGCCCGTATAGTATATTTCACCCACTAGTATTAGCAACAAAACTAATAATAAAGAATGGCTACTATGAAAAATTAACAGGGCTAAGAGTAAACGGACAAATATGAAAAGACCAGAAGTAGGAGACAAAATAGAACATTTTTGTCGTTTGAACGGAGCATTTCAAGGTGAAGTAATAGAAATATTATCATCACAATTTGTTTATAAAACAGATAAGGGCGAGGAACGTTTCTGTTTATTCAGAGAATTATGGAAAATTGTTAAATAGAGTGGTTTAGAGTTATAAATACTCTTATACAAACAATTAAGTAAATAATATGTCAGAAATAGATTCAATTAAAAGAATAATGTTAGGAGAAATGTCTCCAGACATGAAACGCTTGGACCAACTTGTAAGACAAGGAATGGCACCGACAGCGTCTTTACCTATGATACATCGAGGATTACAAAAACTTCAAAGTGGACAAACATTAAATCCAACTGAAAGAGCCGCTGTTAATAATGTCATGCAAAAGATGATGGCTATGGTAACAGGTGATGATACAGTTTTTCAAAGAACTAGAATGCATACACAAAAAACACGGTATCAAACTGAGGAAGCAGATGAGTTAGAGATAGAAACTACTGAAATTCCATTAAGCGAATTAATGGAGGAAGTAAAACCTCATAAAATGTTCAAAGATGATAAAGTTAAAATGGCAAAAGATAAAAAAGACCATGATAAGTTAAAGAAGAAAGGCTATACGCACGATGACCCCGAGACTAAAGAAGTCGAGGAAGAGAAAAAGAATTGTGGGTGTGGAGAAACACCATGTAAAACACACGGCAAAAAGAAAAAGGATATGGAAGAAGGTATAGATATTAAAAAAGCCGACATGGGAGAAGTAATTAAAGATTTTCAGGATTCAGATGCACCTCAATTTAAAGGTAAATCTAAGGACAAAAAACGAGAAATGGCAATAGCAGCCAAACTTGATGCAAAAGACAAAAAAGAGGAGACCCAAGTGGAAAACACATTAATATCAAAAACGCTTGAAGTAATAGAACAACAAGTAGTAGACAAAGGTCAGCGAATGAAAATTAAGAAGAAGGGAGCTAAAGTTAAGAAGCAACTTTCATCTAAAGACTTCGGACAACCTGAGGCAATTAGGCAACAACCTCATATGAGAAAAAAGATGCCTAACTTAAAGAACGAAACAGAATATTCAAATGTTCTTAAAAGTCTATCTGAAATGGATATTAAATATAAAGTATCTAGACCAAAGGCTATTAGTCCTGAATTAAAAGACACATTAAAGAAAGGTAATAAAGAACTTTCTAAGTCAATGGACAAACTTAAAAAGATGAAAGGCGATAATATGCCGGAGTCTTACAAAGACAAATTTAAGAAAATGCTTAAGGGCAAAGATTTAGGTAAAATGTCAGATGCAGAAACCAAAGAGTTTTTCAAAAATGTAGATAAATCACATAAAGCTGACAATGAGGCATATCAACCAGAACTTCCTGGAATGGGGCAAAAGAAACCTGTTCAACCGGAACTTCCAGGTATGAAACCTAAAACTAAACCTGTAATTAAGAAAACAACTTAACAATTTATAGTATAAATAAAAATAAAATAGGAGAAAAAAATGTCCGCATGGAATAAAACAACTCAGAAGCCTGTCGTAACTGGTTACGATGCAGCTGATATCTACATGGTAGACGAGGCCGAAGTCGCAGCTACTAATGGGATTGCACAACCTGGTTGGGTCCACGTTAAAACTGTAGGTTCTAGAAAACTTTACGAAACTCTAGTAGCTATGGCACAACCTTCAACAGATGCTGAATATGAGGCAGCTGGTGGAGCAGATGACGACGCTGAATTCCCAGACAGTTAATTAGTAATTAACAATGGCTGATCAAAAATTAAGTGAACTAACGAGTGTATCGGGAGCAGCTGCTTCTGATACTCTCTATTTAGTTAAAGATGGTGCAAGTAGTAAAATAACTTTTGCTAATCTTTTAGCTACGGTTCCTACCCCTGTAGCTTTTACAGATAAAGTTACAATAGGCGATGTAGATACAATGACTTCATTGGGTTCTGTTAGTATAACAACTAACGTTACTTATCTTAATAACCTATCATCAGGCGGGACTTTGAGTATTGGAACAGGAACTGAAGGTCAAATTAAAATTATTATTATGACAAGTAATACAGGTGGATATACAGTAGACTTAGATGACTCTGATGTTCAGCACGACCTTATTAGATTTACGGAGGCAGGTCACACTGCTACTTTACTATGTGCCAACGGTAAGTGGTTTATGATTGGAGGAACTGCTACTGTTACTAACTAAATAATGTATGATTGAAATAAATGAGAATAACTTTCTCATATATGCTATAAAGAATTATAACAATCCAGAATGCGAAGGCATGGATGATTTAGAACAAGACTTAAAACGGTTTAAGTATCTAAAAAGATTGTTTGGCAGATATGCGAAAAACGGTGTATTAAGCGAAAGGCTAATACTTAACCATCTAGTAGTGCTATATAATGTGTTCGGGAACTCTGCGACACGTTTACTTTTCTATCAAATTGAGGAAAAGTATTGGGCAATATTAAAGTCCTTTTTAGTTTATTTGAAAAGGGTGCCGTTGGATGAGATAGCAAAGCCAACAAAGTCGGAATTTTTTAACATTCCATTAGATGGAAAGGTATTGGATAAACTTAGGGAAATTTAAATGTCAAGATTTGTAGACTCCGTAGTAGTATATCGCATATTGCGATTACTTTCCACGCCGATTGTTCAATCAGATGCCTATAAATTGGGCCTAGTAGATAAAGACGCCAAGAAAATAAAAGAACCACAAACAAATCAAGAGTTAGAAGCATACAGCTTACTTCAACGTTTCGTATTTAAAATACAAAAAGCATTAACAAGGTCTAGCGATATGAACGCTAAAAGACTTTTAACTTTCGCAGCTGCACTCTCTATTTTAAGAGAATATAAAGAGATAGATGAGGAAACACCAATTGAAACGTTAATCGAATTATTTGAAACAGACCCTAAAGTTCAAGAGCAAGCAAGACTATTAGAAAATCACAATCTAATATCATTTAAAAATTACATACAGGACCTAGATGAAATGATGGGTGTAGGTGGTGGTGCCATTGCCGGATTAGGTGTTGGCCCTCAAGGCGAGCCCGGTGTATCTAAAAAGAAACAAAAAGAAATACAAAAGAAAGGGGGAACAGTCATAAGACGTAACTCTAAATAAATTATGAAAATCCTAATAGTAGGCAACTTTCGCACAGGAAGTTGGACACTCCTTAACAAATTAAAAGAAGAATATAATCTCGGAAGCATGGGTGAGCTTTTTAGTGATTTTAGAGCTCAAGACGCAGACAAAATAATAGAAGAAAAGTTCAACACATTTGCCTATGGTAAAAATGTTATTGCTAAATTACATCCTACACAATTGGAAAGAGGCTTTCTTTTAAACTCAAATGAAATAATTGATATATGTCTTAAATTTTGTAAGTTTTCAGATAAAATAATATATTCACATAGAAGAAATACATTAGAACAAGTTGTAAGTTATACAGTAGCTAGAGAACAGTCAGTAGGTAAAGCATTTGCAAACCCAGAAGCATGGTTAGCCGGAGATAAGGACATGACTCCTTTTGATGCTACTAGGGATAATTACACAAAGGAAATGACTGATGTAGCTTTATTAAATGGGTATAGAAGGTTATTAGATGGGCATAATTATATACAAAAGATATATGAAAAATATCCACGTGAAGTAATTACTATGGAAGATGTCAAACCTTATAACCCATATCCAAATCAATATAAATACAAAGGAAGCTGGCAACCGCCAACAAATTTTATTTTAGGAAAAGGTGAGATGGAACCTAAACCTAATACTGAAATTACATAAATAATCATTACGTAATTAATAAACTATACTATTGGAGGCATATTATGTTACAAAGTTTATTGGAAAAATTAAAAGCCTTTTTTGACTTTAATAAAGACGGAAAGGTTGACCAAAAGGATGCTGTTGATGCAGGAAAAGCTGTTAAAAAAGCAACTGTAAAAAGAGCAAAGGCAGTTAAAAAAGAAATCGACGATGTCGGTAAAGCAGTTAAAAATGTTGGCAAACAAGCCAAACAAGTAGCATCTGCAGCTACAGGTAAAAAGCGAAGAGGTCGCAAACCCACAGTTAAAAAATAAAACATCATGGCTAAGGAATTAGAAACACAAGTTGCTTTATTAGAGAAAGAAATTACTTCTACTAGAGAAGTCTTCTCTAAACTTGATTCTGCTATTGAAAAAATATCAGATGTTTCTAATTGCATTAATAAAATGTTAGCCGTTCATGAGCAGAAGATTGCCCAAACGGAACAAGATACGGAAGATTTATTTCATTTAGTAGAAAAAAGACGTTTGGAGTTAAACGAAGACATGAAGGAGTTGCATAGTAGGATAACAACCGGACAGCGTGAGGCTCAGAAAGAAGCTCATGCCCAGGTTGATAAAATTATGAATGCTATTGGTGATTTAAAAGTTCATATTGAACAAAAGGATTTAAAACAAGATGAGGCTCGTTGGAAACTAGAGCAAAAAATGGCTGACCTAGAAAAAAGACAATGGTTTATTTTAGGGGCGGCTTCAATTCTCGGAGTATTATTCGGAAATATGGACTTTTTGATGTCCTTAATGTCTTGACAAAATAATCTAAACCCTATATAATGCTTGGTATGAGTCTATATATCGACGTTAAATACCTTCAGATGATTTCACATCGTTTTGAGATTTTCAAAAGAAAGGATGATTACACATTTAATGTGCGTTGTCCTGTCTGTGGTGACTCGCAAAAGAACAAACGTAAAATGCGAGGTTACTTTTATAAGAAAGAAAACTCAATGATGTATAAATGTCATAACTGTTCGCATGGCGCTCATTTTGGAAGTATGCTAAAAGATATGGATAGCTTACTATATAAAGAATACGCATTGGAAAGGTATGCAAATAGTTCAGGCTATTCAGATACACGTAATAAAAAGACTGTAAAAGACGCTTTACCTGATTTTAAACCTCAATTTAAAACTAAAACAGATAACAAGTTAGAAGATATTTGTGTCCGTTTAGATATGTTGCCTGCAGATAATGAAGCAGTTATGTATGCTAAATCTAGGAAAATACCTGAAGATAGGTTCAACAGATTATTTTTTATAAATGATATTAAGGATGCTGTTTTATTAAATAATAAATACAGAAATAGCATTCTTACCAATGAACCTAGATTGGTTATACCCTTTTATAATAAGGATAAAGAACTAACTGGGTTGTCTCTTAGAGGTATGAGAGATGAAGCACTTCGCTACATACAATTAAAAATAGATGAAGATGCCCCTACAGTATTTGGTTTAGACACAATAGACACAAATAGCCCTATGACTGTAGTAGAAGGGCCTCTGGACAGTCTATTTTTAACTAATGCCATAGCCTGTGCTGGAACTAGTTTTAACAAAATAGAGCATCTACAACTACCTAAGGGTAATGTTACGATTGTTTTTGACAATCAACCGAAGAATAAAGAAATAGTTAAATTAATGGAAAAATACATTGATTTAGGTTATGGAATATGTATTTGGCCTGAGTCTATAGAAGGTAAAGACATTAACGATATGGTATTATCTGGTATGGATATTGGTGAAATACAAAACATAATTGAAGTCAATACTTTTATAAATTTAACGGCAAAAATGAAACTATCAGCATGGAGAAAATGTTAAATGATTAGTGAAAAAGATTTAAATAAAAATACAAAAGCAAAACTAGTAACATTAGCAAAAGGTGATTTTAGCCTTGTGCTTGATATGTCTATGCTAAAGAAAGAAATGGTAAATAGCATATTAAATGCTCAGAGTAAACAAATAGCTGCCGAAGCTATTGCTAAAAAGGCTCCAGCCCCGACACCTGCTCCTACTCCAGCGCCGACACCTGCCCCGACACCTGCGCCTACTCCTTCCCCGACACCTGCTCCTACTCCGGCCCCAACAATCTCTAAAAGATTTGGTTCGTGGCCCGTGCATTTTGAAAATAATCAAACTCATTTTCGTGTAGTAACCTACAATGCAGAAACTAATGCCATTATTGAAGAACGCATGTTCTTGAGTCAAGAAATGGCAGATTTATACATTAAAAAACAAACAAACATTTAAATAATTATGAAGGAATACAACGGTATTAAAATCGATCTGTCTAGAGATAATCTATTCGACAAATTGGGGTTACAAAGACTAAAAGAAAGTTATATGCGAGATGAGGAAACAAGTCCTCAACAAAGATTTGCTTATGTAAGTAAAGCATTTGGTTCTAATCCAGAACACGCACAACGACTATATGAATATAGTAGTAAACATTGGTTATCCTATTCTACACCCATACTATCATATGGTAAAAGTAAAAGGGGTATGCCCATCTCATGTTTTTTAAACTATATAAATGATACATCAGAAGGACTTGTAGAAAATTTATCAGAAACTAATTGGTTAAGTATGTTAGGTGGCGGTGTAGGTATTGGTTTTGGTATACGTTCAAGTGATGCTAAGTCTACAGGAGTTATGCCACATTTAAAAACATATGATGCAAGTTCTTTAGCATATAGACAAGGTAAAACAAGACGTGGGTCATACGCTGCCTACTTGGATATATCACATCCAGATGTTCTTATGTTTTTGGAAATGAGAAAGCCAACAGGCGATCCGAACATGAGAGCATTAAACTTACATCACGGTATTAATATTAGTGATAGGTTCATGGAAATCATTGAAAGATGTATGATAGAACCAGATGCAGATGATGGTTGGAATTTAATTGACCCTAACTCTGGATTAATTAAAGATACAGTTTCTGCTAAAAAATTATGGCAAAAGATTTTAGAACTAAGAATGGAGACAGGTGAACCGTATATTCATTTTATTGATACAAGTAATAAACATTTACCTGAGTTTCAAAAGAAATTAGGATTAAAAATACATCAGTCTAATTTATGTTCTGAAATTATATTACCGACAAATAAGGATAGAACAGCTGTATGTTGTTTATCATCTGTGAATTTAGAATACTATGATGCATGGTCTAAGGACCCAATGTTCCTAAAAGACATGGCAGAAATGTTAGACAATGTATTAGAGTTTTTTATAAAAAATGCTCCTAAAACTGTAGGCAGAGCTATATATTCTGCAAAACGTGAAAGGAGTATAGGTGTAGGGGCTTTAGGTTTTCATGCTTACCTACAAAGAAAAGGTATTCCATGGGAGGGTATTATAGCCCAAGGAACAAACGAACGTATGTTCAAACTTATCAGGAGTAAATTAAATGATGCAAACATTGAACTCGGAAAAGAAAGAGGAGAGGCGCCAGACGCTAAAGGCACAGGTCAAAGATTTAGCCACGTCATGGCTATTGCTCCCAATGCTTCTAGTAGTATTATTATGGGAAACACTAGCCCTAGTATTGAGCCTTATAGAGCTAATGCCTATAGACAAGACACGCTTAGTGGAGCGTATCTCAATAAGAATAGATATTTGGATGACCTTATTAAAAGCAAAGTTGATGGTAACAAAAAATTGGATTATGACGAAATTTGGTCGTCAATAATAGCTAATGATGGTTCAGTTCAGCATCTAGGTATATTAACAGATGATGAGAAAGATGTATTTAAAACATCTATGGAAATAGACCAACGTTGGTTAGTTCAACACGCTGCCGACAGACAGCAATACATAGACCAAGCACAAAGTTTAAATTTATTTTTTAGACCAGATGCAAACATTAAATACATTCATGCTGTCCATTTTAAAGCTTGGAAAGCGGGATTAAAAACATTATATTATTGTCGTTCAGAGAAACTAGGAAAAGCAGATAAAGTTTCTAAACGTATAGAAAGAGAAGTAATTAAAGAAATAGACATGAGCGCACTCGTTAATAATGATGATTGCATTGCATGCGAAGGATAAAAGAAAATGAATACAAAATTAAAATTACAGGATGAGCGAGATTATTTTAAACCATTCAATTATGCCTGGGCTTATGATGCTTGGTTAAAACACGAGCAATCACATTGGCTTCATACAGAAGTTCCTATGGCTGAGGATGTAAAGGATTGGAACAATAAAATATCAAAAGCAGAACAAGGGTTCCTAACAAATATTTTTAGATTCTTTACACAAGGAGATATAGATGTTGCAGGAGGGTATGTAAAAAACTATTTACCTTATTTTCCACAACCAGAAATTCGTATGATGTTATCTGGATTTGCAGCTAGAGAGGCACTACACGTAGCAGCCTATTCTCACCTCATAGAGACTTTAGGAATGCCTGAGAGCACCTACAATGAGTTTTTAGAGTATGATGCGATGAAAGATAAACATGAATACTTTCTTGACCTTAGCAGTAAGAATGGGACTAAGGCATCTATTGCTACAAACATAGCAGCCTTTTCAGCATTTACTGAGGGAATGCAGTTATTCAGTTCCTTTATTATGCTACTAAACTTTCCAAGACATGGCAAGATGAAAGGTATGGGACAAATTGTTACATGGTCTATTGTTGACGAAACAATGCATGCTGAGTCTATGATTAAATTGTTTAGAGAATATGTCAACGAAAACTTAGAAATATGGAATGATAAAACTAAGGGAGACATCTACACTATTGCAGAACAAATGGTAGAGCTCGAAGATAAATTTATTGACCTAGCATTTGCTATGGGACCAATGGAAAATTTAACTTCTGAGGATGTTAAAAAATATATTAGATATATTTGCGATAGACGTCTTATTAGTTTAGGCCTAAAGGGTATATTTAAAGTGAAAAAGAATCCGTTACTATGGGTTGAGGAAATGATTAATGCTCCTACTCATACTAACTTTTTTGAAAATAGAGCAACCGATTATGCTAGAGGTGCTACTACAGGAGATTGGGGTGATATATGGGCATAGAAAAAGAAGGGAAAATAGAATGCACACATTGTGAAGCTGTTTATACAATAACCTTTGAAGATTTAACTGATTACTATATACCAAAACATTGTGCCTTTTGCGGTGAGGAACTAGAACACAGCGAGGAACTTAGTTTTGATTTAGCAGATGAAGAAGAAGACTAAAGAATCAAAAGGACTCAAAAAGAAGTTCGGGGATAAGCCTAAAATTAAACCTATAAATAAAGATGAAGCATTTAAAAGAATGTGGAGTGATAACGATATTATAGGAAGTGATTATGGCAAGGAAGAAAAAGAAAAAGGAACCTCAAGTTCATAGAGTTTACTGCACATATTTTCCCAACGGAAATTATTATATAGGATATTCCGGAAAGCCAGAAAGATTATATGAAAAATATTATGGCAGTTCTAAATACGTAAAAGAATACGAGGGTGAGCTCGAAAAAGAAACAATAGCAGAGTTCGATAGAAAAGGTTGGGCTAAGATGCAGGAATTTTTATTGCAATGGCAACAACGTAAAGACCCTAAGTGTTTAAATTCTATGTTAAATATCAGATTAAATAAGGAACCATTAACAGACTTTGAGCCTATAAAGTGGTCTCCGAGGACATAAATAGTTATATGGCATTCATTCTATTATTAATATTTTCAGCATTAGCAGTAAGTTCAGTTGCTGCCTATTTTTCTATTGTCGGATTAATTACAATATTCCCGGCAGCTGCCATGTCTATTCTAAGTATGGGTATAGCATTAGAAATAGCTAAACTTGTAACAGCCTCATGGTTGTATAGGTATTGGGAAACAACAGGCGCATTGATGAAACTGTATTTTGTGCCAGCAGTATTAGTTCTTTCTCTTATTACATCAATAGGTATCTTTGGCTTTTTATCAAGAGCCCACATTGACCAAGAGTCCGTGGGTGTAAATAAAGACTTAAACATAGAAGTTATAGAGTTTAGATTAGATGCAGAGACAAGTAAACTAAGAAATGCTCAAAGTAGAATAGCAGGTTTAGATGACACTCTTGCTACATCATTAGGCAAAGATAAAAACTATGTAAACAGAACACAGCGACAAGAACGTTTAGAATTAAACGAACAAATAGATGAGGCAGTAGCAAACATAGATGCCTTAAACTTAGAACTTTTACCATTACGTAGAGAGATTGCAGACTTAGATGCAGAACTAGGTCCTATTAAATATATCTCAGAATTATTTTACGGAGAGTCTACAAAGGAAAGTGTGGACCGAGCAGTAAGAATTATTATTCTATTATTAATATTTGTATTTGACCCACTTGCTATTCTATTGGTCATAGCAGCCAATAAGGCATGGTTAGAACGTAAGGGAGAAATAATAAGTTTTACTAATTTTTCAGATGATGCAGTAGAAGTAGTGAAAGAAGAAGAATTAGGATTTTCATATCCAGACCCACCTAGTGCAGTTGACGATGCAGCTAATGTTATGTCTAAAACTGATGACTTTGTAACAACACAAAATGAAGATTTGGTATCAGTAAAATATGGTGATATTAAAAGAGCAATTAAAAATAGAGACCTATCCTGGTTAATAGACAAAAAAAGGAATAAATGATAGAGGTAACAGATGAGGCTTTGGCTAAAGCAATACAGAAATCGGAGGATGATGGCAGAAGTGTTATCCGTGTTGGTGTTACTGGTGGGGGCTGTGCTGGCTTTGAGTATATTTTTAAGTTTGATGAGTCTACTGATTCAGATTATATTGTAGACTACGGCAAAATAAAATTTGCTATTGACCCAATGTCTAAGCCTTACATTGAGGGGTCAACTATTGCTTGGGAACAGTTAGGTTTGAATGAACAATTTAAAATTATTAATCCAAAGGAACAATCAGCCTGTGGATGTGGAGTGAGTATACAATTTGATGAAAACAAAATACGATAGAATTAAACCTAGTAAAGTAGCAAAACAAATTATAAGATGGTCTAAAGATTATATAGAAGAATCAGGACATAAGGGGTTTGTAGTAGGTATATCAGGAGGCATCGACTCCGCTCTTACAGCTAATCTAATGGCTATGACAGATAAACCTGTTCAATTGTTATACTTACCTATAAAGAATCAAGGTAGCGAAGCAGACAGAGCCTACGCGTTGGCTGAAGACCTAACCTCTAAATATGACAATGTCTCATTTAAAGAGATAAATCTTATTCGTATCTTTATGGAATTTCAAAACAAATTATATGAACATGATAATGAGTTAGCATTTGCTAATTCAAAGTCAAGAATAAGAATGACAGCTTTATATCAAGTAGCACAGGACTTAGGTTACTTGGTAGCAGGAACAGGAAACAAAGTAGAAGACTTTGGAGTAGGGTTTTTTACAAAATACGGAGACGGCGGAGTAGATATAAGTCCTATTGCTGACCTAACAAAAACAGAAGTTTATATAATGGCAAAAGAAGTATTTGGCGATATACCTGAAACCATACAAAAGGCACCACCAAGTGATGGACTATGGGACGACAGAAGAAACGATGAAGAACAAATAGGTGCTACATATCAAGAGTTAGAAAAAGCAATGGCAGGTGAGAAACCTTCCACGCCTAGAGAATTAGAAGTCATACAAATTTATGAAGACTTACATAATAAAAACAAACACAAAATGAAACCTATTCCTGTATGCAAGATAAGATACACTTAATACATACTGATTACCCACTTGACCTAAAGCAAATTCTACAGGATGCTGAGGAAGCTAGTGCAATAAAAGAAACATATACAGATGATAGGTATGATAATCAAGCAGTAGAAGGGTGGGACATAGCCAGGTGGACATCACCTTATATTGAGAAGATTGTGAATGACTTTGGTTTTGAAAAGGTAAAAACAAGTTTCTATTGGCAAGGGCCTAATATATTACTTCCACCGCATATAGATTATGGTTCGACCGTTACGTTAAATTTTGTCTTGACAGATAAACCTGCACCCATTACAATAGACAATGTTGAATATTACTACAAACAAGGATTAATAAATAGTGGTGTTTTACATTCAGTTCAGAACGGAAATGAACCAAGATTAATTTTAAAAATAACAGTTTACGATAAAACATTTGAGGAAGTAGCAGAGAATTTAAAATGGCGAAAAAAGGAACAAAGCGTATGACATTAGCACAACTAAAAGAAAAGTTGGCACGTCCTATTGCCAGAAAGGTTACTCCTAAACATGGAATAACAAAAGTCCATACACCTAAAAAGAAATACATAAGAGAGAAAACAAAATGGACGGAGTAATATTAATGTTTGTTATTTTACCTACTATTATAGCATTGTATACGTTTGCCTTTATTAATATTATTAAGGGCGATGTAGGAACAAAAGGTATAACACAACCATACAAAACAAAAAGCGGTGAACAACATACTGCTAAAAAATCTAGGGAGCAACACCTTGTCTAAACAAAAATATACAGAAGCCACACCGAAGCAACAGCAAGAATGGTTTGAAGAAGACTTCTTTATGAAAGGAGACTTTGATGTTATGATAATGTTCGTAGTTATTCCAGCCCTAGTTCAAATAGGTTGCATTAGCATGATGATGCTTTTCTTTTGGCTAAACTCTAAATTATTCTAATGCGATTTACTCATATTGCTAAATTACTCATAGGGTCTGGTAAAGAAGAAAAGTTTAATCCAACTCCATCCAACATATTATTAACAGCATCCTTATTGGCACTTGCCTTTTTAGGTTCCATATTTGTATTACTTTTCATAACCAGTCTAATAATTAAATAATGAAACAACTATTTAAAGTCCTAACATCTGATATAAGTATCCCTCGAATACAAAAGGATTTAGTTGACTTCTTAGATGCTTATAATTTTGCAGATTTTAATCACATATCGCTTACTGGTTTAGGGGGCGAGGATGATTGGCATGTAAGTGGCCAGAGTGTTATGTGGGAAAAATATCGTGCCCGCTATAATGACAAAGTCTTAGAGACTAAAAATATTGAGATACATTTTAACCAACTCAATAAAGGTTTAGAGGGCACCTACATGGGAGACCTTATACAACGGTTTGACCAGTATTATAGATGGCGTCTACTAAAGATTAATCCTTACACAACTTATCCAATACATACAGATGCCCCACATAAAGACGTAAACTTTCCTGTTATTAATAAACGAATACATATACCAATACAAACAAACCCATGGTCATTCTTTTGTTACCTTAAGGACAGACCATCGGACGGAATTGAAACAACTATTAAATATCATCATATGCCAGTCGGGCATGCTTACGAAGTCAATACATCTTTGCTTCATACTGCGGTAAATTACGGTGAAACTCCGAGATATCATATGGTTGGCGTTAGATATGAGAAAAAAACGGTCATCTAGAACTTGACAACGGGCCTCCACGAAGTTACTATATAGTATATGAAACTAAAAGGAGACCTTAAATGGCAAAACGAAATCAACAAGACCCCGGTGTCTATGAAAGGAAAAAGATTAGACGTCCAAGAAAACCTATGTCTGAGGAGCAAAAACAGGCAGCAATCGAAAGACTAGCAAAAGCTAGAGAAAAGAGAGCTAAAGAAAACCCACCACAATACAAGAATATACATCCTTCAGTCTTAGCAAAAGATGAAGATGATATGCTAGCCTTTGAGAAAGTTAGAAATTGGATTAAAGCTCAGAAAGAAGAACTATCAGCCTGTAGGCAAGAAATACGAGCCAATGTAAAAGGTTCTATTGCTAAAGCTGCCTCAATACAAGGTTACATAAAACATATGGAACAGTATTTAAGGTCAGGTGATTGGGTTGATAGCTATTGGGGAGAACACAGGCAAAACAAAATGACTTGGAATTGTATATCAATGGCATTTCACGATGACGGTTCACCTAAAAGACAAAGGCACGTTTATTATCCTGATATAGAAAAAATATGGGAAGGTGAAACTGAGGACGAACTTAGAGACATGGGCTTAAATCCTAGAGTGGGTAAGGTTAGGGTAACATGATATTAGTAGACTTTAACCAAACCGCCATCTCTACCTTTATGGCTGAGACAAGAGGCAGAAACGATATCGAAGTAAACGTGCCATTACTTAGGCATATGATTATAAATGCTATACGTTCTTACAAAAAGAAGTTTGGCAATGAGTATGGAGAGATTGTAATCGCCTGTGATAACAGATATTATTGGAG
>Ga0208543_1000186_pt1 | contig 21956 bp, 30 predicted proteins | sample DEB08_DNA_14_FD_185497 | JGI IMG/M metagenome (GOLD analysis project Ga0208543, IMG submission 185497) | Aqueous microbial communities from the Delaware River and Bay under freshwater to marine salinity gradient to study organic matter... | ecosystem: Environmental > Aquatic > Marine > Coastal ...
CCGGGGGGGGGGGGAAGCACATCTGAATTACTCTTCAATCACGATTGCTGCCACATTCTTGGAGGATTCAATACAGATGTACAGGGAGAAATGAATGTGGCAGCCTTTCAGGCCGGGCTCTTTGACGATGGTTTTGGCTTTGAATCACTTCTAGAAGTAATTCTCGACTTTCATTTAGGAAAAGCCTTCAGTACGGTTGGAGATATCATTCCACCCTCCACAGGAGCCTTCCATCCAAACGATGCAATGGAAGGCTGTGAAAAGGGACTGGCTTGCAACACAAACCTCATTAGAGATTTTAATTTCTGGTCAGAAGCTGATCAATCCGTTTCCAAACTACGAGAGAAATTTAATATTCCAGCCTCATCTGGCCCTCTTTTAATTCAACCTTGACCACCAATTCACAATAAAAAAGCGGGGCATCACCCCGCTTTGGCCTAATCATGCAACAGGAGCACCCTATTCAATAGAAGCGCGCTGATATCAATCCACGAGTTTTGGATCAATCTCAGCAACATACCGAGCTTCACAGCTCTTGATGATCTCTACGGCTTTTTCAGTGCCAAAGAATCCATTCACCGTGCAGGTGCCAGGCTTTTTCAGATCCTTGTAATGCTCCCAGTAGTAAGTGGTTTCCTTTTTCCATTGCTCACCAAGATCTTCGAAGCTCTTGATGTGATCAACACGCTTGTCATCTGCCAAAACGGCGATCACCTTGTCATCAACCTCACCACCATCATCAAAGGTCATAATGCCGATAATCCTTGCTTCCACGATCGAACCAGGAATTAAGGGTTCGGTCACGTTCACGATCTCAATATCGAGAGGATCTCCATCCTCATCCCAAGTGCGAGGAATACAGCCATAGGCAAAGGGATAAGCCAGAGAGGAGTACCCAACCCGATCCAGCTTGAGATGGCCTGTTTCCGTAATGAGCTCGTACTTGTTGATCGTGTTGGAGTTCAGCTCCACGATGGTGTTGAGGCGTAGCTCAGACTCATCAGCAAAGGCCGGCAGCACATGAAGCAGGTTGGGCATGCTGCGGCTTGGAGCCTGGTCAAGATTGGCCATGGGAGAGGACGATCAGCGCCGAAATCCTACGGGGGCCCGACCCCAACCCCAAGCACGTATTCGTGCCGCATACGTAACGCTTACGTGCCACAGCTTCGCTTTGTAGCCAAAAGTTGCGCAAGTTTTTCTTCCAGGTAACGCAAGAAGGGTTCAGAGGTCAGCTCCCGACCACTCACGCTCTGCACCAATTGTTCCGCATTCATCGCCCGTCCGACAGGATGCACAGACTCCCTCAGCCAGGCCAGCAAGGGTGCAACGTCACCATTGCGAACATGCTCCTCAGGAGAACCAATGGCAGCGGCCATCGCCTCACTCAGCTGAGCACTGATCAAATGTCCGAGCAAATACGAGGGGAAGTAGCCGAACAGTCCTTCGCTCCAATGCACATCCTGGAGGCAGCCCTCAGCATCATTGGAGGGTGTCACGCCCAGAAGCTCCCCGTACTGCCGATTCCATTCAGCAGGGAGCTCCTCCACCGAAAGGCCTTGCTCGAGCAAAGCAATCTCTAGATCCGTTCGGATCAAAATATGCAAGCCGTAGCTGAGCTCATCGGCCTCGACCCGGTTCAAACCAGGGGCCAACGGGTTCATCGCCCTCCAAAGAGCGTCTGCTGATGCGAGCGGAGCCCCGGCAGCCTCAAAATCCTGCCACCACTGCTGCGCGAACGGCCGACTTCTGGCAACCCGGTTTTCCCAAAACAACGATTGACTTTCATGCACGGCCATGGATGTCGCTTGCCCCAGGGGCCAAGCGAACCATTGATGCGACTGATCAGGAAGGCCCTGCTCGTAGAGAGAGTGGCCCCATTCATGGGCTGTGGCCAAGAAACAGGAGAGCGGTTGTCCTGGAACAACTCTTGTCGTGATCCTGTAGTCGCTTGGACCAAGCGTGATCGAGAAGGGATGGGGGGATCGCGCCACACAAGTGATCGACGCATCCCGTCCCCAGGAGGTCAACAACCTGTCGCAGAGTTGTTGCTGTGCTGGTTCAGGAAGATCCCAACTGAGTTCTCGCTGACGCGGCTGCCCACCCGCTCGTTGCAACAATTCGGGCAAACGCTGCCGAAGTGGTGCAAACAAGGCCTGCAGACGCTCCAACGTGAGATCGGGCTCGAAGGGCTGAGCCAGGGTTTCCCAACAACTGCGCGGCTCTGCAAGCTGTCGTGCCTGTTCCTGGCGCAATCCAATCATGGTGCGCAAAGAGGGAGCAAACAAGCCGAAATCGGAGTCAGCCCTTGCTTGTTGCCAGTTGTTGTAACCATCGGCTTTCGCCGTTGCCATTGCTGCCACCAACGCAGGATCTAAGGCCAGTTGCCTGGCCAGATCCTGTTCAAGCAAATCAAGATTTCGGCCACAAGCGGCCTGTTCCATCCTTGAAAGATCTGACTGGTTCCACTCGACACGGGCTTCCTGGATCAGCTCGGCATACTCCCGAGAGCTCTGCCGGGAATGCAACTGAATCGCGAGGAGCGCCAACTGCTCTCCACGCCAGGAAGCCCCGCCAGAGGGCATACGGGTGTTTTGATCCCAGTAGAGCGTGCTCTCAATGGAGCCAATGATTTTGGTCTGATGCAGGTAATCGCCTAACCGATCCCAGGCCGTGGTCCTGGATCCCATCTGGGCTCCAACGCTGATTGAACCCTATACAGCCCAGTGCTTTGAGGTGAAGACACCCACACATTTCAGCGATGTAAATTCACCACACCTGTGGTGGTGATTGGGTTCAAGGCAGGGGTTGAATCTCCTCTTGCCTTCTATAGGCAGTGGGCACAAGCACCAGAAACAACATCCACCAAGCCAAAATCACCAGGGTTATGGGAAGCGTGATCCAAAGGCGATGAAGAAACAGCCAGCTGCCAATCGAGATGACACAGCCTGTGAGCACGATGCTCCAGGGCTGACACCACCACGGTTTTAAAGACCAAAAAGCAACCGGCTGTTGATTCACGTTCAGACCTACTTTTTCCGGCAATAACCAGCACCAACATTCATCCAACCGGAGGCGCAAGCTTCACCGTTTGTTGGCCTCATTTCATAGTAAATCGGTGATACGCAAGTGGTACCAAGAGTATTCACATAACCCAAGGGACACTGATTATGACCCTTTGCTTTTGGGATCTTTTTCTGCGCTAAGGCGTCGGTGGGTGCGACCAAAGACAACAACACCCCAAGGGCAAACAAACGAACCATCAAAGTTGCAACAACTTTCTGCACCTTAGGGATGACATTGCTGGGAGGCAAAGCAACGACTCATTGTTTGCGGCAATAGCCACCTCCCACATCCACCCATCCGGATGGGCACGATCGGCCGTCGATGGCCTGGACCGTGTAGGTCATCATTCCAAGCGTGGTGCATTTGCCATTGAGCATGTCCACATAGCCCAAAGGACAACGGCTCTCGATCTTTTTGACAATTCGCTGCGCCGAGGCGGATGGCGCCTGACAGGCCCAGATCACAAGCGCTGCTGTGGGAAGGAGTGAGCTCACAACCCAGATCCGAACAGAGGACGAACGACCAAGCAAGGGGGCCATCGCCATGGGCAATCAAAACGCTCTAAAACATTAGGTCGGTTCTCCCAGTGGATGGGCTCTGAACCAAACTTCAGACACCCAAGATCCGGTTTCATCCATGTCAAAGCAAGCCGTTTTGCTCGATGACGCGGCACAGGAGAGCCTCTGCTCTGCTTGCCCTGCTTGGACCATTGCTGATGATGGGCTGGAAAGAGAGTGGCGCTTCCCCTCCTTCGTTGAAGCCTTTGGCTTTATGACTCAGGTTGCACTCCTGGCCGAACGCGCCAATCACCATCCTGAGTGGAGCAATGTCTACAACCGTGTCACCATTCGGCTAACGACCCATGATCTTGGTGGACTGTCCAGCCGTGATGCCGACTTAGCACAAGCGATCGACTCCCTCCCTGCAACTTTTTAAATCCGGCCATGTCAGCGACTGCTTCCAACCAGACCATTGAAAACAACGGCACACCTGTCACCATTCTCACTGGATTTTTAGGCGCCGGAAAGACCACCCTTCTTAACCACATTCTCAGCAATCAAGACGGACTCAAAACGGCTGTTCTCGTGAATGAGTTTGGCGAGATTGGTATTGACAATGATCTTGTGGTGAGCACCAGCGCAGACATGGTGGAACTCAGCAATGGCTGCATCTGCTGCACGATCAATGGTGAGTTATTGGAAGCCGTTGAAAAGATTCTGAAGCACCCAGATCCCTTGGATTATTTGGTTGTGGAGACCACAGGCCTTGCCGATCCACTTCCTGTCGCAATGACATTTCTGGGCAGTGAATTAAGAGATCAGACGAGACTGGATTCGATCATCACCCTGATTGATGCTGAAAATTGCAATGACCGCGTTTTTGAAAGTGAAGTTGGGCGCTCCCAAATCATTTACGGAGACATCCTTCTCCTGAACAAAACTGATTTGGTGCCTAAAGAACGCGTTGAAGCGTTGGAAGAAAGCCTGCGCAGTATCAAGAAAGACGCCCGAATCCTCCATTCCGTCAAAGGAGAGGTTCCCTTGCCCCTGCTGATGAGTGTCGGATTGTTTGAAAGCGATCGCATCGCAAACTCAGCCGATCACGACCACGGGCATGACCATCACGACCATGACCATGACCATGACCATGAAAGCCATGCTGACCATCTCGACATCGAGGGCTATACCTCGCTGTCATTCAGTAGCGACGGACCCTTCTCCCTGCGCAAATTTCAAAACTTCCTCGACAACCAACTGCCCGAGAGCGTTTTTCGTGCCAAAGGCATCCTTTGGTTCAACGAAAGCGAAAAGCGTCATGTTTTTCACTTGGCTGGCAAACGCTTCTCTATCGATGACAGCGAGTGGGATGGCCAGCGCAAAAACCAGTTGGTGTTGATCGGTCAAGAGATGGACCACAGCACCCTGAGGAGGCAACTTCAAGCCTGCGTTGCCAAAGATGCCGGCAAAGGTTTTTCCTAAACCAATCCCCTTCACACGTTTCGTTCAACCTGGATGTCGAAACCCAATCAAACTGATTAGAATTTCATTAGCTTTGAGTTGGCGATGTTGGAACTCACCCTTCTCGGGACTGGTTTCATTTTGATTGGCATCGTTCTTTGGTACTCGGCCAACTCTGACGATGACGACAACAGTGGCGGTGGCTTGATGGAGCCCGCTCTCGTACCGATCCCTGTTCGGAATCACCGCCGCTGACGGCATCATTTGAGACCCCTTCCCATCTCTCAGCCCAGGGTTTTCAGCGATGGGAAGCCCCAACCAACCAAGCCACTATTGAGTACTGTTCTCAACAGGTTCTTGGTGCGAATGCAGGTCAATAGGAATCCATTCCGTCAACGGGGACATGACTGCATTCCCTTCTTGTGAAGGCCCGAGCCGTTGGCCTCGCTCCATTGGGATGGCTTCATTGCTATCGCTCGCTTGGTTGATCGCTATGGTTGAGCGCTACCACTCATGACAAGCAAGAGCTTGCAAAGCCAGTGGCAGCAGGGAAGGACCCTCTTGGCAACCTTGGCCTGCCTCCTCGCCGCGCTCGCGCTCTTTCCCTTGGGCGGATTAATTGGAGAGGGGTTCAGGGGCCTCCTTCTTGGCGCGGCCAGCCTGGGAGCCGATGGTCTGATCCAAATCCGTGGAACAACGCTCCTGCTGCTTGGAACCGCGAGTCTCGGGGCCATTCTTGGCTCAGCCAACGGCTGGCTTCTCGCCAATTGCCGCTTCCCCGGCCGACGCCTTCTTCGGATTGCCCAGCTGCTCCCACTCGCCAGCCCTTCGTATCTCTTAGCGGCAACGCTGGTTGATCTGGGCAGCATCCATGGGATCCGAATTCATGGCCTGAGCTGGGGGGTGCTGATCATGGCCTTAAGCACCTATCCCTATGTTTTCCTTCTCAGCACTGAAAGCTTCAGCATCTGCGGACGCCGTCAGCTTGAAGCCTGTCGATGCCTAGGCGTGGGTCCATGGGAAAGCTTTCGACGCATCGCTCTGCCGATGGCTCTCCCTGCCATCGGAGCCGGAATCGCTCTGATGGGAATGGAGGTGGTCAACGAACTTGGGGCCGTCCAACTCCTGGGCATCCCCAGCCTTTCCGCTGGCATTCTCCAAGCCTGGCAACTCGAAGGGAACCCAGCAGGAGCGGTCGGACTTGCCCTCGTCACGCTGATCATCGTGACGGGCCTGTTGATCGGCGAACGCAAACTGCGGCGTCGAAGCCGTCGATGGTCTGAAGGCCTTACGGGTGGAGAATCCCCGAATTGGACGCTCACCGGAACGAGAGCCTTGGCCGCTCAGGCCTTGGGATTCATTCCCCCGTTTCTCAGTCTTGGTACACCCTTGATCTGGGCCTGCTTGAACCTTGATCAACTTCAAACCGGTTTACAACCAGAGCTGTTGCTGTTGACCTTGCGCAGTCTTGGGCTCGCCCTTGCCGCGGCAGGTTTGGCCTTAGCAGCGGCCTTGCTCCTGGCGATCACAAAGCGCTGGACCACGGCCCCTTGGCTGCACAGCCTGACCTTTCTCGCGGGGCTCGGGTATGCGATCCCAGGGGCCGTCCTCGCTCTGGCCCTCCTCCTCATCGGTGGGCCCTGGCAGCTCTCACCCATCCTGCTGTTGCTTTGGGGCTACAGCGATCGCTTTCTTGCCGTTGCCAAAGGGGGACTTGATGCCGGCTTGGAACGCATGTCACCCAGCCTGGACGAGGCAGCCACTGGCCTGGGCTGTCGCTGGCCAGATGTGCTTCGTCGCATTCACATTCCCCTGCTGCGGGGCCCGCTCGCGGTCGGTGCCCTGCTTGTCTTTGTGGACACGGTGAAGGAACTTCCGCTGACCTTCGCGCTTCGTCCCTTTGATTTCGACACCCTTTCCGTGCGCGTTTTTCAATATGCGAGCGACGAGCGGCTTGCGGCAGCGCTTTGGCCTGCCTTGATGATCCTTGGACTCGGCCTCATTGCTGCCGCGGCCCTGGTGCCAGGCCTCGACCACACAACTGAGACTTAAGTCTTCGGCAAAGCAGAGCAACCAGAGCTCCGGCGAGGAGCCAACAGTCCCACCAAATTTCGCTGAATCAGACTGAAATTATCGTCACTGACGATCACGAGAGTGCGACGCCCATCGTCAAGCTTTGGCCCCCAAGCCAGACCCTCCCAATTTTCGCGAGGCAGATCCTCACCCCTGAAATCCCAGCCCGTGATGGGCTGCAAAGCCAGCTGAGACTTGCGTTTAGGCCAAGAGAACAACTGGAGCCTGGAGGTCCATTGAAGGGGGCGATGACGACGAATCAGTGCCAACAGGCCAGGGGGGCCTTCCAAGGCAAGAAGTTCGGACAGTCCAACGGTTTCTTCTGAATCGGTTTCTTCTGGTTCTGAGTCGCTGGAATCGAGAGGCAAGCGACCACGCTCTTCCATGACACCTTCCCGGTCCAAATGCGCTAAACGCACGCCATCCCTATCGCCGGCAGCGAGATCCTGAATCAACGGAGCCTCCGCTGCGATCAAGAGTCCACCATCGATGGAGCGCGTCAAAGACTCTGGCCCTTGATTCACCGCGAGTCCCTTACCAGGAAGAGCCATCCATGCAGGTGGCAGAGCCTTGGTCTCCAACAACCAGCCATTGCGAAGCGAAAAACGCTGAAGACGCGCCTGATGCCCTGCTTGACGACGCCCCTCGCTCACAATCCAAGCCCCGTGATCGCCCGTCAGCACCAAACCCTCTGCATCTAACGAGGGAGGGAGGGGGGTTCCACTTTGATCACGCAAAACCAAGCGGGGACCAACCTGCAGTTGACCTCCTGTTCGTAAGGCTTTTGCAAGCGGGCCCACCGGGAGCACATATCCCCATGACGCATCACTCAGCAACCAAAGTCGATCATCCGATGCTTGGTAAGCCGCTGCGGAAAACCCTCCAAGGGACAGCCCGTTATCGGCCCGTTTTGGCAGTTCCCAAAGACGGATCAAAGCCCAACCAGCATCAAGCGGACAGGGCAACGCCTCCCAGCGAATCGGCAATTCAGGGAGAGGCCACACCATCAGAACAGCTGATTAAACGCGAACCTTTGCCGTGATCCAGGCATCACCCTTCACAGCAGCAGCAGCGATCAGATCCGCCAAGGTGACGAGCAATCGGTAACTAAGGGCCACGGCAAGCAGGGAAGCCTCCGGCACCATCGTGCCCATACGAATTAACAGAACCACCTCAAACACCCCCAACCCACCTGGAGCAGCAGGAACGACCAGACCTGCCGTCCAGGCAAGGGCAAAGGCCGCAAGCCAAAGGCCTAGGGGCTGCTGCCCAGACACGAGTCCGAACGTTTGCAAGCAGCACCAAAACCCAGCAAATCGACAGAGAACAAACAGCAGTTCGGAGACGAGGGGCCACCAGGGGTACGACGCTCGACCAGTGCCCAGATCCTCATCCTCAATGGAGGTCATCCCCCCCGGATCCACGCGATTGAGCTGACGCAACTTGCTGGTCTCCAACCGACGCAACAAAGGCTCCCGCCAACGGGGCAGCAGCAGCAGAGAAGGAAGAACGCAGAGCAACGCCAAACCGTTTTGAAACCCACCGAACGGCACCCAAAGCAACGCAGCAACGGCCATCACCATGGGCTCCATCAACACTGAAACCAAAGCCTTGCCGCCACCAAGATCAGGCCGGAGAGCACGAAAACGATCGAGGAAATGCCAGACGCCACCAGGCAAATATTTGAGCAAGTTGCTTCGGAGATAGAGCGGCACCAAGGCCAAGCGCTCCGGCTGATGTCCGAGCCAAATCACCAAGACCTTCCAAGCCAGGGCATTGACGACCAAGCTGAGCCAACTCAAACCAAGCCCTAACAACAACCACCACCATCCCTGTCGGCTGATGGTGAGGGCACGCAATCCTGTGGCATGGCTCGCCAACGCCACGCCCACAAAAACGAGGGTCAGCAGGGTGATCCAAAGACGTAAACCACCTGGCAAAGAAAGCCGTTTCAACACTGCCAGTCCTCCTCGGGCACAAAAGCAAGCGTCTCGCGAGAAAGGCGCTCACGAAGCTCCATCACGGTGAGACCAGCCTCAGCAGAGACGCGCTGGAGCTCATCTTGCTCCCACTTCAAGGTGAAGGTCCCATCTGGACGGCGCGTCTGCTTAGCGCGAATCATCCCCCAAGGGGTGGTGCTTGTCCCACAACGACGGGGCAACACCCAGCGCCCCTGTTCTCGCTCCCTTAAGCCGATGGTTGGACTATGGCGCCACCACACCTGCCGCAAGGCCGCTGCCTGATTTGGTGTTGTTAGGGCCATCACAGCAGTACCCGGCCTTTGCTTTTTCATCAACACGGCTCCTTGAGCAACGTCCAATGCACCAGCCAAACGCAAGTGCTGAGCCAGGCTTGCCAACTCTTCGGCCGTGGCATCGTCAATCCAAGCCTCCTGCACCACAAGCTCCTGCCAACCAGGCTCTGTTCTGGTCGCATCACGAATGCGCATCATGCGCAGCAGGTTGGGACGGTCCAAAGACCGATGGCCGAGGCCAATGCCAACGGCTTCAACCTCCATCCTGGAGGGACGATGAAAGTGATCTGCCAACGCCGCCATCAAGGCCAGACCGGTGGGCGTGGTGAGCTCAGCCGCAGGAAAATTTTCCCCCGTGAGGAGCGGCAGCTGATGGCGCTTTGCCAATTCGAGAACCGCTGGCACTGGAACAGGCAACACCCCGTGGGCCGTCGTCACGCGTCCATGGCCTGCTGGGGGTGCTGTGCAATAAATCAAACCCGGGGAAAGGTGCTCAATTCCAGCGCAGACGCCGATCACATCCACCAAGCTGTCGATGGCCCCGATCTCATGGAAATGAACCTGATCAGGAGCACAGCCGTGCACCGTGGCTTCCGCATCAGCCAGGGCCTGAAACACCTGCAAAACCTTGGCCTTTAGGGAAGGTGACAGCGAAGCGTCCGAGATCAACAGGCTTAAATCTGACCAGCGACGATGGGGTGGATTGGATTCCTCGCTCCTCACCGTGAGCCGAAGACCACGCAAGCCACCACTCTTCGATTCCTCCACGTTGAGTGCATAGGCCTTTGCGAGGCCAAGCGCCTGCAAGGGCTGATGCACAACCGACTCCGGCACTCCTAAATCCAGGAGTGCCGACAACAACATGTCCCCGGCAAGCCCCGTTGGACAATCAATGACCAGCGCACTCATGCTGGCTCTGGTGGCATACCGTCCAGCAACCTGTCGGCGATTGATTCAATCTCAGTGCGCCGCGAACGCAGAAGCTGCTCCACCTCCCGACGGGCCCGTCGTTGCTCGCGCTGAGCCGTGTCGACATCTTGTCCTGACACGCCCCAGATGCGTCCCAATAAAGCCCTGTCATCTTCACCGCCTTGAGGGGGGCCCTCGAGCAATGTCTCTGCAGCCATCCCGGCCTGAAGGACGCGGCTCCAGCGACGCAAGTCTTCCAGAGACAACCGGGCCCGATCGGGCAGTGCAAATTCAGTGACACCGTTGCAGCGCAACCCCGCCTTCAGGCAGCCACGGGTTCCGACAAGAACCCTCTTGACCTCAAGATTTTCCTCTTGAGCCACCAACCAGTGACCTGCCTCGTGAAACGCGACTCTGCGCAATCTGTTGCGTCCCCCGGGCAGGGATTCCGCCAACAGGTGACCTCCCATCCCATTCAACTGAGCGGCATCCACGGTGAGGCCCAATAGGGCCCCTCCCAAGCCGAGAGCAATCCAAGCCGGCGACAGTCCGATCAACGGTCCGAACACAGCCAACCCTGTGGCACTGGCCACCGCGATACCGGCCGTGGTGTTGAAGGTGGGGGAAGAGGGCATCAGGTCTTGGCAGGTCGGGAACGAGCACCTCCCTTACGGGATCCCTCCCGTCCTTTTCCGCCTCGCGTCGGCATCGGTGCAATCACTTCCACAGCCTCTACGGCGAGGAGCTGTCCTTGACGGCGCACATCCAAGCTGACGAAATGTCTTAGGAGCTCGAGGGGCAGCTCTCCAGTGAGCTGAACTTTGAACGGCAACGGGCGGAATCCGTCAGCGCGAGGCAGCTGCCGCACCTTGACCACAAGCTGATTGGCTTCTGGCTTGGTGAAAATCAATTCGCCGCGAATCGAGAAAAAATCGTCGCCTTCGGGCAGTTGATCCAACGCGTCCTGGGCCTCGGAGGCCTCGGCATCCGGGGTTTCCGCTGTCGCCAGCGTGCTTGGCTCCCAAATTCCTGCGATTTGAAGATGCAGCTGCTCAGACTCACGGCAGCGGGGGTACACCACCCAAAGGTGGGGCGTTGTCATGTCGAGATGACGACGCATAAGGGTCAGCATCCTGCCAAGAACGACAGTCTCTAATTCATTGCCATCGGAATCAATCAAGACTCCCCGGGTCAATTGATCCTCGGATTCCGGTCGGTAGATACCCCTAACAACACCGATCGCCCGGTACTGGAGGGGTTCTGTAACCGGGGAAATCGGATGGTCGCGCATTGCTGTCAGTGGCTTCCATTTGCCTGAAGTGACTCTAGCCAGCTCGAGGGATTCGATTCAGAGTGGTCCCAGCACTCCCCATGCAGATTGGCCGGCGCTAACCGACAACAGGCGGTTCGAAATCGATGGTTGATGGGGTTGGGACTTCCTTTGGCCCTGATCACAGGCTGGTTTGTAGCCCAGTCACTCAATCAAAATCCAACGGGGAACCAGCAGACGAAGGCGCCAAAAGCCAAGGCGCGAAAAGACAAGGCGCCGCAGGCCCTGGAGCCAGAGCAAAGGCTGGAGCGACTCGCCCTCTCCCATCCACGCGATTGGCGTTGGCGCTTTCTCCTGGCCCAAAGGAAGCTCCAAGGAGGGGATCGCGATGGCGCAAGGCGCGAGCTCATCACCCTTCAAGCCCTGTGGCCCAATCGGCCAGAGGTCCAAAACCTCCAACTGCTGTTGGAGGTGGGAACAAAGCGTCAGGCCGCCGCGTTGAAACAGACAAGCGATCGTTTCCAGCAAACCCCCAAAGGTCAAAGACTCTTGCTTGGATTGCGCCTGGCGGATCTGCAACGTCTCTCCGGACAAGACGAGGCAGCCATGGCCACCTATCGCCTGATCGCCACAGAGTCTCCCAAGAGCATGCAGCCTTTGCTTGCCCTCGCCCTTCTCCATCGAGACAAGGGACAGAATCAGCAATCGCAACAGGTCCTGCTCAGTGCCCGAAACAGACTGTCTGGCAGCGAAGAGAACAAGCAAACCATCGATCAGTTAGCCGTGCGCTGGCAACTTGATTCCTTCCGAAACAGTGAGGACAGCACGGCAAAACATCGTGCAAGCGTGCTGCCCCCAACCACCTCTCCGACTAAGGCGCGGGCTGGGACGACTCCAGAGCCCTAAGAGCCGCATCAATGGCATCGGCAGGCGGTGTGGCGTCATTCATGGCATTCGCCCTGCGCAACCGATTCATCAATTCCATGGGGTTGGTGGCATCAAGCACCGACTCCTGGTTTTTCTGGCCGGGCACGGTCTGGAACACGTCACGCTGCTGGGGAGACTGATAGCCGCTACTCATCGGGCTTTCCTGAGCCAAACCGTCCACGCAAGTGACCAGCGAAATCGCACTGATGAGCCCAAGCAGATGGGGTCGGAACGGGGTTAGCGATGGCACGTTCTCAACTCCCAGATAACGGCCTGATGCTAAGGGTCACCATCAGAAGCCGCATCATCCGTGCAAATCGCCAGCTGGAATGTCAATTCCGTGCGAACCCGACTGGATCATGTTCTGAATTGGCTTGAGCGCTCGGAAGCAGACCTGCTGGCATTGCAGGAAACCAAGGTGGATGATCCTCAATTCCCGCTAGAGCCTTTTCTCGAGAGGGGCTATCAAGTTCAGATTCATGGACAGAAGGCCTACAACGGCGTTGCGCTGATTAGTCGTACCCCTCTGGACGATGTGCGCATGGGCTTCAGCGCAGAACTTGTGGATGACAGAGAAGCCGAGGAACTTGGTGCTCAAAAACGCGTGATCAGCGCTCTCATCGATGGCGTTCGCGTGGTGAATTTGTACGTCCCCAATGGATCGAGTCTCAAATCGGACAAATACAGCTACAAACTCACCTGGCTGTCCTGTCTGGAGCGCTACCTAAAGGCCATCAAAACCAGAGATGAACCGCTCTGCGTGGTGGGAGATTTCAACATCGGGCTTGAAGCGCGAGACCTCCCTGATCCCGATCGCTTATCCGGGGGGATCATGGCCTCCGATCGCGAACGCAACGCGTTAATTGCAGCCTTAGGTCCCGATCTCCAGGACGCCTTTCGTCTGTTTGAGCCGAATAGCGGCCATTGGAGCTGGTGGGATTACCGCAGTGGTGCTTGGGACCGAGACCGTGGGTGGCGAATCGATCACGTCTATCTCGATGAAACCCTTCGGGACGTCGCACGAAGCTGTTCGATCGATAAGCAAGAACGCGGACGGCTCCAACCCAGCGACCATGCACCTGTGATTGTTGACCTGGCCTGGGACTTGGAGGACGACGAAGAGGTTGAGGACTGATTTCAGTAGACAATGGCTTCTTCAGGAAGCGATCGTCCTTCTGTCTGCAATTGCACGGACCGTCGCATCGACTCGCCACAGCTCTGTGGAGTCGGAAAAATTTTTCCGGGATTGGCACGGCCAAGCGGATCAAAAGCCAGCCGAACCCATTGCATGCTGTCCAGGTCTTCAGCGCTGAACATTTGGTCGAGAAAGCAGCGTTTATCGCTGCCAACGCCGTGCTCACCACTGATGCTGCCGCCGACCTCCAGGCAAAGGTTCATGATCGCGCCTCCAAGTGCTTTCACCCGTTCATTCACACCCTGCTCTGAAGCCCGATACAAGATCAGCGGATGCAGGTTGCCATCACCGGCATGAAACACATTCGCCACCACCAATCCGTGCTCCGCACTGAGCTGATCAATGGCCTTGAGAACCCTCGGCAGAGCCGTGCGCGGGACCACACCGTCCTGGAGGTAATAGCTAGGGCATTGCCTGCCAAGCGCTGAAATAGCACTTTTACGCCCTTTCCATAGACGGGCCCGATCCTCTTCACTCCAGGCTTCCCGAATAGCGCCGGCCCCAGCCTCTCGACAAAGGGCTGTGGTGACCGTGACAGCTTGCTTGACCTCTGGTTCCTGGCCGTCCAGCTCAATCAATAAAACCGCTCCAGCCTCCGGCGGATACTCCTCTTCTCCAAACGCTTCATTTACCGCCTTGATGCAGGTCTGGTCCATGATTTCCAACCCAGCCGGCAACACCCCAGCGCGCGTGATCAAGCGCACAGCCTCTCCAGCCGCCTGCATGGAAGAGAAATCTGCGAGCAACACCGCTACAGCATCCGGAGCATGCAGCAAGCGAAGCGTGATCGCCGTAGCAATTCCAAGCGTGCCCTCACTCCCAATAAACACGCCCCGCAGATCCAGTTCAGCCGCATCGCACAACGCGCTGCCAAGGCGTGTGGGTGTGCCATCCGGCAGCACAACATCCAAGGCGAGCACATGGTTGCTGGTGACGCCGTACTTCAAGCAATGCACGCCACCAGAATTTTCGGCCACATTGCCGCCGATGCTGCACACCACCTGACTGGAGGGATCTGGCGCGTAATAAAAGCCATCACCAACAACCGCACGACTCACCCAACTGTTGATCACACCGGGCTCCACCGTGATCGTCTGATTGTCGAGATCAATGTCGAGAATGCGGCGCATCCGACTGGTCACTACCAGAAGCGCTTCCTGCTCAACCAGCGCACCACCTGAGAGCCCAGTGCCGCTCCCTCGAGCCACAAAAGGAATGCCATGGCGATGGCAAGACACCAAGATTTTGGCCACCTGATCGGCCGTTTCTGGCAAGACCGCAAGCCTCGGCATGTGCCGATCCATGGTGAGACCATCACAGTCGTAAGACAACAATTCCTGCCGACTTGCGACGACTGACTTCGAGGGGAGAAACCCTCTCAACTCCCGCTCAAGCGCTGGCCAGTCGTAGTTCACTGATGACGTACCGGACAGTTGCAACTTAGGCATCTTTGTCATCAATTTTTAGGCTTCAACTACAGAAAAAACACATTGGGCCAATCTTGGGTCAAGATGTTGCACGGTTTGCAATTGCCCTTTGGCTCCCGTCCCCGTGACTGCTTCCAATCTGAACACCAGCCACTCCCAGGCCATTTTCAGTGCTGCCAAGGCTCTGATGCCAGGCGGCGTGAGCTCTCCGGTTCGCGCCTTCAAGTCTGTCGGCGGACAACCCATCGTGTTCGATCGAGTCAAAGGCCCTTACGCCTGGGATGTCGATGGAAATAAATATGTGGACTACATCGGCAGCTGGGGACCAGCCATCTGCGGCCATGCGCATCCAGAGGTCATCAGCGCTCTCCAAGAAGCCATCGATAAAGGCACCAGCTTTGGCGCTCCTTGCGCTTTAGAAAACACCCTGGCCGAGATGGTGATTGAAGCCGTCCCCAGCGTTGAGATGGTGCGCTTTGTGAACAGCGGCACAGAAGCCTGCATGTCGATGCTGCGCTTGATTCGCGCGTTCACCGGGCGCGACAAGATCATCAAATTCGAAGGTTGCTACCACGGCCACGCGGACATGTTCCTCGTCAAAGCTGGCTCAGGAGTGGCAACACTTGGCCTACCCGATTCCCCCGGAGTGCCACGAAGCACCACAGCCAACACGCTGACTGCTCCCTATAACGATCTGGAATCGGTGAAACAGCTCTTCGCTGAGAACCACGACGCCATTGCTGGCGTGATTCTTGAGCCAATTGTTGGCAATGCTGGGTTCATCCAACCTGAGCCAGGATTTTTGGAGGGGTTGCGAGAACTCACCAAAGAAAACGGCGCACTTCTGGTCTTCGATGAAGTGATGACTGGTTTCCGTATCAGCTACGGCGGGGCCCAAGCTCATTTTGGAGTGACTCCTGATCTCACGACGATGGGGAAAGTGATTGGAGGAGGTTTGCCCGTAGGAGCCTATGGCGGCCGCAAAGACATCATGGAGATGGTGGCTCCAGCTGGTCCTATGTATCAAGCAGGGACGCTGAGCGGCAATCCATTAGCGATGACGGCTGGAATCAAAACACTCGAGTTGCTCAAGCAGCCAGGAAGTTACGAGAAACTGACTGCCACAACGGAACGCTTGATTCAAGGAATCCTCGACGCGGGCCGTGAGGCAGGGCTTCCGATCACCGGGGGCAGCGTTGGCGCCATGTTTGGTTTCTTCCTCTGTGAAGGTCCAGTTCGCAATTTCGAAGAAGCGAAAACAACCGATTCCGTTCGGTTTGGACAGCTGCACCGAGCGATGCTGGAACGCGGTGTTTACCTTGCACCGTCGGCGTTTGAAGCGGGGTTCACGTCGCTTGCCCACTCCGATGAAGACATCGACGCGACCATCAAGGCATTCCGAGAAAGCTTCGCTGCAATCGCCTGAATCGAGTGAAGATCGCGGCTCTAGGTATCGCGAATGCGATGCTGAGCTTTGGTCTTTTGATGACTGAAGCACACGCAAACGAAACGGAAACATCTCAACCACCACCTGCCTGGGTTGATTTGAGGCTGAATTTCACGGCCCAACCGGTGGTGGGAATTGCAGGAGGACTGGAGCCTTCAGCCAGCAGTTGGATGCAACAAGTTGCGGCAGGACTCACCCTCGGCACTGGCCTGGACAAACATCGAAGCAACTGGACAGGTTTCGATCACTGGCAAATCCAGCTGGAACTGAATCAGTTCACAGGCAATCCAAAACTCAATGAACAGCTAGGGACGGACTATCCCCTTCAAAGCCTGGTGGTTCCCACTGGCACCTGGATTACACAGGCATCCTTGGAACGACTAGAGGGCGAAAACAAAATCGACTGGAGCATGAATGCTGGAGTGATTTCGATCGAAAACAATGCAATGGAGATACCAGCTCTTGATTACTACACAAATCACACCTTAAACACACCTTACAACGTATCGATCATTGGCCTTCCAATCACTCCACTTGTCGCCCTAGGGGCACAACTAGGATGGCACACGAACAACTCGGGAGCTTCGATTACGCGTACTACAACTTAAACAAGACACATCAAATTGCTGCCTCACTAGGTGTCAAGCCGTTAACGCCAAAGCTCAAAGGTGATCTTCAAATCTTCCAATGGTCGATCAATCCATGGATCGATTCCCCACAGAAAAACGCGAAAGAATCAGAACAAAACCTGCCAGATCCACTCATTCAACTAGGCGGTTATTCAGCAACCACCGACCTAGATGTAACGCAAAGCACAAACTTAGGCGATGGCAGCAATCATGGCATTTACGGAACGATCACATGGCCATTATCCCTACCCATTGGAAACGACAACCGAATCTGGATCTCCAGTAGTCTCAGTTTGAACCCAAACAACAACCCCTTAATCAGCTATGTAGCCGGGGGACTGCTCAGCCAAGGGATCTTCCCTGGCAGGCCCTTGGATGTGCCCCTAGGCGTGAACAAAAACGGATTCAGCCAAAGCATTACTCCTAACCAAAGCTATGAAGGAGTGATTGAACTCAACTACAAGATTCAAATCTCTGATCGCCTGCAAATACAGCCACTCATGCAGTTGATTATCAACCCTTCTGGGATAGGATCTCTGCCAACGATATGGGCAACAGGAGCCCAAATCAACTTCTCTATTTAAGATCGCATGAAAATACAAACAACAAGTCTTCTCCCCATATTAAAACGAGCAGCGTTGCTCCCTATAGCCTTCAATGCAACCGCGCTGCTGCTGCTTGATAGCAGCACACGCAATGTCTTTGCAGAAACAATCACGCTAACCCTTAGCAATGGCGACAAAATTCAAGGGACATTAGTCAAGAGTGAGAGCACTGATACCGTGACTGTGATTGACCACCCAAGTTTAGGCAAGCTTGAAATTAAATCGACAGCTTTAAAAGCCAAACCGAAAAAAAGCACTGGACAGGAAGTCTTTCAGCTGGAATGACAGGCACAAATACAGATCGTGATTACGACCTCGACAGCACATTTCAACTGATCACACAATATAAGGACGAAAGGAATCTTCTCTCCTTCAAAGCCAATACAGAGTACGGAATTACAAGAAGCGCCAATCAAAAGGAGCGCTCAACAGACACCAACCAAGGACAGATGGACTTGCGTTATTCATATACTTTTTCAGGGAAACTGAGTGCTTATGCATCCAATACCTATGAGTACGACATGCTGAATCAGGTCGGCCAGAATAATCTCATTAATTCAATTGGACTCGGGTATGACCTGATCAAAACTGACACCACAACTCTCAATGTATCGGCAGGACCTTCGGCCCAGAGCCTTTGGGGAGGAAGATTCTGCACAGCTGACAAATACTGCGGAAAAACTTACCCAGCTAGCATTGCTCGAATCAGTTTCGACTGGCTTCCTAACAACTACTTCAACCTCTCTCTCAGCAATCAATTCACGAATGCCTACGTCGATGGGTTTTCTCCGAGCAACAATTTCTCAGGAACCATCAAAATCTACCCCTTGGGGGACAAAAAACTATTCACATCCCTAAATGGACAACTTATCTATAACTCTCTCACGTCACCAAAAGTTGACAACAGCTTTTCATTGCAACTTGGAACCCATCTCTTCTAACGCTACTGAGTGACGAACAGCCCCTTAAGACCTGCCAGCATCAATCACTAGCCATAAGACCTTCAACGGAAAGATCAAGACTAGGAACTTTCCATTTAGCGGTAATTCTCAAATTGAAGCGGAACATCTAATTCTTCCTCCTTGCTTTTCACGAGTTGGATGGCTGCTTGAAGGTCGTCCTTGCTCTTACCAGTAATACGAAGACTTTCCCCTTGAATGGCAACCGTGACCTTCTTCAATTCATCGCGAACCATTTTGCTCAGCTTTTTCGCCAACTCTTGACTCAGCCCCTTTCGCAATTGAATGACCTGCTTGACGCGATTCCCACCCACTGCTTCAGGGGTTTGGAAGTCAAAAATCTTTAAAGAAAGATCGCGTTTCGTCGCTTTAGTTCTCAAGATATCCTCCACAGCCTGCAATGTCATATCACTGGCTGTTGTGATAACCACTTCCGTTTCGGCTAGATCAATCTCAGTACCCGAGTCCTTAAGGTCATAGCGATTTCCAACATCCCGGCGGACTTGATCCAGAGTATTGACCAGCTCCTGGCGGTCAAAATCAGAAACCACATCAAATGAATATGACGCCATAGTGCTGTGCTGCTGTTCCGAACAGGTCTTTGCTCAACTTACTCACGGTGAGCGATCGTGGCAGTCTGAACAAACAAACTCACAGGATCTCGGGTGCTTTTGGCGCTCAAAAGCAGAGTTGCGGGCCCAAAGGCCTAAAAACAGTCGGCAGGTCCAGGATCTACGACGCACAACCCGTGGGCGATTCAACAATGAGCCTCAAGACACTGAGTCAATATTATTTTCACCGAAGAATTAACAAAGAATTCACATCAAAGCCCAAGCGAGTCTAATTTATAATCAAAAAACTTACTCACGCAGGATTTCAGGCTCTCCATGACAACACCACTTGATCAAGCGCTCTTCATCGCCAATGAGATGGAAAAACTTGCTGATCAACTGAAGCCTACGGTGATTCGAGCCGCTCGTTCTGATGATGAGGGACGAAAAAATCTCGACCGTATTGAATATGCCCTTGGGACGATTGGGAAAGCTCTGATCCTTACTGACTACAGCGTGGATGAACAAAAAGATCTCGATAAACTCGAAGAGTTCAGAGAACTTCATGGAAAGCAGTGAAGCAGTGAAGCCCTAAAGCTCGCTGCTCAAGCAGGGTGCAAAATTAGGGAATGGGCTCATCGGATGCAGCTTGTTCTAAGTCTTTCCAGGTCAAGTCAATGAGGGGGAGCGCCTCATCAATTTCTCTTTTCACGCCAGAGGCTTCATCACTGAGCCCCTGCTCGATCAGCTGCTGGTATTTCTTGTATTGGTTGACCCAGATCAGGATCGTGGGGGTGCTGTTCGTCATGCTTCTAGGGTGGAGCGACATTCCAGGACATCCCATAGGCAGAGGATGTAGGGGAAGGGCCTTTGGGCATCAGATCAATCACAAAGATAATCGATTCATAGGCGAGGAAGGCCTGAATGCTCGAGAGCTCACTTACCCTATAGCGAATAAAACTGCCATAGAGGGGTTGCGATGGCCATTTAAGCAAAAAAAAGTGATGCCTCAGAGAAGCGAACTGGCCAAAAGTGTTCTCAAAGGGTCAACTCTGAACCCAAGCTTGCATCGAGACAACATATTTGAAGACGTTTAAAAAGCCTCATCCATCACATCTACGAATCAAAAGATGAAAAGCCTAAAGAAGTGAGCTAGAAGTCATGTTTTTCACCTTCAACCACCATCGCCACCAATAAGGGCCAGTAGCGATAGCTCGCCCGAATCAAAAGGGCCCAAATCAACCAGAGAAGCCAAAAATTGACACTCTCATCAATGGCCTCACGACAGTTCTGTTGCAAGCGCGTTGCCTCAGGGCCTGAAACTTGCTCTTGCAACGACCGATTCATGGCTGCACACACCCTTCCAGCTGGAAGGCGGAACAATTCTGCAGAAAGCCAGGCCGGAGCTAAAGCCACGGGAATAGCAACCAACCATCTGCCGACAAATCGCTCTAACGAACGACTCGGCACGATGCGTCTCGGCTTGGGAGAAGGCATCAAACGCCAATCCAGACGCTCACTGTCCTGAAATTAGAAACGGTTGGTCAACAAGACCAGCGCATTGACATCAAGCGAAAGCTTTTCTGTTGGACACTGATTGCGCAACCACGCGGTACACCGTTTACAAACTCAGCATCACACAACTCGATTCAAGGAAGTCTGAATGATTGCGCCGGTAGTTGAGGCATCCTCTGCCCAAAACTGACTCCAACCGGCAGTTCCAACGTAATTGGTGTAGAGCCAAACGCCGTTGCGGCCAAAGTTCATCCAAGGGCTCTCAGGCGTTTGACGGGTGGGGCTAAAAAATGTCATCGATCCACCACTCAGGGTGCCTGGCCAACGTTGATTCCCATAAACAACGACCGCCTCTGTTGGATGTTCCGTGGAACGATCAACACTCACCTCACCAAGCGGTCCGCAGCGATACCTCACCGACTCCAAGGCGAGAGCAGGCCCTGGGAGAGCGCCTACAACCACAAGCAATGACCACCGGGCAATGGTGTGCCATGACGTCATGGGGCATCGACCCGAAGGGCCATTATCCCATTAACAAACGCGAGCAGATTGCCAGCCAGCAAGCGAACAAACAACAAAAAATAGTCCAATACTTACCTATCGGGGGCTAAAAAGCGACTGAAATCAACGATTCAGCCCGATATTCCAAGCAAATTCAACGCATTTTAGGCGACGTACTGCCACACTCAAGCGCAAACACAAGCTCAATCAGATCATGGATGATTGACCCGAATCAGATGCGACTGACAATCATGTTTGACGCTTAAATGTATAACAACCGCCGTGGTACCCAGTGAAGGGTTGCGCATAGGTAATCAGCTCCCATCCTTGCTGTCCAAGCTCATTCATTAATCCCACCAAAGTGACCTCATGCTGTGGATTCCTTCGAGAGATCAACTGCTTTTCATCAAGCCAAAGCTCTTCTATTTCTCCAGTCCACGACTTTCCTTTCGGAACAAAACGCAATTGCGTGTATTCCCACGTCATTGAGGTCAGCCGACACCGTATTGACTGTAAAGCAAGGATCGAGCTGACTAACCATCGAAAGCACAATCTCAATGCACTTCAACGATGACAGCGCAACGCAAGCGTGAGCAGCAACAGGCCGATGCCGCAAGGCTGCACAGGCAGGGGGAGCGAGCAGGACTCTGTCCTCAGCCAACGACAAACACGG
>Ga0208543_1000189_pt1 | contig 21757 bp, 18 predicted proteins | sample DEB08_DNA_14_FD_185497 | JGI IMG/M metagenome (GOLD analysis project Ga0208543, IMG submission 185497) | Aqueous microbial communities from the Delaware River and Bay under freshwater to marine salinity gradient to study organic matter... | ecosystem: Environmental > Aquatic > Marine > Coastal ...
TATTGCATCCTATATGTCAAACACTCAAAAGATTACATTGGCATTAATAGCAATAGTGGCAGGGGCTATGGGTTTATCAACGCAGATGTGATATTATGAATCAAGAAGAATGGCATATATGGTGTAGCGACGTTACACAAAGATTAGGAAACCTTGAAAAGACACTCAAAGCGTATAATAAATCACAAAAGCGTATGCTTTATAGTATTTTAGTAGGAATGGTGTTGTTGAATGGTTTATTATTGTACTACAAATGATGTTGGCTCAAGACTAGGTTTAGATTCGGCACAACGTACAAGAGCATCTAGTAGATTGACTAGTGCTATAAGAAGGTCAACAATAGACATAGACCAATGTTTTAGAGATTACGGTAGAGATGTTCCTAGTAAAAGCATCAAAGATACTACACTAAATGGTAGCGTGGTCGCAGGTGCTAACACAATTACACTCACTAGTTCTACGGGCTTTAGTTCTGCCGGTAACGGTAACGTAGATGGGGATTCATTCAAGTGGACTGGTAAGTCCGGTGCTGACCTTACAGGAGTAAGTGGACTTTCTTTTGACCACGCAGACGGTGTGGCAGTTCAAGAGGGAGAGTTTGCTCATGTGTTAAGAGAGATATGTGCTGACTTAGCAGCATCTTATTATATCGAAGATGAGAGTACCTTCCAAACCACTACCGCAGACGGCTCTATGCGTGGAACAGCATTGAGGGAAAGAGGTGAGTTCAATCTAAAAAGATTAGCGCATCTTGGTAGTGTGGATTAGGTGGGATAATGGCAGATTTTGGATATATAGGAGTTCCTTATACTCATCCCGGATTTCCCGACATTCCTCTAATAGAAATATTCAAAGAAAACGCAGGTAAAAGATTTGATGAAGGTCAACAAGAATTAGACAAGATTGTTCAAAGAATGAGGGTAAAAGACGGTCCTGAAGGAGAGTCTTTACGCAAAAGAAAAAATGCTATCAATGCGAATAAAAAACAAGAAGGTATGATGAGGTTTGACGCTTACTTTGATTCTACTGCTTATGAAATGATGGGTGAAGAAATCCGTAAAGAAGTTAAAAGACATATGAAAGATTTTATGGAAGAAAGTTTGAATAAATCTAGAGACGATACTAAAAAACACATAAAGGGTATGGATAGAAAGTTTAAAGGTAAACTTAACCCAAGTACTTCAGCAAAAGGTGATTTATACTATAAAATAGCAGATTCATTGAAGTGGGAAAAGAAGGTCAATACTAGACAATCAAATCAATTTACAGGATATGTTGCCGGTTCTTACGATGGTGGTTCACCTACTGGGGTGAAAGGTAAAAGGGGTGCTAATTTAATAAAAATATTAGGTATGGGTGGTTTCCAAATGAATACGCAACCTTTGGGTGGTACAAAAAGACATTCTAATTCAGCGATAGATGCATTAAAGGGGCAATAAAATGGCAGTAGCGACAAAGACACAATATTGGAATAGTAGAATGAATGGTACAGACCCTACCGATTTAGACGGTACTTTTAATGACTCTTGGACACAAGCAAGTGGAAGTGGTGCGGCATCAGGAGATAATTGGGTAATTACTAATGGTGTTTACAGTATTGCGCCGACAGGGACGACTAATACATTGGTAGGTGTGTTTGAATACACTACTGCGCCCGATGACGGTACAGTTTTAATGAAAATAGACGACGGTACTAAAAAGGTAGAAGTACAATCTACTGGTAATAATACATCCTTAAAACTAGTAGGTACTACAACAGTAACTATTACAGATTTAGATTTAGCAAATCAAGAAGATAATCCTACTACAATGATTTTGCGTCTAACTTTAGATGGCAGTACCGCTAAATTATACACACATGAAATTATAGATGATGACGATGGCGCTACAATATACAGAACGGTGACAGGTGCGGCTTCATCTTCAACAGGTGTTACATGGGGTAACACAAGTGGCTCTGTAAAATGGGGCGCAGTATACTATTCTAAGTTCGGAGCATTCAGTCCCGAAGAATTATTACTATCAGACTTTGCTCAAGATACATTGGCTAGAATGGGTCTAGCGATAGTAAACCAACTAAAGGATAGTAAAAGACCGTATCTAAAAACACAAGTTGATGATTCTTCTATTGTTTACGGCTATGATATATCATCACAAATGTTAAATAGGTTAGCGACACCGACAATACACGTATTAGTAGAGGAATTAGGTTCTCCTACTTTTGAATCTCTAGCGGGCGCTAAAATAACTCAAGAATACGATGTAAAAGTTTTTGTTACCGTAAAAGGAACTAATTACGAAAACGCATACAGAAAAGGACTAAATATAGTGGGTGAAGTGTTTGATGAGTTATATACACAAACTGGTGTAAAGGCAACTACTGACAGTATAATTTCTTACGAAGCAAAACTAGATTCTAAGATGGATGACGATGAAACAATATGCGTACACTCACTAACTATGACATATATGCGTAGAATTGATATGCGGCATAGATAATATTAATAAGTCAACCCATGTGTGCTAAATACACATAGAGGTTTAACTATGGGTAATGAAGTTTTAAATAGATACGTTTCTCTTGAATTAGAAGATGCCTACGGTGTGGAAAACTCTTCCGCAAATACCATATATTATGGTGAAGTAGATGATGAGTCATTCGCAACAAGAATGGATTTGCTTACAAGGCAAGATATGAGTCATTATGGTTCTGCTAAATCCGTTACAGGCGGAGAATATTCTGAGGGCGGATATAATATGGCCGTACAATTAGATACATTTTTAGGTGCTACACTATTAGCATTTTTCCCTAAATACAGTTTCTCAGACCCTCTCCACATTTGGGAAGAACCTACTGACGGTACACACGCTTACGCAACTGACGCAGATTCTTACGATTCATATACAATACGTGTCGGAAGAGAAGATAAAGAACACACATACGTAGGTATGATGGCTAACAGACTTTCTCTGACAGCAAATGTTGGGGAATATGTTATGTTGTCTTGTGATTGGGTAGGATGCAGAGAAAAAGCAACTGCTACACTTACTAACACCGACGGAACACTTTCTTTTGAGGGAGATGCGTTAGATGCACTCTATTTCTCAAACGGTACTGTTACATTCAACAATTCGGGCAATACAGCAGTAGGTGTTGTTAAATCTGTTTCTTTTGAAATAAACATGAATAGGGATACAGACAATGCTTATGCTCTTGGTAACTCTACGTATGTAAGACAGCCACCTTCACAACGAAGAGAAGTAACTGGTACTATTGAGTTTAACCAAATTATACACTCCGCAAATAACCTAGACGGTGATGCTGCCGCTATACCAACATACGATACATTAGTCGCTGAAGATGGATTGGCTTACAATCCGGGTTCAAGTAACGATGCACTTACACTATTATTCGAAGAAGAATCTAACGGTACGACTAACTTCTTAAAAATGGAGTTCTTTAACATTAGATTCGAAGCGCCTGAAGCATCAGTAAGCGGAAGGGATACACAAACAATGAGTGTTGGTTTCGTAGCATTATATGATGACACAACAGAGTCAATGATGAAAGTTACAGCAGACGGTGGAGACTTCGGTACTTCTGCAATTGTTTGGAATGCGTGAGATTAATGAAAGAATACATAGACTCTTTCGGTAGAGACATCCCTGATGATGAGATGCAAGGTATTTTAGAAATGCCTGTACACAAAATCCCTAGATACATTCGAAGATATCCTATGAAGGCAGTTGCTACTAAAGTTAAAGTTGACGTAAAAGTAATTGATGAAGAAGAGTAAATCTTTATTAATACCTTATAGACTCGTAGATACAGCGAGAGTGAGTGGTAATTATGCCAGTAATGAAGAAAGAGATAGAGTTAGAAGATGGAACAAAGATTTGGGTAAGACAGGCTTCCGGTATGGAAAAACTGAAAATTACCAATATACAAGGTAAAGCGTTTCGTAAAATGAAACACGCGGGCGACCCTACTGGTTGGACTGATGAGCAAAACGAAGAGTTTGCTACAATAGTAGATGAAATGGGTGGCGGAATAGAAACACAGATGGAAACATGGATTCCACCTTGTATCATTGATGAGAATGTTGATTACAATCTATTGACATTTGAGGAACTGAATACTATTCTACAATTTGTAAGGGGCGACGATACAGAAGGCGCAGTCCCTTTTCAGAGTTCCTGATGGTCGCACCGAGCCTTTGTATGGCCTTCAAAGGGACATTACCGTCTGATTTATGGCTCAAGTATTCCGTCGAGGGCGGAAGGCATCTTATGGAACTAGATTTAATCATAGCGGCAGACATCAATGATAAGATAACTGAGGCTACTGGTAAAGCCAAACAAGATGCAAATGCTATGGTTGCTAGACGCAATCAAAGGCGTGAGAAACGCAAACTATTATCAAACAATAATGAACTGCTCGATATATTGAGAGATAGCGGGGTCGAGACTATAAATCGACCCGAAGAGTAGCGGTGAATAAAAATGATGGAAGCAAATCTTATACTAGCGTATTTTGCACCCTTAGTTTTTATCAGTATGGCCGTTACTATGGTCGTTCTACGTGCCGGTGCTTCTAGGATATTCTTCGACATCGTAGGTACGATGCAAGTCGATAAATTAATCAAAGATGCTAAGGCATCTGCTACTATCGTAGAAGCGTTGTATGTTGACGCATTAGTTGGTGTGCAAGAAGGTGTGATGGAACTAGGTGAAGGTTTCAATCAACTGATGGATGATATTATTCCTATTGGTAGAGAGATAGGGGAAGCACAGAGACAGTTTGAAAAGTTCGTAACTGCCGGAGAAGATGTTGAGGCACTAAACGCTCAGATTATTGAGATAGGTCACTCCTTTGGTTTTGCTGCGGATGAGTCATTCCAAGCAGGTGCTAAAATGGCACAGTTGGCAGGTGTGTTAGGTCAAGGCTCTACCGCTACTGGTACAGAAATGGGTATGGCGTTTGGTCTTATAGCAGGTATGTCAACAGACGAAGCCATGCAAAGATTAGTAAACTTAAATCAGCAGACAAAGTTTATGACAAAGAATATCAGAGATAATGCTACTGAGGCTGAAAGAAATAATAAAATAAGGGAAAATACAATTCAAATCCTAGACCAACTTAACACAGTAGAAAATACATCGGTTGCTACCATGCAACAGATAACTTTCGTTATGAATCAATTCGCATCACAGGCACATCTTACAGGTGAAAGTATAGCGGCTATGGCTGCTATGTCTGCTGTGTTAGTTGAGGCCGGTGAAGAACAAGGTAAGGGTGGTAGAGCCTTAAGGACAATATATGCTCGTCTAGGTGCTGATACTAATGGTGCTAGAAAGGCAATAGAAGAATTAGGTATTGCTGTCATAGATGCAGAGACGCGTGCTATGAGGCCATTGTCTGACATATTACAAGATGTATCAACAGAATATGATACTATGACAGGGGCGCAAAAGTCTAACTTGGCGCAAACTGTTGCAGGTAATCTACACTATACTCGTCTTATCAAACTTCTTGAAAACACAGGTCGTATGAGAGAATTAGAAGCCGATGCTTTGGCGGCCACCTTCCCTGCTTACGAGGAAATAGAAAGATTACAAGATACTAATTTATACCAACTAGAGCAAACAGAAGCACGATTAAAAAGCGTCAAGGGTGCTTTAGCCGATGAACTTATGCCGGCTATGCAAAGAAGCGCAGAGGTACAAACAGTTTTCTTTGACGGTGTATTACAGTTAATAGAGGCATATCCTAGACTGACTAGAGTTTTTGCTGGTGCACAGATGATGAGAACAGTAGTAGGACCATTAATACAAACATTCTTGGCAGTACAGAACTTACGTATTGCTACCGAAGCATTAAGACACGTAAGAAGGGCTATGAATGGCGAAGATATGTTTAAGAAAAAAGTAACAGAAACTATGATACAGCAAGAGTCATTCCACAACAGTCTGTTAAAACAAAGAGGAGTTTTGATAGGGCAAATGATAAACTCAGAAGGCACACATACAGAATCCATACAAAGAAAAATACACGCTTACGACCTTATGGCAGCAAAACAAGGCCAAGTATCTTGGAGTACAATGCAAATGGATGCAGCAGCACAGATGGCTAGTCAATCAGCGAATGCTCTATCAATGGGATATGGTATGTTAGGTACTGGTTTGATGATGTTTGGTAAAAGCCAAAAGAGTATGAGAATGGGTATGATTCTCAATACCTTTGCTATGGTAATACAAATGGGTAAATTATTGGCTAGTACAGCAGCAACAATAATGGATACTAAAGCAAAAATAATTAATAATGGTGTAAGTTTGAGAAGTATTAAACTTGCGTATCAAGATGCAGCAGCAAAAACTTTTCAAACGGGCGTGACAAACACATTCACAGCAGCATTGATAGCAAATCAAAGAGCAATACTTATCGCTGCCGGTGCTATCGGTGTTGCTTTACTTGCCGCAGGGTATTTAGCAAGCAAAATGTCTAATATGTCTAATAGTGTCAACGATGTCAACACATCATTTACAGATTTATCTACTGTTCTAGGTATATTAGATGAACAAAAAATGAGTATACAAGATATAAATGCTGAATTAGAGTATCAATTACAAATAGTAGAGGATTTAGGGGATGCAGAAAGTGGTGCAGCGAAAGCAGCAGCAGACGCAGCGCAAAAAAGGGCAGATGATTTAATACAGGCAAAAGATATTGCTCTTGCTAGAGATGAAAACGCAGTTGCAGTAATGGAAGAACAGGTTAGATTACAGGAACAAATGGCTGCGGCTGCGGCAACAGGAGACCAAATGATAATGAGAGGTACTGCTGCGGTAATCAAGCCACAATTGGCAGCCTTAGAAAAGGAAAATGCTGAGGTTATCGCTATGTTAGAAAGACAAGGTATAGATAGTATATCGGAACTAAACACTTTTATACAAGCGACTGCATCTGCAACAAGTAATAGCATAGATTCTTCTACTAGTGATGCGGTTCAAGGAATAAACGAATCTTTGGAAGCAGGTACAGATGCTATGTATGAGTTTGCTAATGCTAGAGAAGAATTGTTCTATGGATTTAGTGCTAGTAACTTGACAGGAGATTTAATCAGACAAGTCAAACAACAAGGAGTAGAAAACCTTATTACTAACACAGAGGTAATCATGACTAATAACTTCAACGGTATGACAATACCTGAAGTAGCAGAGCAAATTATAGAAGAGATAGAGAGTAGAGCAAACTTGAGTGGTATATCACTTTCTATGGCTAGTACATAGGTGATTTGATGGTAAGAACAGTAAAAAAGAAATATCAAGTATGGCTTGCCGGATACTATGACGATTTCAATGGTGCGAGAGCAATAAGTGATTATACTAACAGCCCATCCGATACATCTTACTCACACCTGAGCAGCCACTTTGGTAATCCTCTAAACGGTGAGGCATTCTTAAATCCTAGATATAGATGGTCTGTTGAAGAAAGAGCGCAAGATACTAACGCAGGTAACAAAGTATCTACAACAGCAAATCAATATTTACAAAACGATGGTATCTTCGAGTGGTTGACATTTGACGATACTAGATTAAGTAGTGACCAATGGGAAGGTAGAATACATCTTAACTATCCTGACGGTCACGTAGCAAACAGATATAAGTTCAATAATGATTCTGCATACGGTAGTGATTTCTACCAAAGATTTATCAACGGACATAATAGTGATGCATCTTACATAGTACCTGTTGGTGATAACGATGCCTCGTTTGGTAGGTCTGACATGAAAAGATACGACAACACTAACTATGAGGCTAAAGATGCAGGTAAAACATCTACAACAGGTAACTTCGTACAAAGAGCGCATCTTACAGGGTCTTGGATGGGAGAGCAAGTAGAACAAACATCCTTTTCAGATAAGATTCCGGCAAAACTATTTGCTGAAGTAACATCACCGTCTAAACAACCATTCCTATGTGTACAGACAGTTAGAAAACACATAGACAACGACTCTCCTGATGTACCTGCTATTATATATGATGGTCCTCTAAACAGCAGATTAGATGGTGATGTGTTTACAACAAGAATAGCAGTTAGGGCTTTTGCCGCTTCTAGTACCTTAACTTGGGATGATGTAAAGGTAAAGTTCGAGATAGGTTTTCCTATCGCACAAGCAGGGTTGTTAAATGACGAAGGTTACACAGGTGCAGCCGCTATAACACAATCTTTAGACTTAAAGACATTCACAGGCTCATCAGGCTCTACCTCTTATGACGTTCAAGGTCTACTAACAAGCGGTAACAGTTGGTCTTATACTAATGATGATTCTTGGTTAGATGTGGATTTCGTATTTGATTATACCAACTCAGAATATGATTGGTACGTAAATGGTGTAAAACAAAACACATCTCCTGAAAGTATGAGTGGTACTCCTACTGCCGCAGGTATATACGGTTATCAATTAAGTATAGAGTCTGACGAATCAGATGGCAACTATGGTTACGTTTCTTATCTTATGCTAGATAGGGCAGGTCTTGTTAGATATTTATCAGATGATATGACATCTAGCAGCGAAGTACAAATACACAAGATGCAGATAAAGCAAGCAAACAATGGTATATCTAGTTGTAGTATAGCACTACATGATGATGCTGCTTTGTCATCAGGTTCTAGAGGTAAGGCGGCAACAGACTATTTACTAAACTTACGGGGACTTTTCGTATCATCTACACCTCTAGACTGGAACTTACTAGTTTTTGGTGATAAAGATAAAAGAATAGATAGACCTGTATGGAGAGGTACAGTAGATACTTTTGCTATCAATCAAAAAGGTAGAAGTAGAGAACTTGTGTTAAGAGCAGTTGACTCTATGGAAGCATTAAACAATCAGATACCACTTTGGGATGTAGGACAAAAAGCAGAAAACGAAACAGGTGACTCTACTACATACTGGGATTTCGACGCACAAGGTTTTAGAGATGCTATGTATCTTGGTGGCGGTAAGTTAAAGTTACTGAATAACAACGTAGGTTTTGACAAAGATAACTCTTACTTAGAAACATCAACACAAAGAACACAGTTAGGTTCAGGACATCCTATACAGATGTACAATAATGAAAACACAAACACCGGACCTAACGATATAGAAGATAGTTATGAAGGTGTAGGTATACTTGGTTTTACCGAAAAAAGAATAGCGGATACTGACGGTAGTACAGAGACTAATACTAAAACTATCGCTATACTAGCAACAAGCAGTCACGGACTTTCTGCTACTGACACTATAAGCATACAGAATACTAGCAACCACAATGATACTACCGTAACAATAGAAAGTGTTGACCCAATCTCTAACGAAGAGATAACCTTTACTAACGCGGAATTAGTATATACTCCTGAATCAGCACATATCGTATATGCAGGTGCTTACGGTATACATGAAGGTGTTTTGCCCTACATGAACGACGACGGCACATTTAACGACAATCCTACCGTTTACAGTAATGGTACAGTTTCTTTGATAGGATGGGAAGATTTTTATACTGATAATCCTACCTCTAGTTATTATACAAACACAGGACCATACAGACTTAATTTTATATTTGATGCAGACCCGAATCTAAAGGTAGGGGATTATTTCTATATGAATAGAAGAGACAAAGACCACCAACTTTCAGGCACTAGTTTTTATGCATATTACGAAGCAAGACACAAAGTAAAAAGAGTAGTAAAGTTTAGAAATTATTTTGATATTGTGGATGGGGTAAGTCAACTGACAGGAAACCCTACTGTACTTTGGGCTGTCGAAACATACACTTCGGTTGCTAACAATACCGATTATGGAGATGTAACTAGTGATACAGGATTGCTCACAGGGGATAATAGATATCAATGGTCTAAAGACACAGGGCAAACGTCGGGACACTACACTACTAACACACAAAAAAGTCAATACAGGGCTATACATGCAAGGTGGATGAGGGATTTACCGCAAAGCCTATGGTTCAAATATCACTTTGGCAAGGTAGAAGAAAACCCTGTTAATAATTCATTGGCACAACAACACATGACAAATCAAAGTTTTGGTAAAACATCTACTAGTGTTATAATAGCAGAAGATACATACGATAATATTCCTGATAGTGGCGTAGTAGAAATATGGACTAACCCTGCTACCGGAAGTCAAGTATATCAAGAAAAGTTTGTATATCAAGCAAAATCCTTTGTAGGTGGTAGTTACAGATTGATAGGATGTAAATATATCAACAATTCTTATACTGTGTCAAGTAATAATTATATCTTAAAAGTACAGAACATTAGTGATGACTACAAACATCTTTGGTTACTTTGGTCTGATATGAGAAATAATGGTAAGGCTAATGCTGATGGTTCTACGAGAAAACAAAAGTTTGGTCTACAATATCCCGTATCAGAAAATTACGATTTTGATTTATTCTACGTAGACCAATTTGACGCAGAAGGAAATATAGATAAGTTTGCATCTCTAAAAGTAGGAGACGATTTGAGAGTATGGGATTTAGATGTAACAAACGACCCAATCACGGGCGGAGCGTTTTCCAAACCGGCAGACTTAGCAAACAAAGTATCTATATCGGCATTGAGCGACAATAGCGGTAAACTAAGAATATCTACATCTGACACCGGCTCAGTTGTTGCTAATGATTATATCCATTTGATAAACACAGCAAGCCATGATGGTATACACAAAGTAACAGCAGTATCTACTAACACACATTTTGACGTTGATACTACCTTTGTATCTACTACAATCAACACAGGTAATGGTTTTTATTGTACAACAACAGGTAGCGATAAAGATTTGTCTACATATCAAGATTGGGAAGATAAAGCAGGTTCTATGATAGTTATAGATTCATCACCTTTTTTTAACCTTAATACTCATGTAAATGGTGGTAAGACAGGACAAATATCCGGTGGCTCTACCGACTTATCGGACTATGTTGCTACAAGAAACGGATTCCCGTCTCTCATAGATAACTATTGGTCTGAGGCTATGGCATCATACCAAACAACAGAAGAATTACAAGAGCATCCTAACCAAGATAAATTGATTTCAGACGCACAGTTATCACCTGAAGGTTTGATAAAATATGACGTAGGAGTAACAGTAGAAGATGCTGCAAAATATGATGATAGTGGTGTAGGTATATTAAAAATAGTAATGGAAACTAACGGTAATGAGGATGGTGTTACCGAACATTTCTTCTCTTGGGAGAACAAATTAGAAACTCAATACGATAGTTCAGGCAACAATAATACACCTACTAATATTACTTGGGAAGGTGTGGACGCTACCGTTATAGTAAATAGTGGGGAAACACACGAACAAAGTGGCTTAAAACCCGGAATGTTAATAAAGCGTACTACTTCGGGTGGTACAACTACTAGACACACTATTTTGAGATTAGGTGACAATACTAATGTAGGTGCTGAGACTGGCGCAAACTCTGACACTACTTTAATAGTAACTAGAAAAGCCGGTGACATGATTAACGGTACAGAAGTAACTTGGGCTACTACCGATTCTTACAGCGTACCTGTACAATTAGGTATGGTTAGAGCAATTACGGCTAACACATTTACTGGTGATGCATCTTGGAAAGGATTGACATTAGAAGAACGAGAAGAAAAGATATACGAAGCATTAAACCTAAACACTGTGAACTGGGCTGATGTAGGTCTTAGAGCAATACCAAGTTATACAACTGATACTTCTTTAGAAACTACACCTAAAAGATTTGAAGTTCACGCAACCATAACATCTTCTTTTATGCTAAGACTAATGATGCACGTTGATGGTTTCTACGAAAATACTAACGGTGGTACTTATTGGAATCACGACAAGATGAGATTCTTATGGAATGCATCTATTATGGACACATGGTTGCCTTCGGCTAGACTAACATCAGTTTTTGATATAAATAACGTACCTGTAACTTCTTTAATGACTACTTACAACGACACAAGTAGTAATGATTCCTACGGTTCTATCGTAGACAGTAGAGGCAAGAGTTTAGGTAGTACATTGAAACAGATAAGAGAGAAAACAGGATTCGGTACGACAAACTCTTTAGCAACTACTTTTTCGGTATTAGTAGGTAGAGACAACAGAATAGAGTTCAGACCTAAATATAACTCAGGTATATCCTTTGACAGAGATAATATGTTGATATCTAAGATGAGTGCTAAATTAGCAGGTCAAATAACTAATGTGCGTGTGTACTATAACAATAATGAAGCGTTTGTAGATTACCCTGCAACAGATTTGACAGACAGCACACGTTGGAAAATATTAGAACATCCTAAGATTACAAGCAGCAAGGAAGCGTTAATTGTAGCACAAAAACAATACAATACTTACAGCGACAATTCTTTAAGTATGGAAGTTAGTCCATTAATGCCATCAGGCGACCAAGACAAAATGATTGATACTGGTAGATACGGATATATTTCTGACTCATACATAGCGCTACAAGGAAACAACGACACAGTAGCAAACGTAACAAACTGGACATATATAGGTACAGGTGGAGCATTATTCCAAGGTATGGTAAACGCACTAAACGGTAACATGAGTACAGATGTAGACCCAATAGAAGATAGATACGGTATAAGCCAAGAGACAGGTTCAGGTGATATAACTTGGAACAACAATTACTATTGGTATGGTAGCAACTCTATTTCACACGCTGTACAGATAGTACATATACCTAACGATGTACCTTTAGTTAGTGATACTACTACTAGACATCTAAGGATATGGGTAGATTTAAAATCAACACAAGAAAGTGATGCTACAATAGATACTGCCGAGTTTACAGTACATATAGCAGATTACAATTTTTCTACTACTTTAGAACACACAGCATCATCCCCAAGTAATAATACATCTTCTAAGGATGTAAAACATAGTGGTTACTATCAGATAGATATACCACAGTCTTATTCTTCTGCACAAGGTAAAATAGTATTTTCTTTCAACGCAGAATACTGTCGTGCTTTGCTACGTCATAGATGCGGGAATCCTGAAGGTGCTAACATCCTAACTAATTACAACACTAACGCTGACAGTATTTTCCCTCTAGGTATGAGGCCATATACAGAGATGGGCGGTGGATTCCGAGATGATACTAGTAGACTTGAATGGTACGCACCTAAGATATTAATATGTAGGGATTTGAGTTATGTACCTGCTACTTACTTACAAGTTACTGATTTAGGTCTTGAAATGAACAATGAAACAATGGTTATACAAGAGGTGGATTGGGGCGTTAGTGCGGGTAATATAGATGACGTAAAACTACGCTTAGAAAGAGACGAATCACTATCTTCACAAAGACTTTTGGATTACATTCTAAACCAAGATAATGACGGATTACAACTAGGTACTGGTAACGGTGGTAGCGTACAGAATCCCCCTATCGATTGGGGAAGTATAGGTATAACTCCGCCTTCTAACAAACCAAGCCAAGATACCGACCCTAGCATAGACCAAAGTTTAGGTGATGGTTTCAAAGACACAGGAGATGGTTACGAAACAGTTGGTGGTTTTACAGTAAACAAGATGAGTAAGAAATCTTACGGTAATTTTAAGGGTAGAATGGATTTGACAAATGACAATTTATCGGGTGATGCTACATTCTCTGTATTAGGTCAACAGAAGCCATCTATAACCCCTGCTACAATGCGTGGTATAGAAGGTATGGATGTACAGATAACTCCTGTATCCGGTACAGCATCTAGGATAGCAGATGGTTACGTGTTCGCAGGTAAAGGTCTACAAGGTACTGACTTCTCAATAGATTCGCAAGAGGTATCTCTAGAGACACACTTCATTGTACCTAACGATATTTTAAGCAATAAGATGAGCATACAGGCCACAACTACCCACGCCCCTAGTACACCCGTAGGCGGTAAGAATGCGGTCCTCTACGTGACTGTATTTAATGAGCAAGCGGGTACAGAGACAACATCAGAGGTAAAGATACCAACAGGTGTGAGTAATAGAGTCGTAGACATAATGCCTGAGCAACCTGTAAGCGGTCTAAACAAAGGCGGTAATAAAATTAGGGTAATAATAACTAGAAAACCAACCATAGGAGATGACAATGCAGATACAACTAGCGTAGTTATTAAGAATCTAAATGTTAAGATGCAAAGAGCATCTGCTCACACATCTTCTTCTGCAAGTAAGTTTACTGCTAGTTTGAGTTAAACTTTTTTCTGAGAGATAGAATAGCCTTTGCTCTTTTTTTACCTATGCCGTTAATTTGTGTTATTTGTTTTTGTGTAGTTCTAGCCCTCAACAGACTAGGTATACTACCGAACTCTTTTAACAACTCTTCTGCCATTGTTGGTGTTACACCGTCAACACTAGACAAAGCCCTGACGCGAGGGTCTAAATCAGATTTTTTTACTGCTTGTTGTACATGAGGAGATTGTTTGTATAGTTTCATATCTTGTTGTGTGTGGTTTACAACTAACCACTCTGTAAAATCATCCATAGTAGTTAATTGCATAAATCTAATTTTTGGAAATCGTTGATAGAATGTAGTCTTAAATTGCTGTATTACTTTTTTCATACGAGCCATTTCCATAGCAGTTTCCCTAGCGTTCGGCCTACGGCCGGGTATAAAAGGTTTTAGTTCTGTACCGTAAACCACTAACATAGGATTCTCGAACTCTTCTTGTAAATCTCTGAGTTGTGCAACAATAGTTCTTGTGCGCCCGAACCCCATAATAGAACGGTATAAATCATTTATTTCTTTTGCCTCTACACCGCAAGTACCTAGAATATAATCTGCTGCTTGCAGTCTACATACTTTTACCTTATCATTACCCATACGCATGAGTAATTTATTAACTACTTTAGGGTTTTCTCGGTCATCTACTAGGAGCATGTTAGTAAGACATATAATTACTTATTTAAGGTGTTCTACCAACCTTGTGTAGTATAGACTTCTCCGTCTATGTCAATCATGTAAGAGTTACATTTACCGCAAAACTTTTCTAGTTCTGTTTCGGTCGTCCAACTATTTCCACATGTAATACATTCTGTTGCTTGTTTCAAACTTATCATTGCCATTGTCATCATTTTTTTCACCTTTTTATTCCATCATGCGCCCAACATGGACCTGCATCTACACAGCATTTAGTTGGAACGTGTTCGTAATCAATCAAAGTACCAACATGGAATCTAGAAGTATGTTCATTGTAATCTCTCCAACCTAGTTTTGAGATAAAAGTAACTATACTTTCTATTGAATCTTTTTTCTGCTCTTGTGTCAATGTAGAAGGATGTGCAAACCATCGTAGATTTTCTGCTAGGTGCTGCACTAGTGCTATCCTGTGTGTATGTTTAGGGTTTTCGTGGTTCATAACCTTTTCTAGACACGGTGGGATAGGAATCTCACCTGCGTTGCCTATTTTACCTTCGAACTTAGTAGAAGGTATAACTTCTTCCTTTTTAGGATTATCAGCAATCCACTTTATTATATTGAATCTTTGTTTTGGCATTTCGCCTCTAAACGGGTCTAGATGTAAAAGAGATTGTTGTGGTTTATTAGGGATATTGTAGGCGATAGGATTTTTTATGAATGCATCTGTATCTATATTTACAGACCATCTACGCCTAGTAGGGTTGAATGTATCAGGAATGCGTGTAAGTTTTTGTGGGAATCCTACACCGTCTAATGTTTTTAGGTCTTTAGCCATCAGGCGTTGGTATCTGTCTAGATGTTTTGCTATACTAGTACCTTTTATTTCTTTATCGAAGAACTGATGTACATGAAATCCTCTACCTGTGAATACTGTACGTACATCACCATTTAATCTAGCAACTAAGGTGGCTACATCTTTTTTTACATCTTCCAAAGTACCACCTTCTAACATATCAAAATCCCACCATGCTCTATCCATAACTACTGATTCTATATCCATTTTCCAAGGTCTTAATTCATCCTTTCTTTCGAAGGAATATAGTGAAGTATAGCAAGATGCTTTTCCGTTAATACTATTCACGTAAGAGTCAAAATCGTTTCGGCTCAAACAAGGAGTACGTCGTAGACCAATCTCTCTAGGAAAACTCAACGGCATTTCGTTCACTCCGTTTGTTGACTTCCGCACTCACAAGCCCAAATAGTAATCTGTTCGGGTGCGTTTCCTTCTTGGCCGTTTACTCTCCATATTACCTCTGAGCCTTCCCATAGGTCATCTGAACCACACGCTATGCACTTCATTCCTATCATAAACCCCACTCCGTAATACCATTTAATTCTGCTTCACAGTTAAGTGAAAAATCACACCACATAGGACAGAAATAGTCATTCCAATTCATATCCCATTGATGGGAAGTGATTGAGTCAATAGTGTCATATAATGATTCCTCGAAGGCATTATATGAGCGCTCCAAGAACGGCTCTAGTAGAGCGTATCCACGCTCCGCACCAACCCATTGTCTTTTACCTCTTTTATTACCTTCTAATAATAATTTATCATCACCATCTTCAGGTATCTCGTAATCAGGTGTAACGTACAGGAAATGTGTTACTTCATCATACCCTAGTTTTCTAAGTAATCTAGTATAGTACACCAATTCTTTACGTGTTCTACCTAATTTAGACATACCCATGTTACCTGTTTTCAACTCTACCAAGATAAGACCGCCTGTTTGTGGATTGCGTAGAACACCATCTATCAGACCTACCCATATAATTTCTTGGTCGCCTATCTTTTCATACACTTCGTGTTTTACTTCTGCCTCTACTACATCAAAACCACCTAAATCGTAGGCTATTTGGTGTAGTAATAGATTTAGAGAATCAACACCTTCGTCATCAGCGACACCTTCTTTCTCAGCCGTTATCATTACTGATTCAGAGCCTTCTAACAGACCTGCTTCCATAACAGTATGTATCTTAGTACCCCTTATCATTTCCTCGGTGGCAGGGGGTCTAGGTATATCTGCCACATAAGACCAATAAAATTGTCTAGGACACATTAGATACTTCATGTAAGAAGATTTACTCAATCTTAGTATACCCCCGTTCAGAGGGTTGTAAGAAGATGCTGCTGTTTGTTCAGGTGTAGCCTTCATACTATCACTCTTCTTCTGTTTTACCGCTATCCCAATCTTCAAAGGTAGTTTGTTTATCAGCAAATATATTTTTACCACATGCAGGGCAATGGTCACTCTTTTCTATACCTTTTACAGTAGGTCTTAACAATTCGTTACTACAAGAGGCACAACTTATTTTTTCCAATTTACCTTCTTCTTGTAAATGCAAGTAAAGTAAGTTTTGCATTTTCATCAAATCGTTACCCATCAACATCAATGCATTACCGACTTCTTTACCAAAAGCATTAATGACCTTTTCTAGTTCATCCTGTGTTATCTTCTTAGACATAACTATATGTCAACTAATTACGGATATAAAGACTTCTACAACCAAGATAATTTAGATAGACCATTTTTAGCATTCTCTAGTGGCTGCATATCCCAACCCGCTAAAGCATAGTAAGGTAATATTTTTTTTATGATAAATCTATCTACAAGAATCTTAGTACCTATTTCCTTTATACCTTCTATTTCAGAAGGGTCATCAAAGGCTATGTATTTACCATCTTCGTCTAGAGTTACCAAGAAGAAAGAACCTGCTCTATACCCTTTACCTAAAAACTCATTAGCCCATGCCGCACCTGCCGATGAACCCGACAAAACTTTATACTGTGATAAATCTCTATCTATTTTACCTTTCATACATAAGTCTTGTGCGGGTGTTTTACCACTCATTACAGATTCTATTAAGTTTGTTACATTTTTTGTGGTGTCGCTTTCGCTGTCATTATTTAGTATACCCGTAATAGTATTCAACATAGCCTCTTTCATAACAGTAGGCATTCTACTTTGTTTCATTTCTATACCTTTTACATATATTGTTGGGTCATGATGTTCACCGTCAGTCCAAGTTACTTTTCCGGTATATCTATTCTTGGCTACCATGATAAGTCTAGGACACCATTTTTCAAACTGCACTATGATAGGACTCATTCTTTCATTTATTTGCGGTAATAATCTCATACCCAATTCAGGTGAAGGTATTTGACAAAATACTGAGTCTGTGTGGCCGTAGAATACGTTGAAACCTACTCTTTGTGCCTCAACCATCAATTCACCTAGAGTATTCCTAGAAGTGTATGTTATCGCTGCGGCTATCTCAGGATGATACATACCGTACTTAGCATCACCACAAACACCATACATAGATGCTACTAGGGATTTTGCAGCAAACTGCATACAATCCCATTTACGTTTTTCTGCACCATCACTCACAAACATTTTCATCTTAAAAATATCTCTGAGGTTGGTCATCTTATCCATCTGTCTTACCAATAAACCTTTGTCGCCTTGTATAAACTTAGTACCATTACCACAATCTTCACCATCATCAGATAAAGTATCCCAAGATATATTATATTTAGCAGCGTTGCTGTGATACATAGCCTTGATATCTAGGATACCTACGTTGTCATATACATCGGGAATGACATCTAATATATCAGCGCCTTCGTAATCTACCTTAGAGAACTGTGGTTTAGTAGGAATCCTTCTATCAAACTCGGAGTCTGTAAGCACTAATTGTGTGAACATCTTAGTAATAAATGGTGTAGAGCGTATATCACATTGTACAATGTGTTGTAGAGATGTATAGTAATCCAAAGCGTTTACTGCTTGGTCTAGTTTAGGGAGCAATCTAACATCTTGTCTTGCATAATGTAGGTAAAGTGCTTTATCTTCCCACCAAGATTCATTGTGTCCTTTTTCCAACTCTATTTTTCTTTCTCCTAATATCTCAAATGCTACATCATCTAGTTTGTAAGAAGGTAATTTACCGTTCTTCAACTCCCACAATTTAGATACAGCAATCATCAAATCTATACAATTCCTACCAACGATAGGTTGCGCCCAATCTTTAAACTCGTATCTTACTCTTCTCATAGGTGATAGTGTCAATTCGGAAAGACCACATGCTTTACATCTTTCCATAATCTGTCTTATATCTGCACCTACAACATACCATCCAGTAATTATGTCAGGGTCGCATTTTTTCATATGTCTTAAGAAATGTATTAGCATAGAACGCTCTGTCTTGAATGCCAAAGCAGGTGTTTCGTATGTGTAACCACCGTACTCTCTAAAGGCTTTACCTTTACCGTGTTTATACTCATCACCTAATGTTTCTTCGACAAACCATACATATTCTTTTTCGGTAAAATTATCATAAACAACCATCACTCTCATTTTATTGGTCGTGGGCGACCACTCACAATCCATATACCAAGTTCTGTGTTTGTAATTCTCTATCGGTTCGTTACCATCATTTATGTAGTCAGCAAGTACTCTATTCTCATAAGGAATGTTGCCTTCCCATGTAGTACCATGATAAGAAAGGTTTTTTATGTCAGCAGGTGTAGCACAAACAATTTTTGTTAGATTCTCACCATACAGACCTTTGTAACCAGTTTCCTTTTTTACCGCATCCTCTATATGTTCGGCATCCTCATCAGAAACAAAAGCATAAGGCCAATAACCACTAATGGTTTTTTCGTATCTAACGCCTTTTTTGTCACGGCCTCGGACTATTACATCCCTGCCCCTGCCTCTTTCTATAATCATTCGGCAACACTTCTATCAATTATCATATGATTACAATTTTCACAGACAAATATATCGCCCTCTTCTTCTACGGTATCATGGTACATCCATGAAAACTCAGCACCACACTCGGTACAAGGAGCAAAAAACTTTCTTTTCATGGCTACCATAATCTATCTCTCCAACATCCACAATATCTGTCGTTATAAGAACCGCAATGTAAACACGTATCTATCTTTATAGGTCGCATATGATTAACTCCTCTAATTACGATTATAAAGATTTCCTATGTCCTCTACTACGTGTTTCAATGTTATGTTTGTTCAACCAAGAGTTTATTGCCATAGGTGTTACACCACACATAACGCCAATCTCTGCCATAGTTTTACCATTATCTACGTATTCAGTACGCAACCACTCATAATCACGGTGCATACCTTTATTAGATGCGGGTTGAACAGATACAAACACTTTGTATAACTCCCCCTTTACGGTAATCGTTCTTCTGTTTTCGCCTATTTCTATATCACTTAATACTATTTGCATATTATCACTCCCCCAAATTACTCATTTGGAATATAAAATCGCCATCACCTAGCGTAATCAGCATAGGATAACCCATGTCTGCCTCTGTAAAGTCCCATATAGCGATATTGACATCACTATTAAGGTTTCTAAATACTTCTTCTAACCCACCGTTGTAAGTAGATTCGAAATCTATATTTGCACAATTTTCTGCAACCAACGACTTAGTTTTACCTTTAAGTTCTTCTCCAACGTCTACATATAAATTACCATCTTCACAAGATAATTTGTATTTGTTAAACTTTTGTCCGTTCATAGAATCACACCTAAACGCCTCATACAAAGAGGTAGTGTTTAAGTCTGAGAAAAGTAGTGTAGGTTCTATCACAGAGCCATCGTTTTTAGTATAGGTCATGGCTAGGCCATCTATCTTATTGATGATAGATTGGGACTTCTTATACCATTGTGCCATAGTTTCTGCCGTGTGTGGGAAAGCCCTAGAATCGGTATTCCCTGTGATAGTAGTTTGTTTACTGCCACTCTTGAATACAATTTTACTACCTTTGTTAATCATAGTCAAAACACCACCGTGATACTTTAAGATACCTAAGACGTTATCAATGTCTGAGATAGCGTAACCTAAATCACAATTACCGTGACAAGGTATAGAGACGTTGATTAAAGAAGTAACACCATCCTTAACCAAAGAGCCGCAGCGCAGTCTACCGTTCTCTGCCATTAGCATAGCAGAGTGTATCTGAGGAATACTTTTACCGTCAATTGTTTGTTTACGTTGTGCTAACTGTAACAACCACTTCAACGAGTCAGTCTCCACTACTATTTGATTAGTCACTTCAACCACTCTAACCCTATAAACTCAAACTTACCGTCAGAAATACGTGCTACGTCATGTACTGAGCCAACCTTTTCAATATGTTGACCTTTCATTTCTTCTATCTTTGCTCGTACAACCCACTCATTATCTTTTAGGTTTCTGTCACCTTCGACACCTGCGGCCAAGTCAGCCTTCTTTTGGTATCTTGCTAGGAAGATTTGTTGAGAGAACTTACGCATAGTACCTTTCTCCCATTCAGGTCTGTGTCCAACAGTCATCAATACTTTCTTACCTGTACCGTCATCCATGTATTGTGATACAGCCTTTAGATGGAAGGTAAAGTATACCTTAGCCACGTTTAGACTGTGTAATCTAGTAAGTACATTTCTGTAAAGTCTGTTTCTCTCACGCCATTCTTTTTGGTTAAAAGTATCTCCCTCTTCTTCAATAACACCACGACTTAGTAACGATGCTCTCATAGCGTGTTCACACCACTTTAAAAAAGTAGAGCCACCGTCAAAGATGACACCACCGACTGATTCAGGGTTTTCTTTTACCTTATCAGCAAGTATGTTCACATACCAAGAAGTTTTGTCTAGTAGTGCTTTGTAATCTACATTGTTGTCCTCGTCAAAGATAGAGTCATCTGTCTCATCGTGCAACGGTAGAACGACTACGTTAGGTGTATCAGGATACA
>Ga0208543_1000190_pt1 | contig 21740 bp, 15 predicted proteins | sample DEB08_DNA_14_FD_185497 | JGI IMG/M metagenome (GOLD analysis project Ga0208543, IMG submission 185497) | Aqueous microbial communities from the Delaware River and Bay under freshwater to marine salinity gradient to study organic matter... | ecosystem: Environmental > Aquatic > Marine > Coastal ...
TTGTCACCACCCTCGCCGGGGTGCTGAACTTCGGCCAGCTTGCCCCGACCTCCACGGGCGACCTGCTTCTCCCAGCCCATTCCGGTTCGCACATGCGTCTTCGGAGCACCGGGCTTGTACTTCCGGGTGCCCCGCATGGACTGTCGCTGCGTGGTTCGCTCAACGCGCCACACGACGAGTGCTCCCTTCTTGGGATCAACCGGACCACCGGGAACCTCCATGTAAGACAGTTCTTCGGTCGTCGTCTCGATGGTCTTCTTCGTCTTCACGCGTCACCTCCTTCCACCCCTTTATACCTCTTTTGGGCTTCGATTAATACCCTACGCTTCAGCCTGCTTCGTGTTGACCCACTCCCAGTACCCCAAAGCCACGCTCATGGGGGTGAATTTGTACACTCTGTTGCCATTCTTCTCCCCCCACAGGGAGACACAACACCCCTTCATCCAGAGGTTCATGACCTTCAACTCCGAGACCTGACCCGAAGCGGCTACTATGTTCCCTTCCTCGTCTCTTTCCATCTTCATGACTTCCTCTCGGTATAGGTGGTTCCCAATAACAGGTCGGAGTACAGTTCCTTATCACTTGTGAGAGGAAGGGTCCTTCCACCTGTTGATGACGTAGCTGATGGAGGGTTGTGAGACGCCGAACTCTTCGGCGAGCTGTCTTTGGGTTGAGCCACTTGCGTACTTTTCTCGGATTGTTCTTTTGACTTCATTGGAAAGCACCATGTTGGATGTGTGGGTTTTGGTGGCTCGCCTCTTCTTCTTGGAGGCAGACTTGTGTATGAGGTGCAGTGGGTTCAAACACCTGGGTGTGCCGCACCAGTTCGTCACCACCATTTTGGTGTGGGTACCGTCCGACCTCGGGATGGAGGTAGCCACCTGCTCGTACTCCAGACCCCTTCTCACAGCGTAGGAGACCACGCGGAGGCACCGGGTTTCCCCTCCGTGTTCCAAGGTCATGCTTCTGTTCTGCTTGTCTACCGTCCAGCATCCTCTATCGTTTATACACCGCATGTGTTTGGACTTGAGCTTCTTCCAAGTTTCTTCCAAAGTTTTGGAATAGCCACGGTTCACCGGGTCGTCCGATTCTGGGTCTTGGTCCATGACTGCTCCTTCTATATAGAAATACAACTCGCAGTCGGTAGACTAATTATTAACCTCCTCCTTCAGAGGACGCGCACATGGGCTGTAACTGCAGAAAATCCAAAGGTACCTCTCCCAAGATTGCAAAAGTCACTTACACCTCCAGTGTCAAGAAATCCGGGAGGATCACCAGCAGCCCCCGTGTGCCCGTTCCTCTTCGTCTTGGGGTAAAGGTAAAGAAATGAGTCGTAAACTGGAAAACTCCTGGGACGGTACCATTTTTATTGGAGCGGTTATGATAACTATGTCGATCCAATCATCCAATACCTGTCTGTCCATGGGAGCCAACCGTGGCTGATTCTCGCTACTTCCCTGGCTCCTCGGTTTCCCGCTGGCTCCCCACGGCTGGAAGGTCGTGGGGCGAAGCTGTATACCAGAGTGGTAAGCCTGTACTGGACTCTGAGCTTAACCTGTCTCAGGAAGTCGGAAGAGAACTCCAGAAGCTGGTCCGGAACAACGAGATACCCTCTGGATTCCTCAGGGGACCTTCGTACCTCAACTCTCTGAACGACTTCAGCTTCCCCCAGCCTGGAGACCCCGACTTCGTGGCCGATGCTTTCGTCATGGCAAAGAGAACTGCCATAGTGGCGGGCATGCCTGTGGTGCTGGAATACGTCAACACGGACGTTGAAAGCAGAAACGTGATCCAGCTCAGCTCCGCCACGGTATACGGCGGGGCCCCAGCCGACATAAAGCGCACCGACTTCGTGTTCCTCGAAGTCTTTCGTGCGCAGGTGGAAACCTCTCCGAGAGCCACCAACTACATAGACGTGGTCACCAACGCCGACATAGCTCCCGGTGACACCATCGACATAGGTGTGGGAACTCTCACCGCCACCAACGCCGCCCCCTTGGTCGACGAATTCCTCATAGGTGCCAACGAGGCCGGTACCGCAGCCAACATAGCTGCAGCCATAAACCTCTCCACCAACAGTTTCACCGGGATCTGCACCGCTCAGGTCGACGTGGCCATACCTGAGCGAGTCAACCTGAGAGCTGCTGATGCTTTTGCTGGTGCAGCTGGCAACGTTATAGCCCTTGTTCTGACACTCGCGGTTCCGGGTTCTATCACCAGATTTGCCCCCACCTTTGGCGGAGGTTCTGACACCGCCAACAAGCCTTCTCAGACCCAGATATACCGACACGGCAACACTCAGTCTTCTGTGGCCGTCAGCTTGGTTGACGACATAGAGGACCCCGTTGTTGGGGTCGAGAGCACCAAGCGGGTTCAGATCCAGTACAGGGTCAGAGCCACGGGTCAGGCCGAAGGCGTCAACTTCAAGACCCAGAACGGCTTCGACAACGGCAACGTTGAAGCTCAGGGCACCCAGAGCATCCCGGTTTCCCAGTACCGTTTCGTCCCCGCAGATGGCACCACGGTCGAAGGCTACATCAAGGTCACCGGGGTGGGAATCATAGCCCCCGGCGACACCATCACTGTCGACGGGGTTGACCTCACAGCCGTTGCAGGCGCTCCTGTTGGTCCTCAGTTCGACGTGAGTTCCGGCGTTCCCGCCACCATCGTGACCAGCATCGTAGCCGCCATAACGGGGTCTGTCGCTACGGCGAACGCCACGGCTTTCGGTGACTATGCTCAGGTGGTTCCGGCTACGGCTGGTGACGACCTCACCATCACGACCTCGCTGACCACGGCGACCTCGGTGAACACTTCGGTCAACTCCGCTGTGTCCTACGGGATAGTGGATAATGGGTTGTTTGTCTCTGGTGACGGAACCGAACAAGCAGCGACCGACCTCGGCACTGTCGACGGCTTTGTATACGCGGTTCCTATCGCTTTCGTGTTCCGTCGCAACGACGCAAGTGGCACTGGCGGATTCGACCCCGTCACCAACACCAACGGTGCCCTGGCTCACGACCACGCAGGCTTCGTCAACACGCACGGCATCGGTGCCATCCCGGCTGCTACGAGCGACCGCCCCGACCTCAACTTTCACGACGTGGTTGTGGCAGGCGACATCCTCGACCTCAGGCGTCAGGTTTCTCCCGGTGGTGTAGACCTCAAAGCTGAGCTGGAAGCGCAAATGACGGCGCTTCTGGATGGCAACTTCCGTACCTGGGCGGTAGACACTCAGGGTCTCAACACGCTGGGCAGCGGGTCCGGTGATGTGAGTCCTGTCCGCCTCGTCTGCAACGAGGTGGGGGACGATCCCGCAACTGGCAGGGGGCAGCAGATAGGGGAGTGGGACCACGTTCGTCGTCGTTTTGGCGACCAGTCCGTGGTGGAAAGGCGGATATTCCCCATCCTCCCCACTGCGTCTTCTGCTCCCCCTCCTGTCGGGAACCCCGGACTGTACGTTGACGCCCCTGCAGCTGGGTGGCAGAGCGGTCAGGTCATCAACATAGACCTCACTGCACTCGACGCGACCGGAGAGGGAGACTGGATGCCCACCAGTTCCCCAGCCTACGTGACCGACCAGTGGCCAGCCGGGACCAAAGTCACCAACGTTCTCAGGGTCGTCCACGACGACGGCAACTACGCGGCCTCCATCGACCAAAATGTGGAAATAGACACAATCCAGGGTGTGGGTACTCCCCACATAGAGATAACCCTGGCCCCCAACGTTCAGCAGGCCAATGGTGGCGTGGACGGGGCTGCTGCCTATTCGTTGGTCCCCAGCGCTGCGACCGGATCCCCTCGTAGAATCTTCGTCGAACTTGAGATAAGCTACCCTCTGGGAGAGGGGCTCACCGCGACTCCCGACGAGATTCTCTTTCCTGACCCCACGGTCACCGAGTACAAGGGCGCGGCTCTGGAGAATGATACCTCCAAGCGTCCGACCGATTTTGAAGACCTTCTGCCTCCCAGGTTCAGGCCCGGATACCGAGAAGTCGGTCTTGAATACGTCGCCAACGAGATCGGCACCGGGGTGGGCTCTGGAACCCCAATCACCGAGTCGGTCATCGCCACCGGGACTGACCTCATTCTTCCTCGACGCCTCTACGGGAACAATACGACCGTGATCACGGTGACTGAGCAGGGAAGTGGTGTGCCTACCAACCGCCCTGTGAACACCAACGACACGACTTGGGGCTCGTCTGAGCGCAAAGTCGTCCTGCAAGGAACCGGGGTTGGGGCTGGGATACAGAGCGTCTGCAACGTCGAGTTCTTCGCCCAAGACCCGATCCCCAACTTCTCCAGCCCTGGCCCCAAGTACCAGATCAGCGTGTACTTCAGGTCCAACGCTCCTCAGACTGTGGGGGTTCAGGCAGCTTATCCGAGCGGTCCCATGCCGGATACCCTCGTTCTGAAGCCCTTGGTCATGAGCAGAAGTCTTTGGACTGGAACCACTTCCTCCGGTTCTCTCGACCTCGCTTATCCGTACAGCAACCCCTCCGACCAGATAGCCGTGAACGCGGACCTGGAGTCGGGCGGGTCTCCCGCTTTCCCCGGCGAGTGGGTTCTGTCTTCTCTCTCCAAGATAAGCGTGGGAGACTTCAGCGCGGACACTGGAATGCTCAACCTTCACCAGATGGTTCCGGTGGACCCCAACAGCACCTTCACTTTCACGGACAGGGATTGGGACAGCGAGTACAGGGGACACTACAAGGTGTCCGACACCAACGCCTACAGACCCACTGCTATGGCTCAGCCCCTGTCTGGAGTTGCCACCCACAAGGTGTGGTTGCCGTTTCTCGCACAGGCCACCGAGGACAACACCTTCTTCCGGAAGGGCGAGGTTCTTCTTGTGGTAATTTCTCGATACGCCGTTTTGGATGGAGACAACGTGGTTCGGTTCACTGACACAGACAACGAGAGTTGTGCTGCCGTCTACAGGACTCGCGGTCTTCTTCTTTTGGCCTCGGAGCAGTAAAGATGCCTCGTAACGTAGATCCAGGAATCATAAGGGTTGGCAAAGGGCTCGCTCCTGAGGGGACCGTTGAAGACAACTCTCTCCGTTATCCGGAACGGGACGTGGACCCCCTCAGGGTTCACCTCCACGACCCAAGCCGTGCCCACATGGCAGAGACCATCGGCATCAAGGACGAGAGTGACTGCTACGTCAGCGACGAGGTGGAGGGGGCACTTCAGGAAATCTGTGGAGGGGCGAGCGCGGGTCGTCTCAACGGTCTGGTGTCTGGCGGCACCTTCGATGAATTGGGCAACGTCGCCAACGGCACGGGCTCCGTGGCAACCACCACGCTGACGCTGGTGAACCCCACCGAGATCATGGTCGGTCCCGGTGTGTTCGATGCCTCTGCTCTGGTTGCCGACCTCTCGGCTCTCGGTGCTGGCGACTACTACGTCTACTTCGACACCGACTCGGCCAGCCCCACCTTCCGCACTCTCGTGGTCAGCGGTACGGCACCGGAGGTCGAGACGGGTGCGGGCATCGAGGATGTGCTGCTCGCCAAGTTCTCCTACGATGCTGGCGGGAACGTCACCTTCTGGCAGGACGGGCGCTTCTTCGTCCGCAACCTCGACCGCAAGGTCCAGTATTCGTCCCGGCAGGGCGAGAACGTCGATGCGTGGAGCGAGGGTTGCTTCGCCACGCTGGAAGCCTTCTTCCTCTGGATGGCCGAGTACGGTGATGGGTCGGGCAGCCCCTCCGAGGAGGAGAAGGGCACCGTTCTCATTCGGGGTCAGCACAACATCACGACCTCGTTGGCGGTTCCTACCGACCATCTCCAGTTTGTCGGTGACGGCAACGCGGTGCTGTTGGTGGGCAACGCCCCGCTGGACATCTTCACCTTGTCGGGCCGCACAGGCATCACTTTCCGAGGGATTCAGTTCGCCTCCATGGTGGCAGGTTCGCAAGGCATCGTATGTACGGGGGTGTCCAGCCAGATCCACATCGAGGACTGCACGTTCGGCGTGGAGTCCGGCTCTCCTTTCCTCAACGGCGTGGTGGTCGCGGGCGGTCCTGCATCGACCGAAATCAGCATCTCTCGCTGCATGATCTCGTTCACCAACGGGGGCATCGTCGTTGATGGTGTAGGAAACACCAATTTGTACGGTGCCATTGATGGTGTAGGAAACACCAATTTGTACGGTGTCCGCATCGAGGGATGCACGGTGAACGGTCCCGGTGCGTCATCTGGAGGGTCCGTTGGAATCGTGCTTGGGACTGGAACCGGGTCAGTTGATGGTCTGGTGTCTGGCTGCAAGATCACGGACTGTGACCTTGGAATCCAGTACGGAGCCTTCCAGCGCACTCGCGTCGTTGACACGACCATCTTGGACGTGGCCGAGGGAGTCCGCGCCAATGGTTCAGTCAACGACAACATGGTCTTCTCCAACTGCACGATCGTGCTTGACGACACTGATGGTCTGATTGGTATCGGCATCGACTCCACCCGCGACATTAAGATTCTGGGCACTGACATCAGCAACCCCCGAATCGTGTTCACGGCGACCCCTCAAGGCATCTCCGTCTCTGCGAAGACAGGGTTGGACACGAACCTCGTTGTGCAGGGGTGTCATATCAAGGGGTTCTGGGACTCTGTGCTCAATGTGGGTGCTGGTCTCAGCGCCACGGGCACAAACCCCAACTCGTTTCGTCGGTTGGTGGTTGAGGGCAACCACTTCACGGAGAACTCGGTTGTAACTTCCGTCTGCTTGGATGCCACATTCACGGGCAACACGTTCGCTGCTGATGGGTGCCTTCAGCCCATGCTCTCGTTCAACGGGGGCAAGACCATCGCGGTGACTGGCAACACCATGCAGGGCACCCAGTCCGCAATCATGGGCATCGAGTTTTTTTCGACGGCTGAAGCTGTCGAGAATGTCTCGGTGACTGGCAACACCATTCAACGTTGCACCCAGCGTGGGGTCTACCTCTCCGCTACTTCGGGCGTGGTTCAAGAGATCGTCATCGACGGCAACACCATCGACGGGTATCTGGAGGACAACACGCCTCCGAGCATGACGGGCATCTTGCTTGGGAGCACCGATAACAAGGCACCCGACCAAGTCGTGATCTCGGCCAACCACGTCACGTCATGTGCAGATGGGATTCTGGTTCGCGGGTTCAACTCCACCATCCGATGTGCCGCCATCAGCATCACCGACAACATGGTGACCTTCTGCGCCCACAACCAAGACAATCACCTCGACACCTTTGTGGGAGTGGGGACCAAGGGCATTGGTCTGGAGTTCTCCGATGGTTGCACGGTCAGCGGGAACCATCTCGTCCACATCGGGCAGGTTCTCGACTCGTCGGATTCGCCTGTGGTCTTCGTGAATGATGTCTACGCGGTGGGTATCTACGGTCGCAACTGCGAGCAGATCAAGGTCTCGGAGAACATGATTCGGAGCTTGCAAACCGTGAACAACGGGATTGCAGCGGCAGTCCTGTTCCATGCGGGTTCTGCTGGCGTGTCGTCCTCCATCCGTGACGTGCTGGTCAACGACAACTACATCTACATGGCGGACGCCAACAGCCGAGATCGTATCGGGGTTGGGTTCTACGCATCGGACAACACTGACTCCGTGGGGATGACTCGGATTACCGTCGAGAGCAACCAGATTCTCGGCAACACCGACCCCTACATCTCTCTCCCGGTCTTGTTCTCGACGGGCAACTTCTCGACCGCGATCAATGTCCAGTACGGCGGCAACCTCAACGGCCTCACCGTCCGAAACAACACCATCGACAACTACGATACGGTGGGGATTGATTTCGACCTGTCTGGGACCGGGAACCTCGTTCGCTCCAATGTTCTCAGTGGGGTTATGATCGAGGGGAACACTCTCACGGACAGTCAGACCGTCACCCTTCAGTCTGGGATTCGTGTCTTCGTCCGAGGATCGAACCTCCACCGCGCCACCGTCAACGGAATCCAAGTTCTTCGGAACGTGATCCCCCGTGTCTACGACACGGGCATCCTCTTGAACTTCTACGACGAGGGTGTGAGCGGGACCACCTACGACGAACTCCGCGAGGTCCAGATTTCGGGCAACGTCATCAACGACGTGCTTGAAAGCGGCGCTGCCCCGAACCCTCTCGCCATCCGTGTCGAGGTCAACACCACGGGAATCTCGTCAATCGCGGATTACCACGGCCTTCGGGTCACCGACAACGTGGTCCAGTACGAGGATGATGCGAACGTCCCTCATTCGGCCATTTGGCTGTCCCTTGGTGAGACTCAGACCTTTGAATCGCTGGAGGTCTCTGGGAATGATGTGAGCGCGGTCACATCTGTTGGGGACACCCTCAGTGTCGTCAAGATTGACAACGACGTGCCCAACACCATCACGGGCAACTACCAGTTCCTTAATATCCACTCCAACACCATCCGAGTGGCTCAAGGTGATGGTGGTCTTCTGAGCCCTCATTACTACGGTCTGTTCATCGACCTTCAGCATGTCAACGTGGCAGATTTGATCGTCCGGTCCAACGGGCTGTATGGCGGCGGTGGATTCCCTCGCCTGGCTGCATTGATCGACGTGGACAACACGAGTGCGACCAACGCCACCTTGGAAGACCTTCAGGTCGCGGAGAACCAGGTCGCAGGGAACTTTGCCCTGAGCGCATCCGGCTACAACGTGATTTCCGGTCGGATCTCCGAGAACGTCGTCACAGGCTCGACCACGGTTGTACCTGTGGGGTCAGAGAGGGCGCTGTCCATCGACATTCAGAACGGCACACAAACCGTTGATGTGAATGGTTTCCGGGTCATGGGCAACACCATTTCAAGTGGTCACCGAGGCTTGGACTACCCTCTGAATGGCGTTCGGCACGAGAATGTCCGCCTTGAGGGCAACACCTTCAGGGACCAGAAGGCGAACAACATAGGTCTCGGAAGCGCCATCAACGTCTCCAGTTCCGGGGATGAGGATGTGTACATCCGAAACTTCCATGTGGACGGGAACACCGTCTCAGAGATGGGTGCCGCGACCCCGATCCAAATCAACCTCGCACAGAACTCTGGTGATTGCTTCATCTCGGGCGTGAGTGTGTCTCGCAACACCCTTTCCGGGTATCCGGGTGTTGCCGTGGTGGGGAGCGAGCCCTTCATGCTCAACTTCGACATGGGCTCGATGACCAGCACCGACGCCAACCGAGTCATCGAAGACATCCGCATCGAGGACAACCAGATTGTCGGAGCGCCTGTAGACTCCACCCACAGCAACTACCCTGTTCGCGGCATCGCGTTCATCGGGTCTCCATCAACCGTGTTGTCTGAGGTCGTCAACCTCTCCGTGAGCCGGAACAATGTTGAGGTCTTCCACGATTTGGATGTCGATGCCGACGCCATCAAGATCGATTTGAACCAAGACGATGACCAGCCCGCTCGCTACAAGAACTTCAACGTGGACGAGAACCGGGTTGTGCTTGAGACTAATCCTGCTACTGGCGGTGCTCCGGATGCGAGCAACGCACTCATACGAGTGGTTGCCACAGCGAGCCTGTACTCCGCGTCGTTCTCTCGCAACACGCTTAGGTGCGACACATCGCACACGATTGGATTCGGTCTGGTCGTTTACCACCAGTTCAGTACAGGGTCGGCATTTCGGGTTGACCCCGATGTGCCGCCCGGATCTGGCACCCCCAACTATGTGGTTGGGGTCAGCAATCCCGGTGGGGGTTCACCCACCAATCAAGGTCTGATCCTCGCTGGCACCGTCGATTCGGTTCCGTGTCGAATTGCAACGTGGGAGAACCTGACTCTGAATGGGAACACCATCACGGTCAACGCGGGCGAGCGATCCGATCCCTACACCTTCTCCTCAACCCCAATCAATGGAGCCCTCGGTTTCTTCCCCACACGTCGGCAGTCCGGGGGACCAAGTTCCTACGCTGTCTCCGTTGGATGTTGGGGCCTCGCGATGTCGGGCAACGCCCTTGGGGGTAGGCGATACAACGGGGTAGCGCCCTTTGCGAACAACCTCGGTCATCTCCTGCGTGGTGCAGTGTTCTACGGGCGTCTTATGGTCTCGGGGGATTGGCCGGGTGGGGGGAGCCCATCTTCCGACGTGTGGCTCAACCGCGATTGGGTGGTCACAGGAAACACCTCCAGAGGATTCCGCGTCTACTCCCTTTCGGCTACTTCCGAAAGGGGTTCCTGTGTGTATGTGTTGGATGATACTGGATCCACCATACGCGGCGGGGTTGTGGCCGTGAATGGGGCACAGGACAACCATGCGGGGGCTCCCCCTGTGAATGGTTGGAACAAGTTGGGCGCACCCATCACCGTGAACAATGACGAGTCCGAAGCCGAGATCATCCCTTGAGGTAGACCATGAGAATCTTCACCGAAATCGCCAGCCACGACACTTCGGGGGTTGCTCCCGGTGGCCGGATAACCCGGACTGACTCCTCTTCTGAGGAGGGGGACCTGACTCCGGTAAATGGGAAATTCGTGTTCTACGTCCCGGAGGGCGCGGCCCTGACCGTGGACGAAAACTCCTTCTATTTCCCCCAGGACGACGCCAACAGCATCTCCTCCCGTACAGCGGCGGAATTCCTTACCCGCTATCCGATGTACGACCACGTCCTGTACAACTTCTACCTCGATAACGAGGATACGACGGGGATAGACACCGCACCGTTCGCCACGCTCCCCAACGCGGGGAATACCACCCCTCCCTACTCGGATTCCACTCTCCCGCCTTCCAAGTCCAGGTGCCAGATAGGAAGAACCGGGGGTGGCCACGTTGGAATGGTTCCCAACAGTCTGGCGCTTCTCAAGCGGACCCAGTACGGAGTCAACAACACCTATGGGTGTATTCTCACCCAGACCGTGGACCTGTGGCCTTACAACCCCTGCTACATCGAGGTCAACAACCCCCTGACTCTGGCTCCCGGTGACGTGGTGAACCTCGCCGGGGTTCCCCTCACGGCTACTGCAGGCGCTCCCGCAGCCGACGAGTTCCAGATCGGTGGTGATGCTATCACGACGGCCACGAACATCGCCAACGCCATCAACCTTGGCACCAACTCGTTCTCGGGCTTCGTGACCGCTGTGATTGACCCCACGGTGCCTGACCGGGTTCAACTGCGCCCCGTACCTGCGACCAACACCACGGTCACCGTGGTCGCTGCCGGTGGCGTGACGGGCTTCACCATCGTGGAGAGCCACCCCGGCACCGACGAGGTGATGATGTGGTGGCACGTTGGGCTGGAGCAGGCCACCGAAGACATAAGTGGGTCCGGGCAGGGGGCGACCGCAGGAAGGAACACCCCCACCCTCAAGAACCACCAAGAGACGCCTCAGGAGATAGAGACCCTCCTCGTCTACGCCAGCGTGGACAACGGGGTCAATTGGTTCCGGGTTCAGTACCTGGAGCCCATAGACCTTGTGAACGCCGGAACTGAACTCAGGATCTGCTTTGTGAACGTGGGCGACCTGAAGATATACCTTCATGGGTTCTGTGTTCTCTTCCCTGACCTGCTGACCCCGCTGTAGGAACCATGAGACACCTCTCCGCGAAAGACCTGTCTGGTGACCAACGAAAGCGTTGGGCCAAATCCGTGAAGAACACCTACCGCAAGGTTCTCAGGGACCCTTCTGCTTCGGAAGCTACGAAGATCCAGGCTCGCAAGAAACTGGAGGCCACAAATGGTAAATAGGGGAGGGGGTGTGAAGTCTGGGGCGGCTGGGATCAGCCTGACTTCGGGTGTCTCCCTCGGGTCTTCTTATGTTGGGGTTCCCGACATTCTAACACTGGCCGTGCGGCCTCTCGGCACGGCAAACACTCGGTTCTTCGGAAGCCTTCTTTGGCGGGAGTTCTACTGATGGCGACTGCGAGCATTCTCAGCCGGGTCACGGCACCCGTCGCCAAACCCGACATCACAGACGCGAGCCGTGATGACCTCGCTGTCAGCGATGTGGTAGAGCTGGAGTCTGTCGGTATCGGCACGGCGTACCAGTGGAACATCGCCTTCAAGCCCGAAGACCAGACGGGGACTCCCTCAACGGCGGTGTTTTCCTCTACGGGCACCGAGCAGGCCGTCATTCGGAACCCCGGCACGTTCACGGTTGACCTCGACGGCCCGTACCTGCTTCGGCTCCTCTACACGACGCCCCAGATCACGCTGAACACGGTTCTGTCGGCTGGGGTCTCGTTCAACATCAACGGAATCACCCTGACTGCGGTGGCAGGGGCTCGGACCCCCGGAAACAACGACTTCTCGATCGCAGGCGGCACGGTCGCATTGATCTCAGCCGAGATGGTAGCTGCCATCAACGACCCTGCCAACTTGTTTGCTGGAGCCAACCTCTCGGGCACCGACGCCTCCCCCAGTGTGATCATCACCCCGACGCTGGAGACAGTTCCCACGGGTGAGACGGTCACCATCACCTACTCTGGCGTCCCTGCCGATGTGACCCTTGGGGATTTCGTCACGGAGCAGTATGTCCGACTCCGTGCGTTGACGGCCTTTGGCGACCTCAAGTTGGTCGCGGCTGGAGAGCGGTACGACACCCTCCGAGTACCGGTGGATGCCCAGCCTGACGGCTGGACGGACGACCAGAACTACAACCTCAACCAACTGGTTGGGCTGATTGGTTCCAGCGCGGCCTCGACCGGGGTTGTCTATGTCGATCCGGTCAACGGCGACTATCAGACCATCCAAGCGGCGATGGACTATGCCGATTCGCAAAGCCCAACAGCCGCACAGCAGTGGGTCGTGCTGGTTCGTCCCGGCACCTATGTCGAGGACCTGACCTTCTACCAGTGGGTTCATCTGTTCGGTTGGTCCGGTGGCGAGGGCACTCCGCTCGTCACGGTGCAGAACGATACGGTCGTTTCCCACGACATCAATCTGCCCGGTCCCAGTTCCTCTCTGACGCTGTGCAACCTGCGGTTTGAGCGGACTGCTGTTTCCGCCAACGCAGTCATTTCTCAGGCTGCAAACGGCACCGTCACGTTGGTCCGGTGTCAGATTGATGGTTGGGGTTCAGGAGGCGCTTACGCATCTTCTGGGGACACGACCTTCATCGAGTGTCGCCTTGCCGGGGAAGTGGGTTCTGGGCCAGCTGATTACGCTGTCACCCTTTCTGGGTCTGCCACCTTTGACCGCTGTACGGTGACGGGTCAGTCGGGCATCTTCTTGGGTGCGTCTTCGGCTCTTGTTCTCCGAGACACGCAGGTCAACACGGTCGGCACCGCTTCCATTGACACCTTCTCGGACTTCATTCTCCGGTACTGTCAGGTTGTCGGTCCCATCCGAGGCAACCCTACTGGGGCTGGTACCGCTGGGGACATTCAGATCGACATCAAGTGGTCGCAGGTAGCGGATGTCAGCCTTGATGGCACGGCGGTCATCGGCACGGCCTCTCTCTCCGTGGGGTCCACCTCTCACGGCACATTGACTACGGCGGGGGGTGCGACTCAGGCCGCCACAGTGCCCGCCGACACCGTGTTCTACGACAACGCGACTTCGGGAATCGCCGCCGAGAACGTGCAGGACGCCATTGACGAGGTGTACGCCTACGCGGCCCTCGTGCGGACTCTGGATGACGCCTACAACGGCGGGGTCGCGGCCTCGGGGTCAGGGCGCACGATCATCGCGGATCAAGGTGCTGTTCAGATCGTCGATGCTGTGGCACCCTCCGACCCCATTCCACCGGGGAACACCAACGGGAATCTGGAGGTCGTGGGGTCGGTGAGCCTCGGTGCTCTGACCAAGCCCGAGATCACGCTGGACCCCAACCCGTTCGGCAACGGCCCGACGGTTCTCCTCGGCAGGGAAATCTGGGCCAACGACGCCCCCTTCGGCAGCACGGCCCTGATCCTCGGAGACGCCAGCGGGAACCCGACCTATCACAACTACAACCTCCGGGTCGGCACTCAGTCGGCGGACGGCGGCAACCAAGTCGGGTCGCTCTACCTTCGGGCAGGGGACTCGCTCACCACCATCGACGCGGGCTCTGTGTTCATCCAAGGCGGTACGGCCATGGACGCTGGTGGTGGGGCAGGTGGGGACATCTACGTCGTCCCTGGTGAGACTGCTGCGGGCGGTGCGCGGTCTTTGATCCTTGTCAACCCGTTGACGGCAACCCCGGCGACCCTCACCGCTGCTGGAGCCTTCTCGGGTGCAGCGGTCGTAGGGGACACCACCATCGGCTCCGAGTTGGGGGTTGTTACCGTCTCCTTCGCTGGAGGGGAGAACCTTGCGGCAGTTCATGCCCTGTTCGACGCGACCGGCGTGGTCACGGCGGCGGGCGACCCCATCGTTCTGACCTCGGTAGCGAAGGGCGCAACCGCAGAGGTCTTCTTCATCAGCGCCGACGCGGGCGTGGACGCCTCGCTCGGTGTGTTCTCCGGTCAGGCGATGGTCGCGGGCACATGGCCTGACTCGACCGCGATTGCGGCCACGGGAACCAGCGAGATCACGTTTGGTGCGGGGAACCCCAACCCGATGGTCTACGACTCGGCCACGGGCAAGTTGACCGTCCCTGGTCTGATTGACCCCACGGGCATGGTGTTCGATGAAGCGGCTACTCCTCCGACGGGGGCGAACAAGGGAGCTATCTTCGTCTCGGACGGTTCTGGCGGGCTCGTTCTCAACCACCTGTACTACACGGATGCCACAGGGACGCAGACTCGGATCAACGCACCCTCCCTCGACAGGCATCACATCAACATGCCCGAGGCTCCGAACAACACAGTCGAGTACAGGGGCTGGGCGTCCTATGCTTGCGTACTCACGAAGGTGAAGGTGCTCTGTGCCACGGCGAACACGCAAGGCACTTTGATCCTGACGGTCGTGAACAACGCCACCGGGAACACCGTGCTGAGCGCGAACACGCTCAATCTCAACGAGGTGGGCTCGGGCGGAATCCTGACCGACGACACCATCTACACCGACGGCCTCGGAGCGCCCGCTGACCTCTCGTTCGCAGCGGATGACCGCTGGACGATCACCCTGACCAGCAACGACCCGGCGATGGACGCTGCTGGCATCTACATCGACTTGACCTTTGAGGTGACCTGATGGCGACATACCCGAGCCCCTACTCGTATCTGAAAGCCACTTCGGGGGGTACGCCCACCCCAGCCGCGCAGAAGGTGCAGGCGGTTCAAAACAGCAAGCAGACGAAGACGCAGAGATCCGTATCTTTCGCCTCCACCTTCACCGTTTCTACCTGAGAATAAGCCATGTCCACCGCTCCGACCCTGACTTGGGAGATGACCAATCTCCGCAATCCCGCCCTCCCAAACGACCCGCAGTCCGTTCTGGACACCCTTGCTCTGAGTGTCGGGGACTCGTCCACATGGGTCGTGAACGCGTTTGCTGCGGGTTACATCGAGTTGGCACCCGCTCCGGGGAGCGCGACCCCCAACATCCGCGTTCTTGTCGCGTTCGGTGTCGATGCTGCTCAGATCACCGCCCCTCACAACAGCAATCCGAACATCCTCTACGTCGGCATCGCCCCCGACGGCGGGACGCTGACGAACCCGCTTGGTGCGGCCAACCCCTACGGGGCGGCGAGGTGGTCGGGCTACTGGAAGTGCTCGCAGATCATCAACACCACGGCGGTGGACTCTTGCTTTGTCCTGTGTGCCGACGAGGTGGTCTCTTTCTGGTTCTACGACGCGGCTGCGGACGAATGGCGGGGAGCCGTTGTGGGGGCCTTCATTGACCCACCCGAGGACTCGGATGGTGAAGGTACTCCGGGTCGGGTGTATGGGATGGCGGTCACGGGCTCTAATGCCCTCAACCAGACCTTCTGGTCTTCCAACTCCTCTTTCTTGTCCTCTGCGCCCTCCAACTCTGGCAGCCTCACCGGCTGCTTCAACCCTCCTACTCCGACTGTCTGGCAGAGGTTGGACCGGATGGTCTGTACCGCATTGACCCCACCTCGCATGGAAACCGCTGGGGGGAGCCACATGAGTTTCCCCTGGTTCGCTTTCCAAGAGTCCGCGCCAAACAACCTCATAGGGGTGTACCGCCAGATGCGGATCGCCACCGATTCCCGCATGAGGACGGTCATCCAAGACTCTGGGGGTACTGACCAATCGTTCCACGCGGCTGGAAAGTCCACCGCTGACAGTGACGCGCTGTCGTTCGACAACGGGTGAGCGGTATCCACCCTCGCTCGATTCAGCTTCCAGGAAAAATGTTCTTCAAGTAGAAGCGCTGTATCTCCTCGATAAAGGAGACGCACAGTGCCACGAAGCAAAGCCGAAGAATCCTTCATCGACCAGTACACCCGCAGCCTCACCGTGGAATGGGCAGACCACATGGCTCGCTACCCCGACGGAATTCCTCTGTGGGAGAGGGTCGCACCCGTCTACTTCGACCACGCTCTGGCGAAGGGATGGATCACCAAGCGGGAACCCCACCGTCTCACGGCGAAGGGTTTTCAGGTCGCAGCTTCCTTCCTCAAGAGGTGAACATGGCCGTCATTCATTCTCGCGAGCGTGTAGCTCGCAACTTCATCAAGCGGTACGGGATTTCCCAGTTTCGGGAGATGCTCAAAGCCTTCGATGAAATGCAGTCTGGTCAGGTGATTGCCAACCGATTGGGCGTTTCCAGGGAGCGTGTTCGTCAGTGGCGTGACGTCTTCGGGGAAACCATCACGGTTTACCGTCTGTATCCGGAGGCCAAGAACCTTCTGGACGGGAGGATTGAGTAACGGTTAGCCCGGTAGGATGGTTATAAACCGTGGTGGTGTAACACCGTGGAGTACCTACACAAGTGGCTCACGACGACGCGCCAGAAACAGGAGAGGGGGCGGCTCCCTTTGCCTTGGAGCAGAACCCTGCACCCAACCCGATTTCGGGTCAGGCATACCTGACAGACAAGGACGCGCTCGTTCAGCAGATAATGACCACCTTCAGGTCTGTACTGCCCTCCAACTACGTTTCCCAGACCAACGGCCCCTGGTATTCTCTCCAGTTCCAGGCCATGGCCGAGCAACTGGCTGAGATCCAGATCAGTACGACCGAGATTTACAAAGACTCTCTGTTCGACTTTACGAGAACAGACTTCTTGTGGCAAGTCATGGGGTCACTGGTATTCCCGGATTCCCCCGGCAACCCAGGCATACCGACCATAGACGGGGATACGGCGTACCGCGAGTTCCTCCATAAGATGGTGCTCCTCCTGTTGGAGGGCGCGACGAAGGCCAGTATGGAGGGGGGTCTGGAAGCTCTGGATCCCAACGTGGTCGCCACTATCACCGAGCGCTATCTGGAGACTCCTCCCCGTGACCCAAACGGGGCTTTCACGATAGACGACCAGTTCTTCGTGGATATCTTCATCGACGGCTTCCCTGTCGACCCGTTCGTGTTGCAGAAGAACGCAAAGCTGGTGCTCTCAGCCCTCAAACCAGCTCACGTTTTGTACGGGTATTCGAACCTTTTCAGGGACGCGTTCGACAAAATAGCCGACGACACGGGCGGGCTTTCCCTGGACCTGGAGTCGTACTACTACGACGATCTCCGGAAGTGGTGCCTTGGTGCGCAGCATATAACCGGTACCGGGGATACCCTCTCTCTGAGGACACTGTTCACAGACCCTGACGTTTCCTTTGCCAGCGTTCGCCCCGGACTCGGGTGTGTGCTCATTATCGAGTCCGGGGCGAACGCTGGCCGTTACCGGGTCACGGGGACGAGGGCGCTCCTCTCGGGTGCAGACGCCACCCCACGGGCTTATACGCTCTCCACAGGAGGCACGGGCACCCTCACAGCGGTGGACGGGGAGACGATAGAGGATGCTACGCAGGATTGGGGCTCTTTCCCCGTGGACACGAAAGTCACAATCGCAGCGGGTCCAAACGCCGGAACGTACAGGCTGGATACGGTTCTTGGTCCGACTGGTGGGCCCATCGGTACGGTCGGGGTCAGTGGTACTCAGGTCCGAATCAGTCGAAGCACAATTGAGCTGGCGCGTCGTATGCCATCAGCCGCCACTGGACAAGCTTACACAGTGACCGTGGACAGGCTTGGGGTTCAGGTGCCCCGCCCCGTCGCAGGCGAGGACGTGAGCCTTCAATTCGTCCTGTGAAACCGTCGTTAGGATTTTTATAATTCTGGTTGTGTAGCTTCTCCAGACACCCTTAGGAATTGCCATGAAGACTCTCACCGCATCGGAACAGTTCGCCCTCATAAAGCTCGCCAACACCCTTCCGAAGGGTGACGAGAAGCGCAGGGAGGTCCTCTCCCTCCTTTCCGACAACCGGAAGGAGGCTGCTGAGAAGAAGGCCAACGCCGACTTCGCCTCCTGGGTTCTTTCCACCACCGAAGGCAACCCCATTCCGGCCTCCGAGGTGGAGTCCTTCGTGAAGGGTATCGGTGCTCCGATCTTCACCAGTGGTGTGAAGATGCCCAAGCCGCGATTCCGCAAGGGCAAGCGGTACTGCGTTAAGGCTGAGAAGCACAAGGGCAAGTTCCCCGACCCGATGTTCGAGGACGGCACCCCTACCACCTACAAGGCTCTCGACCGCATGTTCGGTGTGGTCATCGACGAGGGTGGCGGCAAGAAGGGCGACGACCTCACCATGAAGATGCAGAACGGCAAGGTCGTCATCTTCCCTCAGGTTCAGGAGCAGTACCGGAACGTCGGTATCGGCGCTGCCACCGATTACTCCAAGATCGAGGGTTTCGGTCCCGTCGAGGTCATCTACAAGGCCAACCCCTCCCGCAAGCCCCCTGAGGAGCAGCAGCAGATCGCCGCTGAGTACATCGCACGTGGTGCAGAAAAGGGCCAGAAAAGAAGCCTCAACTACTACTCCGGATACGTCAGTGCTGGCGGAACCGGCAAGAACGGCTTCTACATGCGGGTCATGTCTCAGCAGCGCTACTCCGGCGACCCCTGCGACCAGTTCTTCGGATTCCGGTCTTTCAACCCCACCGAAGGTCAGGTCCTGTACATCGGCAAGCGGGGTCAGCGTCCGAAGGGTTGGGAAGCTGAGCTTGAGTCTCTCCGGGCTGGCGCAGAGTCGGCCTGAGACTGGCTCTAACGGGTAAGGTACCACCCGTTAGGAGATTCAAGTGCCCACCAAGAAGACCAAGAAGTCCACCCCCGCCAAGAAGCCCGAAATGAAGGTCGCCCCAGAGATTGTGGCGGCTCTCGGCCAACTCCGTGCGAGGAGCGAGGCTCTCGTTTCTGAACTTGGTAGGATGGAAGTTCGGAAGAACGGGTACATCGCCGAGATTCTCAATCTCAACAACCGCTCCAACGCTCTCATAAAGCAGGAGCGGGACAGGATGGGGATCCCTGAGGGAACCCAGTTCACCATTTCTCCTGAGGGAGAGGTGGAAGTCAAGGGGCAGTAATCGGTACCCCTCTTATTGCTCCCGTTACGTGTAGTACAAGGGAGCGATTATGAGTACAGGTTGGGAGCCCACTTCGGGGTCTTTTCCCTGGCCCCCTGCCAACCCAACGGCTATGTCCGCGTTCCATTCTTCGGACGCGGACATTCGCTGGGACGACCCATCTACGCTCAGCACTGGGCCTTCCTCCCCCTCCACGAGGGCAACCACCTCCATAACCGTGTCGGGAACCCCCGACATTCTGGCGGCTGCAACGGCTACGTTCACAGTTGCCGTTGCCCCGGTTCTGGCTGGCACCGAACTCGAAATTGGCGGTGTGGTTCTGACTGCCGTTGCGGGTGCTCCCTCGTCTTCCGACGAATTCGACGGGGACACAGCTGACGCTTCGGTCATAGCCTCCAACATAGCCTCTGCTATAAACTCAGGTTCTGTCGGTTCCTGGGGAATAGCCTCTGCTACCTCTGCCTCAGAGGTCGTTTCCCTCACTGCCGTGACTGCTGGTTCTACGGGGAACGCCATAACCCTGTCTTCCGACTCTTCAAGGGTCGTGGCTTCGGGTTCTGTGTTTTCTGGTGGTTCAGACCCCGACACCGTAACCATAGGTGGACAGACCCTGAGTGCAGTTGCTCCTCCCAGGAGCGCAGGGGGCATGGACTTTGGCGTGGGTCCCACAAACTTCGATACGGCACAGAGTATAGCCGACGCAATCAACGACTCGACAAACACTCTGGGTTTTGTGACCGCAGCCGTTTCCGGAGACCAAGTCGTGATAGCCGCATTCCTTGACGGCTCCGAGGGGAACGGCATATCCGTAACCTCTACCACCTCCGTCCTCGTGGTTTCCAACCCCCTCACCTCCGGGGGCACGGGTACACCCTGTGAAGGCAAGGACAACACCAACTGGGACATAATCGGTGTGAACGTCTACAGGTCTGACACCGGAGACAGGGGACCCTACTTCAGGGTGAACCGCGTCCCCGTTATGACCAACTTTTACCGGGATAGAACCGACGTCGTGGAAATCGCGGAGGAGGTCATACCCTGGGACACCGGGTGGGTATTCAGGGGGTCTGCACCAGACAGACCGAATACTTGGAGAATGAAGACTAGAAACATTCCCATGGTGAAGAGAACCGGGAACGGTGTGTTGGCGGATTCCCCGTTCGACGTGGAGGTCTACATAGACGGAAACAGGGCTCCCGTGGCGTTTGTTCTCGGTTCTGCCGGGTACATAACTCTGGACACGGACGCCATCTGGGATCCAAGCACGGAATCTTGGGTTGAGTTCACCCCACCCACTGCAACCTCTTCGGTGGTGGTCCGCTATTATTGGATGCGCGGCAATAAGCTTCAGAACACCCTGGACAACAGACACAAAGTTTTCTACAGGCTCACCACGGTGGCTGTGGACACCACGGGCGAGAGCCCGACTGGCTTGGTTGAGACCCCGCTGGGGTACTCGGAGCCTGTGTCCCCCATGAACAGCGAGCGATTCGACTACATCTGGCGGGAAGCTGTGCGCCGGAACCGCTGGATTCTGGAGCAGGGAGGGGAGCGTGTGAAGCTCTTCATCCGCAGAACCACCGGGGTCAAATGTGACTGTGTGTGGGACCAGGAGCTGGAGGAGTACACCAAGCAGCCCCTCAACAACTGCCTCAAGTGTTACGGCACGGGGTGGCGCGGTGGGTACGAGGGTCCCATAGACATCATAATAGCTCCGGACGACGCAGAGCGCAGGGTCGGGCAGACCCAGTTCGGAAGAAGATTGGAACACCAGTACGAAGTCTGGATAGGTCCAAGCCCCATGACCAGCCAGAGGGATTTCATAGTCAAGCAGAATGGTGAGAGGTACTCAGTTGGTCCCGTCCGGAGGACGCAGGTTCGTGGCCTTATTCTCCAACAGGCGTTCAACATAGGGTATCTGGACACCGGGGATATACGGTATAAGGTGCCCATGAACGAGCTGGAAAGACTCCCCTGGCCAGAAACCCGCTACAGCAACCCTGAAGACGCCCCGTGCAAGGACTCCGACCCGCATCCGGTTGGTTACGATTATCAGGCATCGCCCATGATGTCTGAAGCCGCAAAGATCCCAGACGAACGGGAGCAGCGCGGTAGAACTCCCGTCTTCCAGAATACTATGTATGGCGGTGGAGGCGGCAAGAAGTAGGCTTCCGGTAGTGATCCTATGACCCCACCTATGGTGGTGGCGGGTCATAAACTCGTTGAATCCTTATGGACCACAAAGTTTATCAGAGTGGTGTGAGGATCAGACGAAGTTGCGGGGACTGAGCACACCGCGACCCACGTATGGGCCGAAGGCGCTTCTCACGCCCCGGCCAAACCTTGGCTGCTCAAAACCCATAGCGAAGTGCCGTCCACACCATAGGCGTGACTTTGCTCCT